>ERZ808037.630-NODE-630-length-30180-cov-12.801017_pt1 | contig 30180 bp, 30 predicted proteins | sample MGYA00380190_ERZ808037 | MGnify/ENA primary metagenome ERZ808037 (study PRJEB31490, sample SAMN06133399) | mouse gut metagenome | isolation source: J9 | host: mice | place: China: Chengdu | collected 2015-05 ...
GGCTGCCGGGTGGACGACCCCCGGCCCTTCGGGGTGGTGGAGTTCGACAAGGACGGCAGGGCCATCTCCATCGAGGAAAAGCCCCAGTACCCCAAATCCAACTACATTGTCCCCGGGCTGTACTTCTACACCAACGAGGCCCTGTCCATCGCCCGGGGCCTGTCCCCCTCCGCCCGGGGGGAGCTGGAGATCACCGATGTGAACCTGGAATTCCTCCGCCGGGAGAAGCTGCAGGTGATCCCCCTGGAGGACAACTACGTGTGGCTGGACGCGGGCAACGCCGACAGCCTGCTGTCCGCCGCCCAGACCATCCACGCCCTCCAGCGCGGCGGGCGGTACGTGGGGTGCATTGAGGAGTGGGCCTTCCGGCAGGGGTGGATTGAGGAGGATCAGCTCCGGGCGCTGGGCCGGCCCATGTCCATGACGGCCTACGGGCAGTATCTGCTGTCCATCTAAGCATGAAAAGCGCGGCCCCTCCCGTTCGGGAGGGGCCGCGCTTTGGTCAGTCCGCGCTGACGGGGATGATGTGATCCCCGAACTTGATATAGTCCACCTGATCCAGATCCAGGGGCTGATCGAAGGGGGTGTAGCCGTTCCGGTCGTTTACGGGGCCGTCCGCCAGCATGGTGGCGGCGTCCCAGCCCAGGGCTTCCACATTCTCCTCCCACCAGGGCACAGTGTCAAAGGCTACCGTACCGTCCTTCAGCACGATCTGGATCCCATTGGGCACCCCCGACCCAAAGCACACATCGCTTTTCTGGCCCGGCTTCTCATTGTCTCGGAACCACACCGAGATGGACAGCGGAGTCAGCTCCACTCGATCCAGCCAGGTGGTATAGCCCAGGCCGGTCTCATCCATGTAGTCCACCCCGCCGCAGTCCACAGACAGGGAGCGCCGCTCGAAATGGCCGCCCACGTCCAGGACGAAATTTCCGGTGAACACGGGGGTGTACACTTTATCAGGGGCCTGAATCCAGAGGCCATGGATGGTCAGGATTTTGCCCTCCTGGTTGTTATATACTGCGGGCTCCGTCCCCTGGGCGGTGAAGCGGATGACGACCTCCTTCACGTTGTCGGTAGAGTCGCTGTCCGGCTGCCACTCAAGAGTGGCTCCATATCCCCGGATGTCCTCCCCGGTCTCGGAGGTGAAGGTCAGCTTTTCCTCCGGCCAGTTTCTCCCTTGCAGCTGGTAAAACCCGTCCGTGTCTGGATCCAGATCGGGCAGCACGGTGCCCTCCGGGGCCTCGATACGCAGGCGCAGGTAGTAGCAGTTCTCATCCGCCAGGGCGGCGATGGGAGTGATGGTGGCGCCGTTGTCGGTGACGCCCCCCTCAAAGGTCTGGCCGATCTGATCCAGGTTCTCAATCTGTCCGGTGGACAGGGGTTCACCGTCCTTGGCAAAAAAGCCCTGCATCAGCCCTCCCGCGCCGATGGCGTAGTTGACGGCCAGGGCGGACGCGGTGAGGGCGGCCACGATGGCGGCCGCCGCCAGCAGGCGGACGGGCAGCCGGTGCAGCTTGTTCTGTTTGGGTGTGATTCTGTTCATAGTCAGCTCCTTAATCCGGGCGGGCGAAAGGGGGGTGCCGCCGGACAGCTCCACGCCGCCGTCCTCGCAGCCGTCCAGCAGGTCGGAAATTCGTTGTCTCATGCCAGCGCCTCCTTCGTCAGCAGTTCCTTCAGTTTGAAACGTCCTCTTCGCAGCTTGGTTTTTACGGTGGACTCGCTCATGTCCAGGGCGGCGGCGATCTCCTTCACGCTCTGGGCGTAGTAGTAGTGCCGCAGGAAGATCTCCTGATCCGGCTGGGGCAGGGAGGACAGCGCCCGGCGCACCAGTGAGCGCTCCTCCGCCCGCTCCAGCTCCCCGGCGGGGTCGTCCGGGCCGGGCAGGCTGAGGACGTCCTCCTCCAGGGGCAGGGTCTGCTCCCGCCGCCGCAGCCGGTTTTTGGCCTTGTGGCGGGCCACCGCCCCCAGCCACGCCTTCACCTGGCCCGGGCGCAGGTCATCCGCCTGCTCCCAGGCGGCCAGGAATACGTCGGAGGCGGTCTCCTCTCCGTCCTCCGGGCTCATGGAGCCCCGGAGGATGTTCCACACCACCGCGGACACATAGGGCAGATAGCGATCCATCAGGGCCTCCAGCCCCGCGGGGTCGCCGGATCTCAGTTTTCGCAGCATGGTTTCTTCTCTCATGGGGGGTGCTCCTTTTCGGTCTTGAAAGCCGCTTTCACCTATCATATCACACCGGGAGGTGTCCGGGTTTCAAAAAGAGCAAAAAAAATCCGGCCCAGACGGACTGCCCGCCGGTGCGGAACACCGGCGGGGGCCCTTTGCGCCTCCCCTCCGGCGGAGGCTTCGCCCGCGGATCATTGCCGGGGATCTCCGGGCGTGCCCCCACAAAAGGCTTGCACAAACGGAGAAAATGCGGTATAACTATAAGCACGTCATATTGCGAAAGGAGACCGCGATGAAGCCATATGTGGAACTAAACCGGGAAGAACTGGAGAGCCTGAAGGCCCGGCTGAAGGCGGAGTACAAGGAGTATCAGAGCAAGGGGCTGAACCTGAATATGGCCCGGGGGAAGCCCTGCACGGAGCAGCTGGATCTGTCCATGGGGATGATGGACGTGCTGGGCAGCGGCGACGATCTGACCTGCGAGGACGGCACCGACTGCCGGAACTACGGCGTGCTGGACGGCATCAAGGAGGCCAAGGAGCTCATCGGCGACATGATGGAAAACCCCATCGACAGCATTATCATCTTCGGCAACTCCAGCCTGAACGTCATGTACGATACCATTTCCCGCTCCATGACCCACGGCGTCATGGGCAGCACCCCATGGTGCAAGCTGGACAAGGTGAAGTTCCTGTGCCCCGTCCCGGGCTACGACCGGCACTTCGCCATCACCCAATACTTCGGCATTGAGATGATCAACGTACCGATGACCCCCACCGGCCCGGATATGGACATGGTGGAGGAGCTGGTGGCGTCGGACGACGCCGTCAAGGGCATCTGGTGCGTGCCCAAATACTCCAACCCCCAGGGGATCTCCTACTCGGACGAGACGGTGCGGCGGTTCGCCCGGCTGAAGCCGGCGGCCAAGGACTTCCGCATCTACTGGGACAACGCCTACGGCGTCCACCACCTGTACGACCGGGATCAGGATCACCTGATTGAGATCCTGGCGGAGTGCAAGCGGGCGGGCAACCCGGATCTGGTGTACAAATTCGCCTCCACCTCCAAGATCAGCTTCCCCGGCTCCGGGCTGGCGGCTATCGCCACCTCCCCCAACAACATGGAGGACATCAAGGCCCAGCTGGCTATCCAGACCATCGGCCACGACAAGGTGAACCAGCTGCGCCATGTGCGGTTCTTCGGGGATATCCACGGGCTGGTGGAGCATATGCGCCTCCATGCGGACATACTCCGCCCTAAATTCGAGATGGTGATCGGCACCCTGGAGCAGGAGCTGGGCGGCCTGGGGATTGGAACCTGGACCACCCCCAAGGGCGGCTACTTCATCTCCTTTGACTCCCTGGACGGCTGCGCCAGGCAGATTGTGGCCAAGGCCAAGAAGGCCGGCGTGGTGATGACCGGGGCGGGGGCCACCTACCCCTACGGCCGGGATCCCCACGACAGCAACATCCGTATCGCCCCCACCTATCCCTCCCTGGAGGATCTGGGCACGGCCATGAAGATCTTCACGCTGTGCGTCAAGCTGGTGTCCATCGACAAGCTGCTGTCCGCGCCCGCGGAAGCAAACGCCTGACCGTCAAAACCCCGCGGGAGAGGAGGTGCCGCCATGTCCGCGCTGCTGCTGCCCAACGAGATCCTGTCCATGTCCGCCCAGGCCGCCCGCCTGCTGGTGGAGTCCGGCGACGGGGACGGCGCCCTGCTCTACCTGGCCCTGCTGGAGTGCGGCGGGGAGCCCGCCCGGGCCGCCGCCCGCCTGCGCTGGGGGGAGGAGCGGCTGGGCCCCGCCTGGGCCCGCCTGTCCGCCCTGGGGCTGGTGCAGCCCCGGGAGAACGCCCCGGCTCCCGCGCCCGCGGAGGACGGCCGCCTGCCCGAGTACGGCAGGGCGGAGATCGCCGCCGCCCTGGAGCGGGAGCCCGGCTTCCAGGGCCTGTGCCGGGAGCTGGAGGGGGTGCTGGGCCGGATGCTCACCGACCACGATCTCCGGTGCCTGTATACCATGTACGACTTTTTGGCCCTGCCGCCGGAGGTGATCCTGCAACTCACCAGCTGGGTAGTACAGCGGGAGCGCCGCCAGAAGGGCAACCCCGCCGCCAGCCCCCGGATGCCCCAGATCCAGAAGGAGGCCTTCCGCTGGAAGCGCCTGGGGGTGGACACCCTGGAGCGGGCGGAGGACTACCTGCGCCGGGAGGAGCTGGTGGACCAGCGGGAGTGGGAGATCCTGTCCGCCGTCGGGGTGACGGAGCGCCGCGCCGCCGTGAGCCGGGAGCGGGCCTACATCGCCGTCTGGGTGGATATGGGCCTGAGCACGGAGCTGATCCGCATGGCCTATGAGCGCACGGTCTATAAGAAGGGGGCCATGAACTGGCCCTATGCCAACAAGATTTTGCAGTCCTGGCACGCCGCCGGGTACAAAACCCCCCAGCAGGTGGAGGCGGGGGACAGGCCGCCCAGCCGGCAGACCCAGCCTGCCAAAAACCAGCCCAGGGACTTCCAGCCCACCCGGGAGCGCATCGAGAAGAATGGCGATTGGCTGGATCAATTTTTAGCGGAACAGGAGAAAGGGGGCGGATGACATGGCCTATGAGCCCGACGTCATGCGAAGGGCGCTGGCCCGGCTGGAGCGCCGCCGGGACAGGGCGGAGCGCCGCCGGTTTGAGCTGGAGCGGGAGCTGTACGCCCGGGAGCCCCGGCTGCGGCAGGTGGACGCCGCCCTCCGGGGCACCATGGCGGAGCTGGCCCAGCTGGCCGCCGGAGGGAAGCCGGTGGCGGTGGACGGCCCGGAGATCGCCGCCATTCGCGCCCGGAACGAGGCCCTGCAAAGGGAGCGGGCGGAGCTGCTGGCGGGGCTGGGCTATGGCCCGGACGCGCTGGACGACGTCCCCGCCTGCCCCAAATGCGGGGATCGGGGCTGGACGGAGGGGGGGCAGATGTGCGCCTGCCTGCGGGAGCTGTGCGCCCAGGAGCAGATCCGCGCCCTCACCGCCCTGCTGAACCTCACCGACGAGCAGGACTTCGACCATCTGCGGCTGGACGTCTACAGCGACGCGCCCTGGCAGGGGCAGAGCCGCTCCCCCCGGGAGCAGATGCGCCGGGTGGTTCAGGTCTGCGAGGGCTTCGCCCGGCAATTCCCCAACTACCCGCTGAAAAACCTGCTGCTGTCCGGCGGCACCGGGCTGGGGAAAACCTTCCTGTCCGGCTGCATCGCCCGGGAGGTGTCCCGCCGGGGGTACTCCGTGGTGTACGACACCGCCATCAGCCTGTTCGCCGCCTTTGAGACCCGCCGCTTCACCAGGGACGCGGAGGAGGGGCGGCAGGCCCGGGACGAGGCCCGGCGGTTCCTGTCCTGCGACTTGCTGATCCTGGACGACCTGGGCAGCGAGCTGACCACCCCCCTGGCCCAGACCACCCTGTACGAGGTGGTAAACGGCCGCCTCCAGTCCGGCCGGCACACCATCATCTCCACCAACCTGTCCATGGAGCACATCGCCCAGCGGTACACCCCACAGCTGGCCTCCCGCATCGGGGGGCTGTACCGGGAGCTCACCTTCTACGGGGACGACCTGCGGCTGGCCCATGTCTGAAAAGCAGCGGCGCCCCCCGGCGTAAGCCGGGGGGCGCTGTTTCCGCTCAGTCCGACAGCAGGATCCGGTCGTTGTCCAGATCGTGCCCCGTTCCCTTTTTGAAGCGGCGGAGCAGATCGTCCACCGTCATGCCCGCCCGCTCCTGGCCGGACACGTCCAGCACAATCCGGCCCTCCGCCATCATCAGGGTGCGGGTGCCCAGATCCAACGCCTGCCGCATATTGTGGGTGACCATCAGGCAGGTGATGTGGTGCTCCGCCACAATGGCGCGGGTGAGCTCCAGCACCTTCTCCGCCGTGGCGGGATCCAGGGCGGCGGTGTGCTCGTCCAGCAGGAGCAGCCTGGGGGTGACCAGGGTGGCCATCAGCAGGGTGAGGGCCTGCCGCTGCCCGCCGGACAGCAGCCCCACCGGCTGGCGCATCCGATCCTCCAGCCCCATGCCCAGCAGCTTGAGCTTTTCCGCGAAGAATTCCTTGTCCTTCTTCCGGATCCGGCTGAGGGGGGCGGTGCCCTCCGACGAGCGCAGGTAGGCCAGGGCCAGGTTCTCCTCAATGGTGAGGGAGGGGGCGGTGCCCCGCAGGGGATCCTGGAACAGCCGCCCGATGACCCGGCTGCGTTTGTGGTTGGGGGTGAAGGTCACGTCCTCGCCCCCCAGGGTGATGGAGCCGGAGTCCACGAAAAAGCTGCCCGCCACCGCGTTGAGCAGGGTGGACTTGCCCGCCCCGTTGGAGCCGATGATGGTGGCGAAGTCACCGGGGGCCAGGTGGAGGGACAGGTGATCCAGCGCCGTCTTTTCGTTGACGGTGCCCGGGTTGAAGGTCTTGGAGATGTTGTCAATCCGCAGCATATCAGCGGCCCCCCTTCCGGCTTGCGGCCAGCTTTCGCTTGTGGAAGCCCGCGCCCGCCTTGATGGTGGGGGCGGCGATGGCCAGGGCCACCACGGCGGCGGTGAGCAGCTTCAGGCAGTCCACCGGCACCACCTTGGTGTAGAACACGATGGCGTAGATGAAGCGGTAGATGATGGAACCCACCATGACGGCGATGACGCCCCGGCCCATGCCCCGGCGGCCCACCACCGTCTCGCCGATGATGAGGCAGGCCAGGCCGATGACCACGATGCCGGTGCCCGAGCCCATGTCCACCGTGCGCTGGTACTGGCCCACCACCGCGCCGGACAAACCGGTGAGGGCGTTGGCCATGCACAGCCCCACGGTGATGGTGAAGGTGGGGTTCACCGACGAGGCCTGCACCATGTCCCGGTTGTCCCCGGTGGCCCGGATGGACAGCCCCAGCCGGGTGCCCAGGAACAGGTAGAGCAGCACTCCCGCCAAAATGGTGACAGCGGCGGACAGGATCAGCTCATGCCACTGAGCCCAGAAGGAAGCGCCCCCAAACAGGCCCTTGGCCAGGGAGAACACGGTGTCCTTCTTCATCAGGCTGGCGCTGGATTTCCAGCCCATGGCCATCAGGTTGACGGTGTACAGCCCGGTATTGGTGATGATGCCCGCCAGGATGGAGGGCACCCCCATGCGGGTCTGGAGGAAGGCGGTGACAAACCCGGCGCAGGCCCCGGCCAGCATGGCCGCCGGGATGGCCAGGAGGGGGTGGCCCGCCGCCGTCACCGTCACGGAGACCGCCGCGCCCAGCACGAAGCTGCCGTCGGTGGTGAGATCGGCGATGTCTAAAATTCGGTAGCTGAGAAACAGCGCCATGGCCACCAGGGCGTACTGGAAGCCCAGCTCCAGGGCGGTCTGGGAGATCAAAAGGATAGAACCCATGGGATAACTCCTCTCGTGCGCCCACCCCCGGCGGGGCCGGGGGCGGGCGACTATTCTGTGTTCCTCGATCAGTCCTCGGTGGTCTGCACCTCCACCAGGGTGCCCATGTCCTTAAACATGGAATAATCGGCGTTCAGCCCGGCAGCGGTCTCGGTGTTGACGGTGATGATGCCGCCGTCCATCAGATAGTAGTCCTCCAGGCCGTCCATGCCCTTGGTCAACGCCTCATAGGCCAGATCGGCGGTGCGCCCGCCCAGCTCGGTGTAGTTCACGCCGCAGGTGGCGAAGGCGCCGTTTCGCACGAAGGAGTCCGCCCCGGTGTAGTGGGGGATGCCCGCGTCAATGAGGCTCTGGTAGATGGCCAGCTCCGCCACGGCGATCTTGTTGTCGGTGGGGGTGAAGATGGCGTCCACGCCCTCGGCGGCCAGGGCGGCCGCGGCGGCGATGACCTCATCGTTGGAGTTGGCGGTCTGCTCGGAGTAGGGGATGCCCTTCTCGGTGAGGTATTCCTTGGCCTCGGCGATGGGGCGGATGGAGTTGTCCTCGGACAGGGAGTAGAGCAGGCCCACCTTCTTCAGCTCCGGGTTCTGGGCCAGCATCATGTCGATGATGAACCGGGTGTTCAGCGCATCGCTGGTGCCGGTGACGTAGTCGATGCCGGTAAGGGCCACGCTCTCCTCGTCGGGGTAGGACACGGCGGCGAACACCACGGGGGTCTTGCTGTCCTCGGCGGCCAGGGCGGAGATCTTGGCGGCGGCGGTGGCCACGGGGATGATCACGTCCACCTGATCGGCGATGGCCTGGTCGGCCAGCTGCTTCAGGGTGGTCTCGTCCCCCTGGCCGGAGGTGGTGGTGTGCTCAATGGTGACGCCGTTGTCGGCGGCCAGCTTGTCGAGCTGCTGCTCGATAGCCGTGGCGATCTCGTCCAGGGAGGGGTGGTCGGTGAGCTTGATGATGGCGGCCTTGTAGGTCTTGCCGGGGGCGGGCTCCGAGGAACCGCTCCCGGTGGCGTCGGGGCCATCGGAGCTGGTAACCGTGCCGCCATTGCAGGCGAACAGGGAGAGGGACAGGGCCGCGGCCGCGGCGACGGCGAAGAATTTCTTGACGATGCTGTGCTTTTTCATGGTGTTTTCCTCCATATTTGTATTTTGGGCGGCAGATGAACCCCGGAGGTGCCGGATCCGGGGGAGGAAAAGGCAAACAAAAAAGCCTTTGCCCCACACATGGGACAAAAGCCGCTGCTTCTGCGATACCACCCAAATTGACGTATAAACGTCCACTCGCTTACGCGTACCATCATACGCGCCCCGATGGATAACGGGTGGGAATCCCGTCGGTCTCTACTTGGCCCGCGCCGTTCGATCCGCCCTCCGGAGTCCATTCGCCGGCCGCTCGCCGCCCCGTTCCCACCATCGGGGGCTCTCTGAAGGTCTGCCGCGCCGGGTACTTCTCTCCGTCACTGGTTTGCACTGTTTGATTGTTGCGCTTTATTATATGCGGCCGGGGGCGGTTTGTCAAGGGGGAGAGTGAAAATTTCCAGAATTTTGGGGTGGGCCTGTTTTTCGGGGGCAGGGAGGAGAAAAAAGCCTTGACAAGGGGCGGCGGCGCGGTTATAATATGGTGTGTTCCGACGGGGGCAGAGGGACAAGTTCATAGCCGGACGATTAGCTCAGTTGGTATGAGCATCCGCTTGACGTGCGGGAGGTCACAAGTTCGAGTCTTGTATCGTCCACCAAAAATCCGCTTGAAACTGTTGGTTTCGGGCGGATTTTTCTATTTTTCGTCACTTTTTGGCGCGCTTCATTTTTCGCGTTTTGGCGTTGACCACATAAATGACCACAGACAGAAAAAATCTGCCCCCGGTTAGGGGCAGGGGGACGCGGCTGGCTTGGCAGGGCTCTCTACTGATTACAGCGTAGCATTTTTTCCACGGGTAGATTGGAACCAGCATGGTTCCAATCCACCCGTGTTCTTTGTCGTATTGAGTGGCTAAAATCAGAATTGGCTTCCTTCCATAACCTCTTTGACTGCAAAAATAATACTGAGAAGTATTCGCTTTTCACATTCACTGCAGCCCGCCATGATAGATGAGTATTTATGATCCATAGCTTCCGCCGTGTTGTCAAGACTGTCCATTAGCAGTTCATCTGCGCTGGCGCCAAGCACATTTGCAAGCTGCACAAATTTTGCAAGACTCAGGCTCCTGTTCCCGTTCTCTATGTAGCTCAAATGGTTTGGAGTGCAGTCGAGCGTTTCCGACAGCGCAAGTTGTGACAGTCCTCTCCGCTTCCGGGCCGCTTTGATTCGCTTTCCAAGCCTAATATTGTCCAATTCCATGACGAACCTCCTAAAAAGTTTTGAAGGTTCCATTATAGAACAGGATTTTCCCAATGTCGGTGGTTCTGACGGCATAGTGGATGACTTCTTAATAAATTTTGACTGAATATCAACCAGAAGTTCCTAATGTAACTGTCAGTTGTTCGCCATTTTACCGAGCTTAGATTATAATAGCCCAAAAGCAAAAGAATTTGCTTGTATAACGGAGGCAGATATGAGAGAAATAGAACTTTATAGCAGGCTTCACACCTTATCAGAATCGCCTGCGCCCTTATTCGCAGATGATGGGCGTGCACAGGAGATTGCCCTGCACAAAATTTGGCTTCAGACCATCCGGCGCGAGCGGCCCAGTACAGAAAAGCAGTTCAAAATCGGCGTTTATATCCGATACTTTAATCAAACAAAGCATAGCGACTATCTTTCCTATCATAAAAAGCAATTTCGGGATACCATCGAACTCTGCCCTGCCTGGGAGCTGATCGGTTTTTATGTGGATGAGGGTTCTACGCCGCCCAATATGGAGTCCGCGCCCCAATGGGGCCAGCTCCTTCAGGACTGTGTGGAGGGAAAGGTAAACCTGATTATTACACAGAAAATTTCCAATGTGTCAAAAAAGAGCCACGAAATTGATTTGTGCGCCAGACTACTGGCCCAGCAAAAGCCGTCTGTAGGGATTTACTTTATCTCGGAGGATATCTTCACTCTGGCCTCTTACTATTTAGAGGATATGAGGGATACCTATTTCCTCCCAGACTCCAACTGGAAGCTGTTGCCCGATGGTGCTGCCCGGGGGAGGATAAACAATGATTGACAAAGATACCGGTGGCAAGAAGGATCAGGAAAAAGAAAAAATCCGCAAAAGGATCCGCACTACTGTGGATCGAGATAACTATGAATATTATCCTGGAGAAAAACAAACCGACTTTTATGATCATGATACACCTCAACGCGTGGCCGTTTATGTGCGTGTATCTACCGATGATATCCGGCAGACAACTTCATATGAACTGCAAAAGAAATATTACGAGGACTTTGTGGTGCGTCACCCCAACTGGGTCCTGGTAAAAATTTACGCAGACGAGGGCATTTCCGGCACGTCGATGGCCCACAGAGACGCGTTTCAGCAGATGATCCGCGACTGTAAGCGCGGAATGATCGATCTGATTGTTACCAAAAGCGTATCCAGATTTGCGCGCAACGTGGTACTGTGTATAGGTATTGCCCGCGATTTGGCCGAGCTGGAGCCGCCAGTGGGCGTATTTTTTGAGTCAGAGTGCATATTTTCGCTGAATGACGACTCCAAAATGGCTTTTACATTTCAGGCTGCCATGGCGGAAGAGGAATCACGGATCAGGAGCCGCAGCATGGAAAGCTCCCTGCGTATGCGGCTGGATAACGGTATCCCACTCACACCCAAGCTGCTGGGCTACCGTCACGATGGAAACGGCAACCTTGTGGTCAACCCGGATGAGGCCCCCACTGTTAAGCTGGCGTTTTATATGTACCTGTACGGGTACTCCACCCAGCAGATTGCGGACGCGTTTACCGCCTTGGGACGCAGATCCTATCTTGGAAATACCAAGTGGACCTCCGGCGGCATCCTGCAGATATTGCGTAACGAACGTCACTGCGGCGATGTTTTGACCCGGAAAACTTATACGCCGAATTATTTGACCCATCTCGCCAAGAAAAACCGGGGCCAGCGCCCACAGAGCAGATACCTCAACCACCATGAGGCCATTATCTCAAGGGATGATTTCAACGCGGTGCAGCAGATGCTTGACAACGCGAAATACGGCAACCGCTCCATCCTGCCGGAGCTGCGGGTCATCGACAGCGGAAAACTGAGAGGGTTTGTTATCATCAACCCACGCTGGGCAGGTTTTCAAAGCAGGGAGTATTTTATTGCGGCCCAAAGCGTCATGCAGGAAGATGTCCGCGCAGAAGATTCGGAAAGGCTGGACAACGCCGGACTCCAGTCGGAAGCCGGAGACTTTGACCTGCGCGGCTTTGAGCTCACCCGCTCGGAGTTTCTCGATACCCACCATCGTCCGCGAGTCACGTTTGGAGACAAGAAAATCTGCTTTAACGCAGAATGCGTTCGGCAAATCGGCGGGACTGGCTATGCCGAGCTTTTGGCAGACCCCATAGGCAAGAGGTTTGCCGTCCGGCCTGCTGACGCAAAAAATCGCAACGCTGTCCGCATAGCAAATCTGTCTGGAACCGATTTTTATCCACGGGATATCGCGGCATCCGCATTTTCCGGGACGCTCTTTTCCCTATTTGGCTGGGCCCCAAGCCACAAATATCAAATAACAGGCACTCGGTGGCGAAAAGGCGATGAGTTGGCATATATCTTTGACGCGGCTGACGCGGAGGCCCTGATCCGCCCGGGTGCGATATCAAATACGGAAACCGCTCCCTGTGATGTCACACTGCAGCCCCTCGCCTCCGCAGGGAAACACATCCGGGCCATTCCAAAAGAGTGGACGACCAGTTTTGGCAAACAATTTTACCTCTACGAACAGGATGCCGCCGCTTTGGAACGCCAAAGCGAGGAAGATTGGAAGCTGCGGCTGGAGGGGCGGCTTTTTGAGGCGGGAAAGAAATTGAACGTAACAGGATTTGAGAAATTAAAAACGTTTATCCAACAGGAACTGGGGACAATTGAGTTACAGGAGGGGCAGCCATGAATGAAGAGACAGATAAAATATTAGAATTGGGGGATGATTTTGACTTCGATGACTTTCAGGTCGTCCGCCGGGAGTTTTTTGCCCACACCACCGAGCCGGCGGTTTCGTTCAACAACTGCAAATTCTATGTGAACTCGGCCTGTCTGTCCAAGTTCCCAGGCACAGATTATGTGCAGGTTCTCATCAACCGGCAGTCGCGGGTTATGGCCCTGCGCCCCTGCCAGGAAGGAGACCGGGACTCCTTTGCGTGGTGCGGCATATCGAAAGGAAAACGGAGGCCCAAACAGCCCACCTGCAAATTTTTCTTTGCTCAGATGGTTTCCATGATGGGCTGGGATCCGGAATACCGCTACAAGATTTTGGGCCGCCGCGCTCATGCGAATGGAGAATACCTGCTGATCTTCGACCTAACGGCAACAGAAATGTACCAAAGGGTATCCACCCAAGGGGAAAAAGCAAAAACGTCAAGAATCCCGGTTTTCCCGGAAAACTGGAAGGGCCAATTCGGCCTGCCCTTCCGGGAACACCGACAGTCTATGCAGATCAACATTTTTGATGGATATGCCGTCTATGCGATCAAGAACAGCCAGCCGTCTGAGGCTGACGCAAACAGCCAGACAGGACAGGGGGATAACAGCCATGGAGAATGAAAGCCGACTGACCGCTACCATGTCCATTGATACCAAGAGAAGCCGGATACGCATCCATAAAGCCATGCTTCATCAGCTCGGCGATCCGCAATATATCCAGCTCCTGGTCGATCCCAACGGCATGGCCGTTGCTGTACGGTGCGTGGACACACCGCTTTTCGGCGATGCCGTCCATGCGGTCAGCAGAAAACGGCTTTGTTCCGATTTTTCTTACGAGATATACAGCCGTTTTTTTGTGAGGAAACTGAGTTCGCTGACCTCAGCCATGGGAGAAGGGCACCTGTATCACATGAGGGGGAAAATAATGCCGTCCCAAAAGATGGCACTATTCGATTTGAAAACACTGACACGTATAGAAAGCTGAGGATACGGCAAATGGGAACATACACCTGTAAAAAGCTCAGGATCGAAGAAAAGTTTCAGCGGCTGGTATATCCCTTGGATCAGCGGCGTTTTGCACAGCTGGAAGCGGATATCCTTTCCGGGCTGGGGGATGAGACGTTGATCGTCTGGGACGGGTACCTCATTGATGGATTTAGCCAATACCAAATCTGCCAGAAACACTGCCTTTCATTTCGCGCAGAGAACATGGAATTTCGCTGTCAGGAAGCCGTGACAGCTTGGATCTGTGCACGGCAGCTCAGACGGAGCGATATCCCCGAGTCCATGAGGAGATTTCTCATCGGGATGCAGTACCGCGCGGAAGCAGCGGAGGTCAAGCTGTTCCGCAATGAGAAAGACTGGATTAAAAGCGGACGCGAGCCGGTATGCCATCAAATCGCAGTAAGGATCGGAAGGGAAAACCATGTCGCCTGGGAAACGGTACGGCGCTTTTCCAACTTTGCCTGCTCGTTGGAAAAAATCCGCGGCAGATCGCCCAAAGCAGCGGAGAAAATCATGTATGGAAACATCAAGATCGCCGACAAACGCTTGCTTTGGCTTTCTAAATTAGATGAGCAGTCGTTTCAGCAGGAACTCACCCGGCTGGAGTTGACGCAGCAGCCGCTTTCCGCAGTCAGAACGAACCAAAGCGGGGCAAGAAAGATCGGAAATGCCACCAGCGAAATTGCTTTGACGGCTTCCGTCAAAGATATGCCCGTCTTTGATCCAGATGCGGAAGTCACTGGGCTTACACTGACAATCCCCTCCTGGTCTGGTTCCATCGATAGAACCATCAGCGGGACTGATCTAAGCATCGTCTCGGCTGAGGCAAAGGCACGGCTGGCATCCGCGCTGCTTGGCCTTCAAGAAAAAGCGGCTGAAATGCTGATAGCAATTGGGGTGAAATGAATGGAAGATTTGAGTGTTTTCGTCCCAAACGTCCACTTTGAGCAAATCCCCATCAAAAACCTGGTCTCAAATCAGGAGTATCAGCGCACCTTGTCCCAGACCCATATTGCCCGGGCCGCGGCCAACTTTGACCTCTATCAGATCAACCCGGTCAAAGTTAGTAGACGGGATGGGATCAACTACGTTTTCAATGGACAGCATACGGTAGAAATCGTTGCCACGGTATCCGGCTCCCGGGATACGCCAGTTTGGTGCATGATTTATGATGACCTGGTCTATGAGCACGAGGCCGATATCTTTGCCAACCAGATGAAGTTTGTAAAGCGGCTCCAGCCCTATGAAATATTCAAGGCCAACGTGGAGGCGGGAAATGATGTACAGCTGATTATCCAGGGTGTGGTTGAGTCGTACGGCTTGAAGGTTGGCTCTAAGCGAACCCCAGGTGTCATCTGTGCAGTTACAACACTGGAAAACATCTACTTGACCCATGGTTATCACGTTTTGAACCGCGTTATGAGACTGATCGTTGGCACTTGGGAAGGCGATATTAACTCATTTTCATCCAATATGCTGAACGCTGTGGCGCGTCTTGTTACCGCTTTTGGCGATGGCTTAAACGATGAGATTTTCAAAGAGCGCGTAGGAAATATTTCTGTTAAGCAGCTGATCCGGGCTGCGAAGGATCGGCGTTCCGGTTCGGCGGGTCTTGCCGAAGCAATGCTGGCAGAATACAATGGGAAACGAAAAAATCCGGCTGGCAGACTTTCGGCCGGTAAATTGCGTTCCATGGAATATACATTTTTCCGTAAGGACGGCGACACACACTCCAACGATTGAGGCACAAATCACTGTAAACGGTCAAAGTCTTTAAACGGAGGCTTTTACACTTGGAGCTGCTCCTTTCTCGTTCCCCGGGCTTTCTTCTGCCCAGCCAAGGCCATGGCTTCCTCCCAGTTTCCTTCTGAGACCAAATGTCTGGCTTCCGCGATTTCCGTTTTCATCTCTCGGATCAAATCGGCCAGCTTCTCTTCGCATTCGGACTCGGTGCTGGCGTAGATACTGCGGGAGTGCTTTTTGCCATCAGGCCACTTGGGTGAGAATTTCCCCTCCCAGAGATGGTCGTTGATCTGCGTCACACAGCCTGTCCCCGGCTTGCGGATTTTGCCCTTATAGGGCGCAAACGGAACCTTTGGGGGTACGTTGGGGGATTGGGCCGGTGAACCCTCGCCGGAGATGCTTTGCAGTTCACACTTGCCGATCCCTTGGTCGATTTTTGCCGCCGCAGTCTGCCGCATTTCATCTGTGACGTGGGTGTAAACGTTCAGCGTGGTCTTGGCCGAAACATGACCAATGATGGTGGAGAGGGTTTTCACATCCATCCCGTTTTCCAGTGCCGTGGTCACGAACAGGTGGAGCAGATCGTGAAACCGAACCCTTTTGCACCCCGCGTGTTCCAGGATAGTTTGAAGACGCTTCCGAACGGTGGCCGGGTCAAGAGGCGAGTCCTCCTTTGCCGGGGAGGGGAACATCCAGCGGGAACTCACCTGTCGGCGGTATTCTTCCAGCACTCCCAACAAGGCGAGCGGTAGGACGATGGTGCGCAGGGCGGCTTTTGTCTTGGGCGCGGATACAATCAATTCCCCATTAGCCCGATAAACCTGGCGCTGGATGTGCAGTTCCCCGGTGTTGAAGTCCAGATCATCCCATTGGAGGGCCAACACCTCACCCCGGCGCAAGCCCGTGGCCAACTCCATCAGAAACAGCTCGTAATATCCCTCCTCCTTTGCCTGAATGAGAAACCGTTGCATTTCCTCCCGCGTCAGCAGGTTCATATCTTTGAGGGCCTGTCCAGGAAGCTTGCAGTCGGCGGCGGGGTTGATACGGATGAGACTGTCCGCTACAGCCCGATCCAGTGCTGTAAGGCATCGGGTGTAGCAGGCCCGCACCATACGATCCGAGAGGCCCTCACCGTAAACCTGGGTGCGGATCAGACGGCCCTTTTTCTTCATCTGTGCATAAAATTGTTGGAGGTCGTTGGTGGTCAGCTTGGACAACTGAATATGGCCCAGCGCAGGGATGATGTGGCGGTAAATGCTGTTTTCATAGTCGAGCTGCGATTTGGGCCGCAGCTTAGGTTTAGAGTAGTTTTGATACCAAAAGTCCAGCCACTCGCCAAAGGTCATATCCGGCTGGATCTTTTCTGTTGGCTGCCCGGAACAGGTTTCCTGCAAGGCTTTTAGCTTGTCCAGACACGCCGTTTTTGTCTTTGCCAGTACATTTTTGGTGATGGGAAGGCCCTTGTCGTCGTAGCCCACCACCATCCGGCCCTCCCAGCGCCCATCTTTTCTCAGGTGGACGCTTCCTTCGCCTCGTTTTCTGCGTTTTGCCATGGTTTCAGCTCCTTTCCGAAGATATCCTCCATGAAGTTCCCCACAATGGCCGCCGCCTGCTTCTGCATATCGCCGGTGACGTGGGTGTAAGTGTTCAGCGTGAACGTGGCATCAGTATGGCCCAGGATGCCGGACAGGGTTTTGGCGTCCACCCCGCTGGCCAGCGCATGGGTGGCGAAGGTGTGACGCAGTCCGTGGAAGGGGATGCTTTCGGTGATCCCAGCTTCACACAGCAGGGATTTCAGACGCCGGTAGGCCGCATCGGGAGAAACGGGCTGCTCTGGCTTGAGAGGATTGGGGAAGATCCATTTGTCGGGAAACGCCTTCTGGCGCGCCCGGAGCATATCCGCCGTACTCTGAGGGAGCAGAATCTTGCGCTTTCCCCTCCCAGTTTTCGTTTCGCCCGTTTCAAACCCACCGCCTGCCTCTTTGTGCAGGGTGCGGCTGATCTGCAACGTACCCGTTTCAGGATCAAAGTCGCACCATTGGAGGCCACAAGTCTCGCCCCGGCGCAGGCCGGTGGTGAGTTCGGTGTAGAAGAAGTCATGCCAGAGCGGGTCGGCTTGGATGGCTTCCATGAATTTGTCCAGCTCCCTGTCCGTGAGGACGCGCTTGGCCGGGCTGTCCGCTTTCGGCAGCGTCAGCCCCTCGGCGGGATTGCGGGGAATGATGTGGGCTTTCACTGCGTCCCCCAGGGCGCGGTGGAGCATGGTGTGGATGCGCCGAACTGTATTGGCAGAGAGTTGGCGACCATGCTCCGGGTGTTCCCGGATACGCCCCTCCTTCTTCAGCTTCGTATACATCCGCTGGATGTCCGCTGCGGTGATGGAGTTCATTTTCTTGTTCCCCAGATGGGGCTTTATGTACTGCTCGGCGTACATACGATATCCGCTTATCGTGCTTTCCCGCAAGCGCGGGGCGGCGTACTCTTCCAGCCAGCGATCCAGCCACTGGGCCAGGGTCATGCGGCTGTCCTCACACAGCTCCACATCCCGAAAGACTTCAATATTTTGGTGGAGCTTGGGCAGAAGGGCTTTCTGCGTAGGCGCGAGGACATACTGGAAGATAGGATCGCCGTCCTCCTTGTGCCCCACTACGATCCGCCCCTCCCAGCGGCCATCCTCCCGCTTGCGTACCATGCCGTCGCCGGCCGGTCTGCGCTTTGCCATGGTCAGTCACCTCCTGATATCGCCATCGTTGTCATCCATGCACTCGGCCATGATTCGAGCGCCCAGCCGGAAGCCCAGGATGAAATTCTCCAGGGCCGTGATGCTGTCGATCTCGTGCTGTGATTCGATGAGCTTTGCCAAGACCGTCTGACCGGCTTCGTCGAGCTGCTCCGTGAGCTGCTTTTCGAAACGGGCCACACGATCCGTCGCCCGTTTCAACTCCGAATTGGGGGCCATGTCCTGCGCGTTGGGTATAATGTTGCCGTAGTAGAGATCTTCCAAAGTGTTTCGCATTGTTCTCGCCTCCTGCAGCGACACACCATACCACAGGCCAGCAGAAATAGCCATGGGCAACGGCGAGAATTATCAGTTCAGACACATATTTTTTGCGGTGTGCCGTGGGGCTTCTCTTTGTATACACTGGTGCAATTTGCAACCCTGTCACAGCGGCGCACAAGGGGGCCAACACCGCGTTTCACCTGCGCGAGGGGCATGGGTGGAGTGGGCACAAACCACCACACAGGGGCCAACACGGGCGAAACATTTGGGCGGCGCTCCGCAGATGTGGAACGCCGCCCATTTGCGCTCGAGAACTCCTATTCCGGATAGCGTGTGTACAGGGTATATCCAGACTGTTCTTCCAGCCACCATTTGAAGTATTGCCCGCCCCAAAGGGCCTTATTGTTTTTTCCGCTCTCGGTTACCTTGATGTACTCGTCAGTTTTGCTGATCACAACTACCACGTGGCCGTTTCCGCTGTTGTCATAGCGGATCAAGTCGCCAGAACGGATCTGATTCCAGCTTGGGTTGTCCACCCTCCGCCACGGGAGGTTTCCAAACGCCGCGTCTGAACACAGCGTAGCCCAGCCGGAGCAGTGGGTGCCCCGGTGGTAGGGCCCGCCGCTGGTGGAGCGGTAGGGCGTGGGGAACTCTGTCCCGGTGGGATAAATTTCCCGGAGCTGTGCCAGGGTGGACTGCACACTTTCTTCCGTGGGGGCGGACGGTGCTATTGAGGTTTCCTCCCAGTAGGGCTGGGTGCTGTCAATGTGGACGGAGTTTGCGGCGGCATCATAGGTCACACCGAAGTCCACCGTTTTGCCGATGTCCCGGAGGCGGACATAGTTATTGCCGCCGATGGAGTAGGCGGTGAGGGCTACTTGCTGACCATTGATATAGAAGGTCTGGCTACTGGGCCGGGCGGTGAGATAGTCTGCTGCCTGGGCGGCTGGGCCGCTGAGGGCGAGGCCGGCGAGGATGCCAAGCCCAATAAAGATCGCTTCCCTTTTCCTGTTCATGATCTGATCCCCTTTCGGTTTTGTTGTGCGTTTCGCAAACACAACCATGCCGAAGGAGGGCCGGGAAGTCAAGCAAAATCAGGGCGGCGGTTTGGAGAAAACAGGGGGCACAAACGAAGCACATTACACAGTGGACAGCACTTCTACCGGAAGACCCTTTCTTTGTTTTCAGTGGCGCAAAATTTGTATGGGGTCACAGAGTCATACCGCCCCAGCCCTGCTCCTCGTGGTCATCCGGCTTATGGCCCATGGCGATCTTCTTCTCCTGGATTTGGCGGAGCTGTTTGCGGTCAATGTGTATCCCGGGCGGCGCTGGCGGCGGAGTCTCCCGGATAATCTGGGCCATTGCACAGAGCAGATGGACAGTGCAGAGCAGGGCAGACGGATCACGCTCTGGCCCCATGTGGTCGAGGAAGAATTGTGCGTACTCGTGCCCCTGGCTTGCGGCCTGGGTGAACCAGTACTCTGCTGCGGCATAGTCCTGCTCCACATCCTGTCCCAGAAGATACAGCTTGCCCAGGAGGTGTTGGGCCTGTGGGCAGCCTTGCTCGGCGGCATCGGTGAAACACTCCACCGCTTTAGCAGAGTTCTTTTCCACCTGGGGGCCTTGAAGATAGAGTTTGCCCAGCTGGTAGCCGGCGAATTGATTGCCGCCCTCCGCCGCCTGCTCATACCAGGGTATTGCCTCACTAATTCTGTCTTGCTCTTGCAGGAGCTTTGCCAGCGCATACTGAGCGTCGCTATGCCCCATTTCAGCGGCGCGGTGAAACCACATCTCCGCCTTTTCATCGTCTGGAATGACACCCAGCCCATCCCGCCAGAGCCGGCCCAACAGGTAGGCGGTGGAAGCGGGGCCATCGTCCCCCCAGTCCCGCTCCAGCACCTCGATCACAGAACGCTTGTCCTCGTTGGAGACATCGAGATCGCCGAAGCGGGTATTGTCCGGCGGCTCGTCCACCAGCTGCTCATCCTCGAAGGTCAGCACCCCCAGCCGCAGATTTTCCGCCTCTTGGATCACCATATTTTTGATGGCTTTGAACTCCTTCTGCTGGGAGAGCGGTAGGTGCTGCCGGGGCGTGTCTTTGTAGTAGCTCTCCAGCTCATCGCGCAGATGGTTCCACACCTCGTAGCACTCCGCGACGGCGGGGAGCTTCGCCAGCTCGTCCACGATGGCGTCCACCTGATCTTTGAGGGGCTTCTTCAGGTAGCCGTACACTTTTTTGCCTGTCACATCTCTGAGACCGTTTGCCAACTGAACCATCCGCAGCTCAATGACAGGGCTGTCGCAGATGGTGTTCTCCATCTCCTGAACCAACTTGCGCAGGGACGCACGGGCCTGCGCGGTGAGTTCCTTGTACGAGATATCCTTCCGCTGGTACAGTGAGTACAGCGCGTCCTGGAAGATGCTGTTGGTGAGTACAGAGCGCATGGCCTTGATCCCTGCTGGGGTTAGGAAGCCCTGCTTGGGATCGTTGGCCCAGACCGTCATGTGGATATGGGGATGCTCACCCTCATCGTGATATGCGGCGTACCAGCGAAACTGCTCCGGCGGGATCATCATGGCGGTGGCCAGTTCAACCTGATGAGCCTTGAGCAGCGTCTGCCAACCCTTGGCGTTGTCGTAGCTCAGCCGCGCGGCGTCCTCCCGTTTGAGAGAGTAGATCAGCGTCCACACCGGGCCGTCGTGCTGCTCTGCCTCCTTCATCACCGCATTCAAATCCACCGGCTGGCTGCTGAACAGGCCGTGGCCGTCATGCCGTTCCGCGCCCGGACGCATGGCCATGTACTCCACATACCCTTCTGGGCCCGGCAGCTTCTCCACGCCGTCCCGGGTGGCGATGTAACCGATGTACCCTCCGGCCTTGCCTGGTTTGATGAAGCCGCTCTTTTGGATCAGCTTGGGCACGGATCACAGCCCCTTTTGGCGGCGGAGCGCGTCCTCGAAGCTGATCTCGCCAATGATCTGCTTTGCGTTTTGGACGCACTGCCCGCGGAGGCGTTCGAGGCCGTCCGGGTTGTACTCACCCAGGGCCGCGAGGATGTTGGCGTTCATATCCAGCTCCACGGTCAGCTTGAACAGCAGCCGTCCGATCCGGCTGCCCAATGCGCCCAGCTTGCCCTCCAGCACGTCGGCAAGGACGCGGGGCAGGTAGTCATCAGCGCCCGCCGCGTCGAGGTAGCCGGAGTAGAAGCGGATGGCCTTCTCGATGTACTCGTTTTTGGTGGAGCAGTTGTCCCCGTGGTAGTGGCCCTCCACCATGTCCCACGCCGCTGGTTCCAGCCAGACGGTGTGGCGGCCTTTTTTGTCCTTCACGATAGAAAATCCTCCATTTTTTGAAATAGTGTCAGGGGAAAGCCGCAAGTTGCGGCCCTTTTTGTCCTTCTGGGTTAAAACAGCGTCAACCGCATTTTTGCCCGTCCAGAAAAGCGCCGGCGGCTGGCCCTGAAAACTGCCCGCACTGCGGACAGAAGTGGATGCTCCGGCGCAAATAAGCGCCGGGGCTTTCTCCTGCTTGCCCTAAATCGGGCCTCTGCGCTGCCCTTCGCCCGCCGCGGCCATTCACTGGGTTGCGGCGGGGATCACGCCTGGGCTGCCCTTGGGCCCGTGCTTGGGATGCCCCTTACTGATTACAGCGTGGTAGTAATTAAAAATCACCGTAACCCATTGAAAATCAACGGGTTTGAACGCTAAAAGCTACTTGCGGCAACGATTTGGCAACAATCTTTCACTACTCCAACAAACGGCGCTATCTGATTTGTCAAAATCAGATAGCGCCGTTTTGCTCTACTCTGCGTCTTGCTCCTGTTTCTTCTTTTCCCTCAGCCTGTCCATGGCGGCCCTGGTGCGCTCTGCTTCCACCTGGGGGTAGGTGTACCGCCAGTGGTCATACTCGTCCCTGGTGATTTCTCCCCGCTCTAGCTTCTCCGCTTCGTGCCGCCAGGTGTTGAGCATATCGAACATGGAAACGTAAGTCATACCCAGGCGCTTATCCAGCCGTAAGCATACTTCCCCATCCAGTTGGCCGATTCTCAGCCCCCGCAAGTCCTCCAACGCAAACAGCGTGTGCATAAGGCCCATGTCGGTGTCGATGTCCGGGACGGTCAGCGCCATGGGAGATACCTCCAATGCGTGGGCAAGGGCGGCGGTCAAGTCCTCCTTGGGGGTACGGGTTCCGGCTTCATACTGCGCCATGCGGATATCCGCCGTCCGTTCTGAAAAACCCACCATCATGCCCAGGTACTTCTGCGTCATGCCCCGGAGGTTTCGGAAAAACCGTATCCTTTCACCAATTGCCATTGTTATCCGCTCCTATCCTCGTTTTATGTCGAACACAGTATAGCATATCAGCTTAGAGATAGTCAAGATAATCTTAAACACAATTGTTAAAATTTATTCCGCAAAGCCCTTGACTAAAACTGAATAGTTTAGTATAATTTCGTTGACATATAAACAACTACGCTTAATATCTGAAAGGAGGGTTTCTCTTGAGCAACACATTCATGCGGGTGGACGAGGTGGCGGCGGAGATGGGCATTTCCAAGTCCTACGCTTACAAAATCGTTCAAAGGCTCAACGCCGAGTTGAAGGGGATGGGTTATCTCACTGTGGCCGGACGGGTCAACAAGCAGTATTTCATGGAAAAGGTCTGCTACACAAAAAAGAAAGGGGATGGCTGAAATGTCAGTTTACAAGGAGCCGAACACCAACACATGGCGGGTCATCTACCGCTATACCAACTGGAAGGGGGAAAAGAAGCAGTCTCAAAAGCGGGGCTTTCAAACCAAACGGGAGGCCCAGGCGTGGGAGCGGGAGCAGTTGCGGAAGCTGACGGCGGACATGGATATGACGTTGGAGCAGTTTGTGTCCATCTATGAAACGGATATGAAAAGCCGTCTGCGGGAAAGCACATGGCTGGTCAGGCACAATGTCCTCCACCACAAGATTCTCCCCTACCTGGGCAAGCGGCGGATGTGCGACATTACTTCAAAAGATGTCATAGCATGGCAGAATGAAATGATGAACTATCGCAAGCCCGGCGGCAAGGGAAAGGGCCAGGGCTATTCCCCGCTCACCCTTCGGACGCTCAGCGGGTGCATGACCGCCCTGTTCAATCACGCCGTCAAGTATTACGGGCTGAAAGCCAGCCCCGCCAGCATCGTGGGCGTTATGGGGAAGGGCAAGGGAAAGGAAATGCTGTTCTGGACGAAAGCCGAATACCTGAAATTTTCGGCAACGCTGAAGGACAATCCTCTTTTCTATCACGCCTTTGAAATGCTCTATTGGTGCGGCTTGCGGCTGGGGGAGTTGCTGGCCCTCACCCCGGCAGACTTTGACTGGGGCCGGGGTACGGTGTCCATCTCCAAGTCCTACCAGCGCCTGAGACAGCGGGATGTTGTCACCGGCCCCAAGACCGCCAAGGGAAACCGGGTGATTCAACTGCCCCAATTCCTGTGTGACGAAATGCGGGCGTTCCTGGGCACCTTTTACAGCCTTGACCCGGCTGACCGTATCTTTACCATGACCAAGTATTCCATCAGCCACAGGCTGGAAACGGGGGCGGCGGAAGCCGGGGTCAAGCGTATCAGGGTGCATGACCTCCGGCACTCCCATGTGTCCCTGCTGATTGATATGGGCTTCTCAGCCATCGCCATTGCCGACCGGGTGGGGCATGAGAGCATTGATATCACCTACCGATACGCCCACCTGTTCCCCACCCGGCAGATGGAAATGGCGGACAGGCTGGACAGGGAGCGGCTGGATTGATTGATGGATTGAAGTCGGCGGGGGTGGTTTCAGAGCGTCACGGGAGCGGGGCCAAAAGTCAAGGGGCCATGCCTGGGGGTGGAGATTTCCGCAAGGAAATACAACCCGCACCCCTTGACTTTTGGCCCACGGAGGACACTGGAAGGAAGGGGGGAAAAGCTGCGCCTTTCCCCCCTTGCCCAACGGCGAGTGTAAAGTTTAGGCGGGGTGCAGGGCGCCCTTTTCAAAGGGCGGCCCTGCTGGGGGAGCCGTCCGCAGACGGTGGGGGCAAAGCCCCCACTCCACCCCGTAGGGCGCAAAGGCACTTTTGATACGAAGTGTCAAAAGTGCTTTTGCGTTACTTTCGCAGAAAGTAACAAAGGCCGCCGCTGGCGCGGCGAAAGGAGGTTTTGATTTTGAAAAGGACAATCAGCGCCATGGTGGGGAAAGGCTCGGTCAACCACAACAGCCGGAAGTTTTTAGCTGAAAATGTAGACGGCAGGCGCACCCACCTCAATATAGACTATTGCAACGAGAATATCAAGGCGGTGTACCACGAACTTTTTGACGAAGCCCTAAAACGGTACAACGACAGGCAGACCAGGGCAGACCGCAGAATTGAGGACTACTACGAAAAGATACGTTCCAGCAAGCAGGAAAAGCCGTTCCATGAAATCATCCTGCAAATTGGGAACAAGGATGATATGAGCGCCGACAGCGAGGAAGGCCAGCTTGCGGCGGCGGTGCTGGACGAGTATATGAGGGGCTTCCAGGAGCGTAACCCCCAGCTTCGGGTGTTCTCCGCCCACCTCCACATGGACGAGGCCACGCCCCATCTGCACATCGACTTTGTACCGTTCACCACCGGGAGCAAGCGGGGCCTGGAAACAAGGGTATCACTGAAACAGGCGTTAGCGTCCAGGGGGTTCAAAGGCGGCACAAAAGGCGATACGGAGTGGAACCAGTGGGCACGCTCGGAGAAGGAACAGCTTGCCGCCGTGATGGAGCGTCATGGTATTGAATGGGAGGACAAGGGCACCCATGACAAGCACCTGTCTGTGCTGGAGTACAAGAAGGAACAGCGGGCCAAGGAGATTGCCGACCTGGAAGCGGTCAAGGCTGAGACACAGGAGGAAGTGGAGCGCCAGGAGCAGCGGTTGAAGGAGCTGGCCCCGGCGGTGGAGGGCATGGAGCAGTTGGCGGCCCGGTTCTCCGATGACCCGGAACGGATATTGCCGGAGCCGGGGCCGTTGGAGAGCGCCAAGTCCTACCGGGAGAAAAAGGCGAAGCCCCTGCTGGCCCAGATCGTGAAGGTGCTTCGCTCCCTGTATGCGGCCTATGTGGATTTGAAGCGGCAGTTTGGGCGGTTGCAGGGGGACTATGGACGGGCCAGGGAGGGCAACGAGCGGTTGTCTGACCGCTTACAGGAGGTGAAGCTGGAAAACAAGGGCTTGCGGGGTATTGCCGCCGACTATGAGCGGGTCAAGCGGGCCTTTGGTGCCGGGGAAGTGGAAAGGGCTGTGGAGGAAGAAAAACGCCGGGAGCAGGCTGAAAAAGAACGAAAGCGGGCCACAAGACAGAAATCGAGGGTAGGGGTGCGATAATCACAACAAACCGAGAGGCCCCCACAGGATAACTCCTGTGGGGGGTTATTTTATACTCACCGAGCAAAAAACGCCAAGAACTTGCGATTTTTATAGACTAACTTGGCAAAACCTGTTGACTACGTGGCATTCATCGAGTATAATTTACATGACAGCATATTGGATTGGACATGAGAGTGATTGCAATGAGAATCAGCTATAAAAAGTTATGGATATTACTCATTGAAAAAGACATATCACCAGCCACGCTCCGAAAAGATTTAAATATCGCTACTGGCACAATGACAAAGCTGCGTAAAAATGAAGAAGTTGCTTTGTCCGTGCTGCTGAGGATCTGTGGTTATTTGGACTGCAACATTGGCGATGTATGTGATGCGGTACATGGAGCCTGCGATGAGAAATAATCACTGAAAGGAAGAATACCATGGCATTTTGCTCAAATTGTGGTCATCAACTGGCCAATAATGCGAAATTTTGTTCAGAATGTGGAGCACCTGTCGAAAGCGATTCTATCGGTGAATATAAAAGCAGAGAACAGGTTTATGTTGGGGTGATCAAAAAATGTCCAGTTTGTGGAGAGGAACTTCCAAGCATGGTTGCCGTATGCCCTGCCTGTGGTCACGAAATTAATTCTACTCAAGTTCATTCTGCATTACAAAAGTTTATTAGTGAATTGGCCCTTTGCGATCAATCCATTGCGGATGAGGAAGCGCTTATTTCTGTTCGCAATGAGAAAGAAAATGAGCGAGGATGGCGTTCATGGAGTACCGTAGCGAAGATACTGTGGGTTATTGCAAATGGCCTTACTCTTTGTGTGCCAGTTGTGATGTATCTTCTATTCCGCACCAGGCAATTTAACAGGTCTGCTCCAAGCGTCAAGAGAAAAGCTAACTTGATTGAAAACTTCCAAATCCCGAGCGAGCGGCAAGCCATAATAGAGGCCCTATACTTTATCCGTGACAAGGCTTCCGCCTTAGCGACGCAGAAAATGACTTCGGATACAATATATTGGGCGAAGCTGTGGGGTATAAAAAGCGAACAGATATATAAAAAAGCTCAAGCGGCAATTCCAAACGATGTAACTGTATCAGGGCTCTATCATGAAACCATAAGCTATGTGCAGCAGGTAAAGTCTGCATCAAAACGCAAAAATATATTTATTATTTTGGCTGCAGTTATGTACATAGCATTTGTAATTATTGTAGAAGTATTGGTGATCAACCGTATTTCGCAAATTGCAAATATTCCTGGTGTATCCGACTTCTTGCCACTTATTTGGGGAGCCTGTGCGGTATTTCTCCTGGCCTTTTTTGTATGGACTATCAGAAAAATACCTGATAAGCTAAAGGGTGTTATTACTGTTGCAATATGTATAGTTGCCCTAATCTTTTTAGTGAAAAGCTGTCAAAATGCCGTTACCAAAACAGAAGAAACCGCTCTGGCCTTTACTACACAGATTGGATATAAATGCAGTGATCATGGCATGACCGTAGCGGATGTGCAGATGAATGAACTGACAAAAGTGGCCTCTATTAAAATTCAAACATCAGAGTATAACAAACCCACAATTGATATAGTTGAAGCAGATATTTTTGATATCGCACGAGAATATAAATTTGAACTCACAGTTTTGTTTTTTGACGAAGATGAGTTTGATTTTATTATTCGGGAAAGCCAGATCGACGAATATGGCGCTACAAAGTGCTTAATTGATAACACTAATGGTATTCTTAGTTTTGTAAAAAACAAATGTATAGAATACGGGACAAAACTTGATCGGATCCAAAATGGATATGACGGCGTATTGAAATTGTATATTCAAGTGGTTACAACAGATAAGACCGTCATAGACAACTTGCAAAATGATATTTTGGCAACAAAAAGTCAGTTTGGCTATTCAGGATATGAAATCGAATTTCGAACTATGGATCAATACTACTACAACGGGCAACTTTTACGGGTTGTAGAGATTGAAGCCGATAACTCAATTTCGCTGGCAGAATATATATCAACATTCGATCAGGCGGTAATCGATGAAATAGTAACTAAAGCGATGGTGAAGTGCAAAGATCAAAAAATTGATATGGTTATCAAAGTGTTAAGTGAGGACAAAGAAACTTTGTGGGAATCTTATGCTGATGCCGATGGCAACCGAAGTGATATTGATATGTATCATTTTCGGATTGAAGCCCAGGCAATTTGTCAGAATAATGGGGTGACCATTGATGGTGTTAGTATATCGGGTCGGAAAGTATCATTAGATGTTTATGCGAACTCCAGGCGTCGTGGAAAAATCGACGAGATCGAAGAAGCATTGATAGCCACATATCAAATATATTCTGACCTAAAGGAAATGTCGATTACTTTTTGGGACGAGGACTATCCAACTGAATACGATAAAGTGTATGACATGGATCTTGATCTTTCTGAACGTCTTGATAAACTCGACGAAGTTGAGGAAAAAAACAAAATCCGAGATACTGAAGTTGATTCATCTGGAACAGTATCCTATAGTACCGATAACACAACGCTGATATAACCAGATTTATGAGGAGGATAGATGATATGAGCTTCTTGAATAAGCAGAAAGCCGATAGCTTTATGAACGAGATTCGTTGCGATGAACCCTCCTATTTAATTTGGAAATGGCACCCCAAGGGCTCCCAGCAGGGCAACAACAGCCGGGAAAACGCCATTCGCTGGGGTTCCTCGCTCCGAGTAAAGGATGGAGAAGCTGCTGTCTTTGTCTACGATCAGAAAGATGGTATAACGCAGGATTTCATAGTGGGGCCGTATGATGAAGTTATCAGAACGGAAAACCTGCCCGTTCTGGCAAATATCATCGGCTTGGCCTATGATGGCGGTACGCCGTTCCAGGCGGAAGTCTATTTTATCAATCTGGCCCGGATCATCCAAGTCAAGTTCGGCGTACCGTTTTTCGATGTCTACGATCCCCGCTTTTTAGACTTCGGGGTGCCTGTCGCCGTTAGAGGTACGATCAGCTTTCATATCAACGACTGCGTAGAGTTCATTAAGCTGAATCGGCTGCACAATTTCAGTCTGGATGATTTCCAAAAGCAAATTCGTGATACGGTGATTCGTTATGTGAAGGACACCGTTGCAAATGCTCCTGCTGCCCATAATATCCCGGTTGTCCAGATAGAGAGCAAAACCGCTCAAATCAACGATGCAATCGAGTACGATATCAAAGAGCGGCTGAAAGAAAACTTCGGTGTTGTGGTCACCGGTGTTGATGTGGGCGCTATTGAGATTGACAAAGCCAGCGAAGGCTATCGACAGCTCATGTCTGTCACGAAAGACATTGTCACCACCAAAGTTGAAGCCGAAGCGCAGGACTATATAGAAAGGCTCCGCATTCAGCGTGAGGAAGGGCAGTATGCCCAGCATAAACAAACACAGTCCGCCAATCTCGGCGCTTTCCAAGTGGAGAGGCAGGCAGAAGTTGGCCTTGCCGGGGCTGAGGCTTTGGGGCACATGGGTGACAGCGGTGTTGGAAGCGTAGACCTTGGCAGCGGTGGCGCTGGATTTAATCCCGCTGCGATGATGGCTGGAATGGCGGTCGGCGGTGCGGTTGGTCAGAACATAGCGGGAACGATGAACGGCATGATGGCGGGCATTAATCAGGCAATGCAGACAGGCGCTGTTCCACCACTTATCCCAGCGGTGGCATACCATGTCGCCGTAAATGGACAAGCTGCGGGGCCGTATGACATGAATACTCTCACACAGATGGCATCTGCTGGCCAGTTCAATGCAGACAGTTTGGTTTGGAAGACGGGAATGGCAGAGTGGGTTAAGGCTGGAACTATCGATGAGTTGAAGCCGATAGTTGCAAATATTCCGCCTGCTCCACCTATTGAATAACCGTGTATATTTACACAAATTTTGCGTGCAAAAGAAACATACGTTAGAAAAATACACATCTAAACCGAGAAAAATCTAATATTGCTCAGGAGAAGAAACGTAATTGTATTTCCCTCATTCTTGTGGTACAATAAATCATTAATTGTTTTATCGCTCAAGTACCTTAATCCTTTGGGCACATACTTTTAGGAGGTGTTTTTATGGCAAAAAAACCAAGTGCTGCGAATATAACGCATGGCCTTGCACAGCTCGGCGGAGGATCAAAAAAGGACGGTGGGGGAGGTATGATGAAAGGCGTGGAAAATATTTTCCGAGTAGGCGTTGAGTATGGCTCTCAATTAGCTTTAGGACAACAGCCGCCTAAAAGCATCGATGCATCAACTATGCTTTCGCTTGAAGATGGAAGTGAGCAGGAATAGATAATTTCAAATCCCACAATGAAACGCAATTCGATAAAACGCACCTCGAAACGAGGTACGTTTTGTCAGTTCTAAATTCGGAGAAATGCGCTTGCATTTCTCCGAATTTTGTGTTATAATATCATCGCAAATGAGGATAATCAAAACTTTTTCCC
>ERZ808037.631-NODE-631-length-30126-cov-14.130387_pt1 | contig 30126 bp, 21 predicted proteins | sample MGYA00380190_ERZ808037 | MGnify/ENA primary metagenome ERZ808037 (study PRJEB31490, sample SAMN06133399) | mouse gut metagenome | isolation source: J9 | host: mice | place: China: Chengdu | collected 2015-05 ...
GCATCACCTGCCTGTACGACGTGCTCAAGGCCCCGGTGAACGACGTGACCAAGCGGGCGGTGCTGGCCAGCTTTGACCAGGTGCTGTCCCTGTCCCTGCTGGAGCGGGCGGCGGCGCTGCGGGAGCGGGAGGCCGCCCAGGCCAAGACCGCGTCCAGCGCCGGCGGCTTCACCGTCCAGGGGGAGGGCGACCCGGACATCGACGGGCTGGTGCTGCAACGGGCCCAGGCCAAAAAGGCGAAGAACTTCGCCGAAGCGGACCGCATCCGGGACGAGCTGAAGGCCCAGGGCATTGAGGTCACCGACGTGCCCGGCGGCGCGGTGTGGAAGCGGATCTGAGAAGCTCAGGCGGGAGAGGCGTTCAGCCTCTCCCGCCTGTTGTTCAATCGTCCTCAAGGGGATCCGTCCACATCTCACACTGGCGCATCACCGCCTGGACCGCCTCCTTCATCCCCTCCTGCGGGTAGCCGTTCCGCTTGAGAAGGCGCTTGATCCGCCGCCGCATCCCCGCCTGGGCGCTCTCCTTCTTCTGCCAGTCGATGGTGCAGCTGCTCCGAAGGGTATCGGTGAGCTCCCTGGCCACGGGGACCAGCGCCCCGCTCTCCTGGAGCGCCCCGGCGGGTCCGGGCTTTGCCAGCGCGTCGTAGAAGGCCAGCTCCTCCGGGCTCAGGCCCAGCGCGCCGCCCTCCTGCCCCGCCGCCGTGATGTCCCGGGCCAGCCGGAGCAGCTCCTGAATGACCTCCTCGTTGGTGAGCATCCCTTTCAGATACCGGCCCATCATGTCCCGAAGAACCTGGCTGAACGCCTCGGACTTCACCACGTTGGTCCGCCGGCAGACGGAGACCTGCTCCTCGATCAGCTTTTTCAGCAGCTCCACCGCCAGGTTTTTCTCCTTGGCCCGGGCGATCTCCTCCAGGAAGCGGGGGTCGAACAGGGAGAACTCCGCCTTGACGTCGGCGAACAGGTTGATGACGCCCTCGCTCTGGACGCTCTGCCGCAAGAGCCCGCTGATGCGCTGGTTGATCTCGGGGAGGGTGAACCTCTGCCCGCCTCCGCCGCCGGTCAGCCGGAGGAGCATGGTCCTCACCGCCTCGAAAAAGGCGGCCTCCAGCCGGGTCCGCCGGTCCGCCAGACTGCTGCACAGCGACAGGGACTGCCGCAGCAGCAGCGCCTCCCGGAGGTAGATCCGGTGGGTCCGCTCCCGGTCCGGCAGGCCGCTCTCCTCCACCCGCCTGCCCAGCAGGAAGTTGACGCCGCCGCTGATTACCTTGGCCCGGTCCAGGTCCGTCCCGGTGAGGAAGGCGGAGTAGTCGTAGCCGTGAAACAGGTCCTGGCAGACGGACAGCTTTTCCAGGAATTTGAAGTAGGCGGTTTTGCCGATGTCGGGGTCGCCGTAGTTCTGCCGGTCCCGCCGGGTGTAGTCGTGCATGGCCTGCTTGAGGGCGGCGGCCAGGCCCACATAGTCCACCACCAGCCCGCCCTCTTTGTCGCCGAAGACCCGGTTCACCCGGGCAATGGCCTGCATCAGGTTGTGGCCGGACATGGGCTTGTACACGTACATGGTGGCCAGGGAGGGCACGTCAAAGCCGGTGAGCCACATGTCCACCACAATGGCGATCTTCAGGAGGGAAGCGTCGTCCTTGAACCTCCGGGCCAGCTCCTCCCGGTGGGCCTGGCTGCCGATGATCTCCCGCCACTCCTTGGAGTCGCCGGCGCCCTGGGTCATGACCAGAGCCACCTTCTCCCCCCAGCCGGGGCGCAGCTCCAGGATGCGCCGGTACAGCTTCATGGCGATGGCCCGGGAGTAGGCCACGATCATGGCCTTGCCGGTGAGCAGGCCCGCCCGGTAGTGCTCGTAGTGATCCAAAATGTCGTCCACCAGGGAGCAGATGGCCTGGTCGGAGCCCAGGATGGTCTCCATCCGGCCCAGCTCCTGCTTGCTCACCCCGATGACATAAGGGTCGGCGCTCTGGGCCATCCGATCGTACTCCGCGTCCATGAGGCGCAGGGCCTCCTGGTCCAGCCGCAGGTGGACCACCCGGCTCTCGTAGTACACCGGCCGGGTGGCCCCGTCCTCCACCGCCTGGGTCATGTCGTAGATGTCAATATAATCGCCGAACACCTCCCGGGTGCTGCGGTCCCGGGAGGAGATGGGGGTGCCGGTAAAGCCGATATAGGTGGCGTTGGGCAGGCTGTCCCGGATCACCCGGGCGGTGCCCACCACCGTGTGGGCCTCCCCCTGGCGCATGACCACCTTCTCCCTCAGGCCGTACTGCCCCCGGTGGGCCTCGTCCGCGATGACCACGATGTTCCGCCGCGGGGAGAGGACGCCCAGCCCCTCCTCAAACTTCTGCATGGTGGAAAAGATGATGCCGTTGGTCTCCCGGTCCGCCAGCAGCTCCTTCAGATGGCGGCGGCTCCTGGCCTGCTGGGGCGTCTGGCGCAGGAACTCCCGGCACTGGGAGAACAAGCTGTAGAGCTGGCCGTCCAGCTCGTTGCGGTCGGTGATGACCACAATGGTGGGGCTCTCCAGCGCGGATTGGAGAGCCCGGGCGTAGAACAGCATGGACAGGGACTTTCCGCTGCCCTGGGTGTGCCAGAACACGCCGCCCTTGCCGTCGGCGGCGGCGGCGGCAAGGGCGGAGGCCACCGCCTTTTTGACCGCGAAATACTGGTGGTAGCCCGCCAGGATTTTACAGGGCCCCTCGGCCTCCATCCGGAAGCAGATGAAATTTTTCAGGATGTCCAGAAACCGGCGCTTTTCAAACATCCCCTCGAAAAACGTGTCGAACCCCCCGTGGGCCCCGCTTTCATAGCTGCCGTCCCGGCTCTTCCACTCCATGAAGCGGTTCTCGCCGGAGGTGATGGTGCCCGCCCTGGAGGTGGCCAGGTCGCTGACGACACACACCGCGTTGTAGGCGAACAGGGAGGGGAGCTCGCGCATGTACCGGCGCAGCTGGCGGTAGGCGGAGGAGGCGTCCGCGTTCGTCCGGGAGGGGGACTTCAGCTCCATCACGGCCAGGGGCAGGCCGTTGACAAACAGGACGATGTCCAGGCGTCCCTGGGCGTACTCCAGGAAGGTCCACTGGTTGGCCGCGGTGAAGTCGTTGTTGTCGGGACAGCTGTAGTCCACCAGATAGACCAGTCCGCTGCGCGGCCGGCCGTTTTCCAGATACTCCACCGTGACGCCGTTTTGCAGATAGTCCATGAAGACCATGTTCTTCTGGGCCAGGGAGCCCGCCCCCAGGTCCCTGAGCCTGCGCACCGCCTGGTCCACCGCCTCCATGGGCATATCCCGGTTGATGCGCTGCAGCGCGGGCAGCAGCAGCTCCTCATAGAGGGGGGAGCTGTAGTCCCGGTCCGCGTCGGGGCCGTACAGGCAGGCGTAGCCCAGCCGCTCCTGGAACAGCTGGAGGACGGCGCTCTCATACTGGGCCTCGGTGTAATGGTCAGGCATGGCGGGTACTCCTTTCAGATGCGAAGGCCGGACACGTCCAGCTCCCCGGACATGAGCCTGGGCAGCAGCAGGTCGCGGAGCGCCGCCAGGCGCTCGCTCTCCAGCCCGTTGGCGTATACCTTGGCGGCCACGGCCTGACAAACGCCGTCAAACCGCCGGACCAGCTGGGGCTGGGGAATGACGATGGGCTCGGCCTGGAGCAGTCCGGCCAGGTCCAGGTTTTTGATCCCCGTGGTCCCGTTTTCGTAGGGGAAAAACATACCCAGGTCGTAGAGGTGCTGCCAGTAGTGGTAGAGGAACATGCCGTAGCCCTCCACCGGGCGCAGCGCCCTGCAAAAGTTGGTGCACACCAGCCCCTTGTCATAGCGGTCCAGAAGGGCCTGGGAGATGACGGCGGCCCGGCCGGTGGACTGGGTGGGGCTTCCCCCGGAGACCTCCACCACCAGGTCCCCGTCCAAAAGCCGCCTGGTCTTCAGGCTCTTGGGCCGGATATACCGGGTGGGCATTTTCCCCCTGCCGCCGGCGCACACCTCCGGGATGTCCGCCCCCCGGAGGCAGTAGACCGGCTGGACGCAGCCGCCCTCCGGGCTCTCCCTCCCCCAGTCCCCGCCGAAGGCGTTCTCAATGAGCTGGGAGAAGGTCCCCCGCCTCCACCCCCGGGCGTCCGGGCTGTCGATGACCCATTGCCGGAACAGGGCCTGGGCCTGCTGCCGCAGGTTGGCGCTGACCCGGTGGTTGAGCTCGATCTTGGTGTCCAGCGCGTCCAGGATGCCGGCAATCCGGGCCTGCACGCCGGGGTCGGCGGGAACGCGCACCTGGATGCCCCGCATGGTGGCGCCGGATACCTCCTTGAAGGTGGTCCCGCTGCCCATGGCCTCGATGCGGTCCCTGTGGCAGCGCAGCAGGTAGTAGAGAAACAGGGAGGACACGCCGGGGTTGGGCACAATGCTCTTGAAGCCCTGGTTGGTGCACAGGTCGTTTTCCGCGATGGCCACGTACCCGATGGGGGCCCGGGAGGAGAACAGGACAGTGCCCTTGGGCATGATCCGGGCGGAGCAGCTGTCCAGCCCCGCCTGGGTGATGCTCCGCTGCCCCCGGCGGATGTAGCGGCTGGGGTATCCCGCCAGGTCCTTGGGGGTGAGCCAGGGGATCTGGCCGTTGTAATAGTCCTCCCGGCTGGTGGAGGGGGTGGCCCCGCCCACAATCTCCCCCAGGTCGGACAGCGCCGCCGTTTTCCATTCAGTCATCGTTCTGGCCCCTAATCATTTTCAATGTGGTACTCCAGACCCAGAATGTCGTTGACCCCGCTGTCAAACTTGATCTGGAATACATAATTGGCCTCATTGACCACAAAAACCATCCTGATGCCAAAGACGTCGTCCTCCAGCCGGGACACCGACTCCACCCTACAGTCTGTGACCGAGTCGTCCAGCCTGGCCCCGGCCTGCTCCAGCAAAAACTCGTGCCAATAAGTACTTTCCGTAAACTCCCGGACGCGTTTGGCCCCGAAGTCGGTCTCATAGTACTCGGCCAGCGCGGGAATGGCCGCTTCAATGGAGGGGAACAGGACAAATTTGCTGTCCGGCTGGATGGCCTTGTCAAACCCCTGGATGAAGTCGTGGTCCCTGCTCACATAGACGCACAGCCTGCCGTACTCCTGGGAATACGCGCAGATGGTCTCGGCGATCATCGCGTCCTTGAAGCCCGCGTCTGAATGGGTTTTCCCGCCGATGGCGCCGCTGAAAAAGGGCGGCGTCCCGGCCAGCGCCTTGCCCACCAGGGCCTCCAGAACGGAGCCGCTGCGGGGAAAGGGGACCAGCTTGGCCAGGTTCTTCGGCGTGCGGAAAAAGTCCTCAAGCAGGGAGTCCACATAGGTGCGGTAGCTCTCCCCGTCATACTTGAGGTCCACGGCGCTCTGGTCGAAGATGGCGCCGAACACCTTTTTGTGGGCGCTCAGGTCGGCCTCCAGCTTTTGGCACTGCCGGGAAAACCCCGTGGTCATGTGGTGCTTCATCTCCAAAACCACCACCTCGGGAATGCACAGCTCCACCAGGCGCTCCAGGCGGTTTTCGGCGATAAAATTGGTCAGCTCATGAAATTGCGAACGGATCCCAAGGCTGTTCAAAAAGACATTGGACCCGGTTTTGTTGCCCAAAAAGGTTTGCAGAATATTGGTGTCCAGGAAAATGGAAATCTCTCTGCTCATACCGCCGCCCTCTTATTCTATCTGATACCCGATCTGGCCCAGCTGCTCCCGAATCTGGTCCTCCGCCTCCCGGGACTTGGCCAGCAGCTCTGACAGCTCCGCCGTCAGCCGGCCCATCTTCTCCTCAAAGGGCTCGCCGTCGTCCTTTGCCTGGGGGAGGCCCACGTACCGCCCCGGCGTGAGCACGCAGCCCATCTCCACGATCCTCCGGGTATCGGCCACGGCGCAGAAGCCCTGTTCCTCCCGCAGCGTCCCGTCCACAAAGGCGTTGTAGGTCTCCGCGATTTTGGCGATGTCGCCCTCCGTCAGCTCCCGCAGCTTCCGCGTCACCATGGTGCCCAGGCTCCGGGCGTCGATGAACAGGGTTTTCCCCTTCTGCCGCTTGTTCTTCGCCAGAAACCAGAGGGAGGCGGGAATCTGGGTGGTGTAGAAGAGCTGGGGGGGCATGGCCACGATGCAGTCCACCAAATCCGCCTGGATGATGCTCCGGCGGATGTCCCCCTCCCCCCCGGACTGGGAGGACAGGGAGCCGTTGGCCAGCACCACGCCCACGCGCCCGTTGGGGGCCAGGTGCCAGATCATGTGCTGGAGCCAGGCGAAGTTGGCGTTTCCGGCGGGGGGGAGCCCGTACTGCCAGCGCACGTCCTTCAGCAGCTTGTCCTGCCCCCAGCCGGAGAGGTTGAAGGGCGGGTTGGCCAGGATGTAGTCCGCCTTGAGCTGGGGGTGGCAGTCGCTGAAAAAGGTGTCCGCGCTGAACCGGCCCAGGTCCGCGTCAATGCCCCGGATGGCCAGGTTCATCTGGGCCATCTTCCAGGTGGTGGGGTTGGAGTCCTGCCCGTAGACCGAGATTTTGTTGATGCTTCCCCCGTGGCTCTCAATGAATTTGGCCGACTGCACGAACATGCCCCCCGAGCCGCAGCAGGGGTCGTACACCCGGCCATGGTAGGGCTGGAGCACCTCCACCAGGGTGCGCACCACGCAGGCTGGGGTGTAGAACTCCCCGGCCAGCTTGCCCTCCTGCTCGGCGAACTTGGACAGGCAGTACTCATAGGTCCGGCCCAGAATGTCCTTGTTGTCCCCGTGCTCCATCATCCGAATGTTGGTGAACAGGTCCACCACCTCCCCCAGCCTGCGCTTGTCCAGCTCGGGCCGGGCGAAGTTCTTGGGGAGGATGTCTTTCAGCTTTTTGTTCGCCCGCTCAATGCTGCGCATGGCGTCGTCGATCACCACGCCGATCTCCTGGGTGTGGGCGGCGGCGGAGATGACCTCCCACCGGGCGGCCTCAGGGACGAAAAAGATGTTTTCGGCGGTGTATTCGTCCTTGTCCTCCTCGAAGCCGTCCCCCTCCGCCACCAGCTCGGCATGCTTGGCCTCAAAGCGGTCGGAGATGTATTTGAGGAAGATCAGGCCGAGAACCACAGATTTGTACTCTGAGGCGTCCATATTCCCCCGCAGAACGCAGGCCGCGTCCCAAATCTGTTTTTCAAATCCCAGCTCACTGGTGTTGTTCCCGCCCATGGCGAATGCCTCCCGGTGTATGGTTTTTCTTAGGAAGCACTGATTCAATGCGCCTGCGGCGCTTTGAATCAGTGTTTCCCTTAGTATACCTTGCCTGGAACCTGTTTTCAAGGCATATCCCCCTACTTTTCCAAATTACTCCCGATTCTCCGGGTCAAACCGCGCCCCCTGCGGCGGACCGGGGACGGGGCGCGCAGGCGGACGGCCAAGCTGCCATGTCCTTCCACCGCCGCCCCGCTTATTGACACGATTCGCTTTTTGCTCTAGAATACCATGCAGATGCCAGTAAACAGCTTTTGAATCGTCACGATCAGTCAGCGAACCCCAGCATATTGCATCATCCCGCGAGAAGCGGCAGCGCAGCCCGCTGGCGCAGAATGGATTGGAGGCAGGAATCAGGGTGATACCTCAGTATGAAAAATATTTCTGTATCGAAAACCTCCAGGGGATCACGCTGGAGGAGGTGCTGGTCAAGTCGGCGGATAATATTCTGGTCACCGACGGCAGCGGCGTCATCTGCATCGTCAGCCAGGTGATGCTGGACAGCCTGTCCCTGAAGGCGGAGGAGGTGCTGAACCAGAAGGTGTCCGAGCTGGTGAAAAAGGGATATTACGACCGCTCCACCTCCCTGGAGTGCATTCAAAAGGGGCAGGAGGTCGTGGGCGTGGTCAGGGCCAGAAACGGCCACTATGTTTTTTCCGTCTCCCGGCCTATTTTTGACCGGAATGGCCGCGTTATCTATACCATCACCAACACCCGGGAGCAGGACATCATGACCCAGCTCATGGAGGAACTGGAGACCACCCGCCGCGCCTACCGAAAGTATGAGCACATCGCCGCCTACCTGGGCAACAACCAGAGCAGAAACCAGACCCCCATCGCCGCCAGCGACGTGATGAAGCGCCTGCTGGAAACCTGTAGAAACGTGGCCTCCACCGACGGCACCGTACTTCTCCAGGGGGAGAGCGGAACGGGAAAGGAGGTCTGCGCGGCCTATATCTACCGCAACAGCCAGCGGGCCCAGAAGGCCTTCCTGCCCATCAACTGCGGCGCCATCCCGGTGAGTTTAATCGAGTCAGAGCTTTTCGGCTATGAAAAGGGGGCCTTCACTGGAGCCGACCCCAAGGGCCGCGCCGGCCTGCTGGAGCTGGCCGACGGCGGCACCGCCTTTCTGGACGAAATCGGGGAACTCCCGCTGGATGTCCAGGCAAAGCTCCTGCGGTTTTCGGAGACGGGGGAGATCCGCCGGGTGGGCGGGAGCAAGTATATCTACACCAATGTGCGCATCATAGCCGCCACCAACCGCAACCTGTCCCAAATGGTGAAGGACCACCAGTTCCGCGAGGACCTCTACTACCGCCTCAATGTGATTCCGATCCATATACCGCCTCTGCGCCAGCGCAGGGACGATATCATTCCGCTGGCCGTCCACTTTATGAATCACTATAATCAGAAATATCAGAAACGGGTGACCCTCACCCCCGCCCTGCAAAAAAAGCTGCTTCAGTACAGCTTTCCCGGCAATATCCGGGAACTGCGCAACATCATCGAACGCTCCGTGGTCACATCCACCGAGTGGTTCCTCAGCCAGGACGCCAAGGCGGCCGCCCTGCCGGAGCTCCCCGCGTCCCGAAAGATCCGCCCCCTGAAGGAGGCCGTGCGCGAATTTGAGCAGGATTATATTGAGCGGGCGGTCAAGGCCAGCGGCGGCAATATCACCCAGGCCGCCAAGCTGCTGAACATCCACCGGACACTGCTCTATAAAAAGCGGAGCTAGGCGCCGTTTGAAAAATGGCAATGTGTCCAGGGGCGAGGGATTTTGCCGTCAGGCAAGGCGATTTGACGCAGAAATACTTTGTGTATTTCAAGTCAAATCAACGCCGCATGGCGGAAAAAGCTCCGTCGATTGGGCATGCTGACATTTTTTAAACAAGCCCAGGGCGCCGTTTGAAAATGGCAATGCGCCCAGCGGCGAGGAATTTTTGCCGGACAAGCCCTGGCCGTTGTGCATCAAACGTGATACGTAGCAGATTTTCTACACTCACCGTGTAGAAAATCTGCTACTTTTTATTTTGATGAACCTGCGGCGCCCCGGCCGGCCGGAGCGTCAAGCAGCTTTTCCTGCTTTGGAAAAAATAGCTTGGAATTTCGCGTATTCTTCTTGAAAAACAGACAAAGTACCTGAAAAGTGCGGAAACCTCGGGGCACCAAGGCTCCTATGGCGGCGCAAAACGGCGGGGCCCTCCCGGCTGGCACAGAACTTGCGGACAAGGGATGGTGTAGCTACTTCATACCACAACAAAGGAGCGTTAAAAAATGGAACAGTTTCATGAAAAAATTCTGACCAGCGAGCAGCTGGACCTACAGGCCTTCGCCCGTGACTTCGCCGAAAAGGAGGTCGCCCCCGTCGTCCGGGAGTGCGACGAGAAGGGCGAATTCCCCATGGCGGTATTCAAAAAATTCTGCGAGGTGGGCTTCAACACCATGTTCCTGCCCGAGGCGCTGGGCGGACAGGGCCTGGGCGCCATGGATATGGTGGTGGTCCACGAGGAGTTTGCCAAAGTGGACGCCGGCTTTATCACCAGCGCCACCTGCGGCGAATTCGGCATCGAGCCCATCCTGATGGCCGGCACCGACGAGCAAAAGCAATATTATATGGATTTTATCCTCCAGGGCGGCCTGGGCGCCTTTGCTCTCACCGAGCCCAACTCCGGCTCCGACGCCTCCGCCACCAAGACCATCGCGGTGAAAGACGGCGCCGACTACGTCCTCAACGGCCGAAAGTGCTTCATCACCAGCGGCCCCATCGCCGACGTGTACAGCATTTTCGCCACCGTGGACCCCGCCGCAGGGGTCAAGGGCATCAGCTGCTTCATCGTGGAGCGGGACCGGCCCGGCGTGTCCGTGGGGCGGGACGAGGACAAGATGGGCCTGCGGCTGTCCTGCACCTCCGACGTGGTGCTGGAGGACGTGCGCATCCCCGCCAAGAACCTGGTGGGCGCCGAGGGCAAGGGCTTTGGTCTGGCCATGAAGTGCCTGGACCGGAGCCGGGGCGTCAACTCTTACGCCGGGGTGGGCATTGCCCAGCGGGCGCTGGACGAGGCGGTGGCCTATGCCAAGCAGCGCAAGACCTTCGGCAAACCCATCATCGGCCACCAGATGGTCCAGAGCATTCTGGCCGACATGCAGATCGGCGTCACCGCGGGGCGGGCCCTGCTGTGGCAGTGCGCCCAGATGGTGGACCGGGGCGTCTATGACACCAAGCTGGGGTCGGCGGCCAAAACCTTTATCAGCGATATGGCCATGAGGGTCACCACCGACGCGGTGCAGATCCTGGGCGGCTACGGCTACAGCCGGGAGTACCCCGTGGAAAAGCTGATGCGGGACGCCAAGATCCAGCAGATCTTTGAGGGCACCAACCAGATCCAGCGCATGGTCATCGCCGGCGCCCTGGCCCGCTGAGAGGAGCTGGATCATGAACTATGAAAACATTCTGTTCCAGGTGACGGACGGCGTGGCCGTCATCACCCTGAACCGGCCAAAGGCGTGGAACGCGCTGTGCACCCGGCTGAACACCGAGCTGGAGGACGCCCTTCTGGCGGCGGAGCAGGACCCGGAGGTCCGGGTGGTCATCCTCACCGGCGGGGACAAGGTCTTTGCCGCCGGGGCCGACCTGAAGGAAATGGCCCAGGCCACCCCCATGGAGGCCGCCCGCACCTCCGCCCTGGCTCAGCGCATCAACAACTTCCTGGAGCAGATGAGCGTGCCCGTCATCGCCGCCGTGAGCGGCTTGGCCCTGGGCGGCGGCTGTGAGCTGGCGCTGGCCTGCGACTTCCGGGTTGTGGCGGAGGACGCCCAATTCGGCCTGCCCGAGGTGGGCCTGGGCATCCTCCCCGGCGCAGGCGGAACCCAGCGGCTGGCCGCCCTGGCGGGGGCCGCCCGGGCCTTTGAGATGGTCTTGCTGGGCCGGCGCATCAGCGGGGCAGCGGCGGCCCAGGCGGGTCTGGCCACCTGCGCGGTGGAGCCCGGCCAGGTGATGGCGGCGGCCCTGGAGATGGCAGCCGTGCTGAAGAAAAATCCGGCCTATTCCATGGCCCTGGCCAAGCGGGCCATTGTCTTCGGACAGGCCCTGGGCACCGGCGCCGGAAAGCTCATGGAGCGGGAGCTCTTCGCCCTGACCTTCGCCAACCCAGACCAGGCGGAGGGAATGCGGGCCTTTGCGGAAAAGCGCAGCCCCTCCTTCCAAAATCTTCGCTGAATGACAGGAGGCAGACTATGAAACTGATTCCCTCTTCCCTCGTACCCTCACTCATTCCGGACGGCGGCACCATCCTGAGCACCGGCATCACCCTGGGGGGCTTTGCCGAGGAGGCCTTTATGGAGATTGAGCGCAGCTTTCTGGAAACCGGACACCCCCGCGGCCTGACTCAGTACTGGCAGGCCTCCGTGGGCGATATGCAGACCCGGGGCTTCAGCCACATGTGCCACGAGGGCCTGCTGGTCAAGGCCGTGGGCGGCCATATCGCCGGGTGCGGCAAGGCCATGACCGAGTTCTGCCGGGACAATAAGGCGGCCATTTACAACTGGCCCCAGGGCGTGTGCGTGGCCCTGCTCCACGCCATCGCCGCCAAGACCCCCGGCGTCGTCACCAAGATCGGCCTGAAGACCTTCATGGACCCCCGCCACGGCGGCGGGCGCATGAACGCCGCCGCCACAGAGGATCTCATTGAACTGGTGGAGCTGGGCGGCGAGGAGTGGCTGCTCTACAAGGCCCCCAGGAAAATCGACGTAGCCATCATCCGGGGCACCCTGGCCGACGAGAACGGCAACATCTCCATGCGCAAGGAGGGCTACAAGCTGGGCCAGCTGGCGGCGGCGGAGGCCGCGCGGGCCACCGGCGGCATTGTGATCTGCCAGGTGGAGCGCATCGTCAAAGCCGGCACCCTGAACCCCAAGGAGGTGGAGGTGCCCGGCATCCTGGTGGATTATGTCTACACAGCCAAGCCGGAATACCACTGGCAGACCGCCAAGAGCGTCTACAATCCGGTGTTTTCCGGCGAGGTGCGGGTCCCCCTGGACCACATCCCCCCCGTGCCCTTCGACGTGAAAAAGGTGATGGCCCGCCGGGCCGCCATGGAGCTGCGCAGGGGCTTTATTGTGAACCTGGGGGTGGGCACCCCCGAGGTGGTCAGCGCCGTGGCCGGCGAGGAGGGCTGCTCCGACCTGTTCACCCTCACCACCGAGGCGGGGGGAATCGGCGGCGTCCCCGCCCAGGGAAACGACTTCGGCTGCTGCTGGAACGGAGAGGCGGTGATTGAGACCGCCGGCATCTTTGACATGTACGACGGCGGCACCCTGGACGCGGGCTGCCTGGGCTTCCTGGAAGTGGGTCCCAACGGCGACCTCAACTCCAGCAGCCGGGGGGGCCTGGGCGTGGGCGTGGGCGGCTTTATGAACATCGCGGGCGGCGCCAAGCATGTGGTGTTCATCAGCGCGTTTACCGCCGGAAAGACGCAGTATGCCCTGGAAGACGGCAGGCTCGTCATCCTCCGGGAGGGCGCCCAGAAAAAGTTTGTCAACCAGCTCAAGCAGATCTCCTTCAGCGGCGAGGTGGCCCTGGACCAGGGCAAGGACATCACCTACGTTACGGAGCGGTGCGTCTTTAAGCTCACCCGGGCCGGCCTGGAGCTTGTCGAGATCGCCCCCGGCGTCGATTTGCAGCGGGACATTCTGGACCAGATGGAATTCCGGCCCGTTATCAGCGAAAATCTAAAATCCATGCCCCCGGAAATCTTCCAGGAGAAGTGGGGCGGGCTGAAAGCCTGTATGACAAAGGAGTGAGCGCATATGTCCATCGAATTCAAGCCGTTTGCAAGCTTTCAGGTCGGCGACAGGGCCTCCCAGTCCAAAACCATCACAGAGGCTGACGTGGTGATGTTCTCCGGCATCACGGGAGATTTCAATCCCATCCACCTGGACGCGGAGTATGCCAAGACCACCATGTTCGGCACCCGGCTGGTGCAGGGGATGCTGGTGGCCAGCCTGATCGGAGCGGTGGCCGCCCCCCTGTGCGGCAGCGCCGCCATCAACATGGGCCAGACCTTCTCCTGCCCCGCCCCCGCCCGGGTTGGCGACACCCTCACCGCCACGGTGGAGGTGGCAGAGAAGATTGAGGCAAAGCACGACCTGATCCTCAAGCTCAGCGTCACCCGTCAGGACGGGGTGGAGGTGCTCACCGGCACCAACACCGTCAAGATCATGGATAAAAAGAAGCCCTAGAGCCTGCTTGATACACAGCAGAAAAGGCCCGTCCTTCGGCCCTTTTGACCTTTTGCGCAAGGTCCAGCGGGCATGGGCCATCAAGAAAAAGAAAGAGGTAATGTTATGGAAATTCTGAGCCTGGTTTGCATCCTGGCCGCCCTGGCCGCCATGATGTACTTCGGCTACAAGGGCGTGCCCATCATCCTGGTGGCCCCGCTCTGCGGCCTGTTTGTCGCCGTCACCAGCCGCATGGACATCGTGGAGGCCATGGGCGCCACCTATCTCACGGGCTTCGGCAACTGGGTGGGGCAGTTTTTCTTCACCCTGTTCACCGGCGCCATCTTCGGCTGCGTCATGTCGGACAGCGGCGCCGCCCGCTCCATCGGCCTGGCCCTGAGCAAGGTGGCCCGGACCTTCAAGGGCCACGAGCAGCTGGCCGCCCTGTGGTGCCTGCCCATTCTGGCCTTTGTCCTCAGCTACGGCGGCATCAGCGTGTTTGTCTGCTTCTTCACCGTCATCGCCGTGGCCAAGGAGCTGTTTGAGGAGATGGACGTACCCTGGCGCCTCTACGGCGTCAACTCCCTGGGCGTGGCCGCCATGGCGCTGACCATGGCCCCCGGCTCCCCCTCCGTCAACAACGCCATTGCCGCCAAGGCCCTGGGCACCACCGCCATGGCCGCCCCCGGCCTGTCCCTCATCGCCATGGTGTGCGCCGTCATCTGCGGCCAGCTCTACTTCTCCTGGGAGCTGTCCAACGCCCGGAAAAACGGGGAGCATTTCCTGCCCACCGGCGCGGAGATCACCAGGTCCGACCTGGTCAAGAGCGACGCGGACTTCAAGCCCATGCCCCTGTGGCTGGCTCTGATCCCCTCCGCGGTCCTGATCATCTGCCTGAACGTCATCGGTCTGGCGGTCTACCTGTCCTCCTTCGCCGCCATCATCGTGGCCTACGCCCTCTACTGGCCCCGCCTGTCCGACAAGATCGGCACCGCCGCCCAGGGCGCCAGCCGCGCCGTGACCTCCGCCTGCAATGTGGCCATCGTGGTGGGCTTCGGCTCTGTCATCTCCGCCGCCCCCGGCTATCAGATCGTGCTGGACCTGCTGACCAGGATTCCCGATTCCCTGGGCTATTTCCAGGTTTTTATCGCCGTCAACCTGGCCGCAGGCGTCACCGGCTCCTCCAGCGGCGGTCTGAGCATCGCCCTCAACTCCCTGGGCGGCCGCTTTGTCAATGTGCTCAACCTGAACCCCGCCGCCATCCACCGCATCGCCACCATCTCCTCCGGCGGCCTGGACTCCCTGCCCTGCAACGGCACCGTCCTCAACGAGCTGGCTATGGCCAAGCTGAAGCCCAGCGTGGGCTACCGCCCCATGCTGGTCCTCACCGTTCTCACCCCGCTGATTGTGGGCGTCATCATCTCTCTGCTGGCCACCTTTGTCGGCGTGTTCTGACCGGTGGCGCGCCTGAACAGCCTGGGGGCGCGCCTGCCGCAGCGCCTGGCAGTGTGCGCTGCGGGAATGTTTATCTACGCCTCCGGCGTGGCCCTCACCAAAAACTGCGGCATCGGCATCTCCCCCATCACCAGCGTGGCCTATGCCCTCTCCCTGCTCACCGGCATCACCATGGGCTGGTGCACCACCATCCAGAACGCCGTCTTCTTCGCCATTCAGCGCCTGCTTCTGAAACAGGAGTACGGCCTGGGCGTGGCGGCGGCCCAGCTGGCTATGAGCATCCTGTTCAGCCTGTTCATCGACTTCACCGCCCTGGTGTGGAGCCGCGTCCAGCCGGCGGGCTGGCCGGAGAGGCTGGCTGTCTTTACGGCGGGCTGCGGCGTGCTGGCACTGGGCATGTGCCTGGTAATGCTGGCGGACTTTGTGGTCCTCCCGGCAGAGGGGGCCGTCATGGCCATCACCAAGGCGTCCCGGGCCAAATTCGGCACGGTGAAGGTGTGCTTTGACGGGTCTATGGTGGCCGTCACCGCCCTGCTCACCCTGACATTCCAGGGCCAGGTGGCCGGGGTGGGCGCCGGCACCGTCATCGCCGTGCTGCTCATCGGCACCCTGGCCCGGCCCATCGCTCCCTTTCTCAAGCGGACCCTGGGGCCCTGTGTGGGCAAATGAAGCTTTCATGACAGGTGGCGCGGGCAAATCCCGCGCCACCCCTTCCCCGGCCTGCGCAGGCCGCCAGCCTATTTAAAACAGGAGCGATGACCATGCAGGAGCTGCTATCAGAATTTCTGTCCGCCCATAAGGGCGAGGCATTTTCCCAGACCATCCCGGCTCTGTTCCGGCAGGCCGCCCGGTGGTATCCCAATAAGACGGCGGTCCAGCTGGAGGCGGAGTCCATGACCTTTCAGGAGCTGGACCAGGCGTCGGACCGGCTGGCTGAGTATTTGGCGGGGCGGCGGGTCCAGCCGGGAGAGGTGGTGGCCTGCGCCGCTGGGCGCAGCGTGGCCTCCATCGCCATCATCCTGGGCATCTGGAAGGCCGGAGCGGCTTACGTCGCCCTGGACCCGGAGTACCCTGAGGCCCACAACCGCCACTGCCTGGAGGCGGGGCGCGTGCGGCTCAGCGTGGGGCGCGGTGACCTGCTGTCCGTCCTGGCCGCAGGGGATCCGGCCCGGCCGCCCTTCCCCGACCGCTCCCGCCCCGATGGGCTGGCGCTGATCCTGTTCACCTCCGGCTCCACCGGCACGGCAAAAGGGGTGTGCCTGCGCCACGCCAGCCTCTCCGCCAGCGTCAGCAATTTCGACGCCATCCCCTTCCACTCCACAGACCGCTTCGCCAGCTTTTCCAGCCTGCTGTTCATCGCATCGGTCTATGATATCTCCCTGTGCCTGTCCCTGGGGTGCACCCTCCACATCGTCCCGGAACATATTCGGAGAAATATCCGGGCGCTTGCCGGTTTCTACATCAAAAACCGCATCAGCGTCTCCTTCCTTCCGCCCCACATGGCGGCCAAATACATGGCGGTGGACGAGGGCAGCCCCCTGCGGCTGCTTCTGGTGGGCAGCGAGGCCCCCAGGAACCTGGACCGCCGCCCCTATGCCATCGTCAACGTCTACGCCTCCAGCGAGGCCTGCGCCATCATCAGCCACTATGACATCGTAGACCGGCGGCACCGGTATCCCATCGGGACGCTGGTACCCGCCCTGGAGGGCTACGTGGTGGATGATCAGGGCCGCCCGGTCCGGCCCGGGGCGGTGGGGGAGCTGTGGCTCGCCGGACCTCAGATTTTTGACCGCTACCTGGACCTGCCCGAAGCCAACGCGCGATGCTTTGCCCCCAACCCCTTTGACGGCAGGCCGGGCTATGACAGGGTGTTCAAAACCGCCGACATGGTCCGGCAGCTCCCCGGCGGCGCCCTTGAGTACATATGCCGCACAGACCACATGTGCAAGGTGCGGGGGTTTCGGGTGGAGCTGACCGGTGTGGAGGAGGTCATGCGGACGATACCGGGCGTGTGGGATGCCTGTGTCACCTGCTTCACCGACCACGGCGGCACCAGCATCCTCTTTGGCTACTATCAATCCGCCCAGCCGCTGGACCACCAGGCCATGCGGAGGGCGCTGGGAGACCGCCTGCCCCATTACGCGGTGCCGGTGGGGCTGGTGTGGACAGAGGAGTTTCCCAGAACCCTCTCGGGGAAGGTGAACCGCCACGGCTTCCCCCCGCCGCCCGAGCTGGACGACCACAAGCTCTTAGCCCAGCGCTACCATTGACCGGACCCTCCACCGCCTTTTTCCGGCAAAATCCGCTGTAAACACAGCGCTGGGGCCTCCCCCTGACAAAGCAGGGGGAGGCCCCAGGGTAAAACCCGCGCCTACAGCTCCTCGGAGGGGATCGCGCTCATATGCTCCTGATAAGCCGCATAGTCGGGGGACACGCTGTAGCCGTTGGTCAGCGTGAGCACCAGCAGAATGGCCACGCCCACGATGTTGCCCGGCCAGAAGGGCACGATGCCGAAGGGCTGGCCGGAGAAGTGCCACACCGCCGCCACGATGCCGCCCACCAGGATGGACCAGAACGCGGCCCGCTTGTCCACCTTTTTCCAATAGACGCTGATGATGAGCACCACGCCGGCCACAGAGCGGATCTGGAACGCGCCGGAGACCTGGCTCAGAATGGAGGTGGCGTTCAGCCCCAGGAAGGTGGCCACCAGGCCGATGCCCACAATGGCCAGCTTGGAGAAGCGCAGCTGCGCTTTGTCGTCGGCGTCCGGCTTGATGAGGGCCACATAGAAGTCCCGGGTCAGGGTGGTGGACAGGGTCAGCAGGAAGGCCGGACCGGTGGAGAACACGGCGGCAATGATGGCCATGCTGGCGATGCCGCCCACAATGTCGCCGTACCGCCCCGCCACGCTGTAGAGGATGGTGCCGGCGGCGGCGTCAGGCATCAGGTACTTGCCCGCCACGCCCACAAAGGCGGGGAACAGGGCGAAGAGGATGACCAGAAGGGCGGCCACGGTGACGCCGGTGTTGGCGGCCTTTTTGCTTTTGGCGCCGTACACGTTGGCCACCAGGGTGGAGGAGAGAATGAAGCCGAACATGGAGCCCACCGCGGTGCCGATCATGCTCTGCACGTTGGGGTAGTCCACCCGCAGGAAGTGCTCGGGCAGGGTCTGGCTGATGGCGGCCAGGCCGCCCACCTCACGGAAGGCCAGGAAGGCCACCAGGCCCACACCGGCGTACAGCACGGAGGCGTGGACAATGTTCATGCCGGCGATGCCCCGCAGGCCCACCAGCGCCTGGACGATGAAGATGCCCGCCATCACCCAGGACATCACCGTGATGTCCACGTTGATCATGGGGGCCAGCACCGCCGCCGCGGCCCGGGGCTGCATGGCAAACATGATGCCGTACACCACCATGACGATGACCATCACCACCAGGCGGGTGCGGTGGTCAAAGCGGAACTCAAAGGCCTCGGGGACGGAGTAGGCCCCGTTGTGGCTGGCCACGCGGTAGAACTTGCTGACGGTGAATACGAACACCAGCACCCCCAGAGCCTGCCCCCAGTTGGTCCACACGGAGGACAGGCCGGAGTTGAAGGCGGTGGTGGCGCTGCCCACGGTGCTGGAGCCGGCCACCATCTCGCCGAACATCAAAAAGCAAATCAGGATGGGCCCCAGGTTTTTCTTCGCCAGAAAAAAGGATTTGGTGTCATTGGAGCTCTTGGCCCGGCTGCTGAGATACCAGCCCACCGCGGTCGTAATCACGATATAGGCGACAACAACAAAAAATGCTGCCATAATGGTTCTCCTCTCTGTTCTATGATGCTTCCATCATATTGTGCTTCTTTCTCTGCTTCTCTTCACTTGCCGATGATGGTTTTGCCGATGATATCCCGCTGGATCTGGTTGGCGCCCTCAAAAATGGTGTAGATGCGGGCGTCCCGGACCATCTTCTCGATGGGGTACTCCCGGCTGTAGCCGTAGCCGCCGAAGATCTGGAGGGCGTCGTTGGTGACGCGCACCGCCGCCTCGGAGGCGTAGGTCTTGGCGATGGAGCCGTGGGGGCCGATGGGCCTGCCCGCGTCGATGAGGTCGCAGGCGTAGAGCATGAGCTGCCGGGCGGCCTCCACCCGCATCTCCATGTCCGCCAGCATGAAGCGGATTCCCTGGTTCTGGCCGATGGGCTTGCCGAAGACCACCCGCTCCTTGGAATACTGGATGGCGGCGTCCAGCGCGGCCTGGGCCAGGCCCACCACGGGGCCCACGGCGATGGGGCGGGACTTCTCCAGCGCCTTCATCACGTATTTGAAGCCCTCGTTCTCCCTGCCGATCAGGTGGTCGGCGGGGACGCGCACGTCCTCAAAGATCACGTCGGTGGTGTTGGACAGGCGTATGCCCATCTTGTCCTCCTCCTTGCCCACGGACACGCCGGCCCTGTCCCGCTCCACGATGAAGCAGGACAGCCCCTTGCCCCTGAGCTCCGGCGCGGTGGAGGCCACCACGATATAGATATCGGCCAGGGAGCCGTTGGTGATGAAGGTTTTTACCCCGTTGATCACATACTCGTCCCCGTCCCGGACGGCCTTGGTCCGGGTGGCCGCCACGTCGGAGCCCCCCTGGGACTCGGTGATGCACATGGCGGTGATCCTGCCCTCCTGGATGATCTGGTCGGCCACCCAGTGCTTCTGCTCCTCGCTGCCGCCGGCCGTCATGATCTTGAAGCCCACGGTGGACGCGCCGAAGGAGACGGAGAAGCCCGCGTCCACCCGGCCAAACTCCTCCCGGAGCAGGCACAGCGTCTTGGCGTCAAAGCCCGGGCCGCCGTACTCGGCGGGTATGTCCATGCCCCAAAGGCCGATCTCCCCCAGCTTCCGGAACACCTGCATGGGGAACTCCGATTTGACGTCGTACTCCTTGACCAGCGGGGCCAGCTCCTTCTCCAGAACGGTGCGGATCATCTTTTTCAGCTCGGCCTGTTCCTCGGTCAGCAGCGCGTATTCACTCATGTCAATTCCTCCTTATCTGCCCTGAAAGCTGGGGCGGCGCTTTTCAAAAAACGCGTGAATGGCCTCCGCGTGGTCGGCGGACTTGCACAGCTGCTGCTGATATTCCCCCTCGTTGGCCATGATGTTTTCCAGATTCTCGTACTGCACCCGGTTGATGAGCTTTTTCATCCGGGCGTAGGCCAGGGTGGGGCCAGCGGCCAGCCGCTCCGCCGTTCTGCGCACCTCGCCCTCCAGGTCCTGGGCGGGCACCGCCCTGGTGATCAGGCCCCAGTCTGCGGCCTCCCGGCCGGAAAACCGGCTGCCCAGCATCACCAGCTCGGCGGCCTTCACCTTGCCCACCGCCCGGGCCAGCAGCAGGTTGGAGCCCATGTCGGGCACAAACCCAATGTTGACGAAGGCAAAGACAAACTTGGCGTCCTCCTGGGCGATGGCGATGTCGCAGGCCAGGGCCAGGCTGATGCCGCCGCCGGCGCAGGCCCCCTCGATCCAGGCCACGATGGGCTTTTCGCAGTTGAGGGCCGCCTTGATGACGGCGTTGTTGGCCCGCAGGCCCGGCCGCGTCTCGCAGCAGTTGTTGTCCACCTTGTACTTCATGCCCTTGATGTCGCCGCCGCCGCAGAAGCTGCCGCCGGCCCCCCGGATGACCACCGCCCTGACCTCGCCGCTGTCACTGCAATGCTCCAGGCACCGGGTCAGGGACTGGGCGCCCTCCAGGGTGAAGGCGTTCATCTTCTCCAGGTTGTTCATGGTGATAAAGCCGATTCCATCCTGGACCTGGAAGTCCACAAACTTCAGCTCCATTCTACCTTCCCTCCCAGCGGGCCTCCAGCGCGTCCACCTGCTCGGGGGTCAGGCCGTACTGCTCCAGCACCTCGTGGTTGTGCTCGCCCAGGGCCGGGCCCGGCTTGATGGAGCCCGGCGTCTCGGAGAATTTGGCGTTGCAGCCCCGGGCCAGGTAGGTGGGCTGCTTCACGTCGCTGGGCGTCTCCACCTCCACGTAGTAGTTCTCGCCGCGGATGTGGGGGTCAGCCAGCACATCCCTTGCGTCGTACACCTTGCAGCAGGGGACGCCCGCCTCGTCCAGCAGCTTCTGGGCCTGGACCACATCGTCGAAGCCCCGCAGCCAGGATTCCACGATCTCGATCACCTCTTCCCGGACCTCATTGCGCTTTTGCAGGGTGTCGTACCGGGGGTTGTCGATGAGCTCCGGCTGCCCCATGACATTGCACAGAATGGCCCACATCTTGGGGTTCACCGCGCCGATGACGATGCTCTGGCCGTTTTTGCCCTGGAACAGGCCGTAGGGGGTGAGGGAGGGGTGGTGATTGCCCCCCCGGGTGATGAACTGCCCCACGTTCATGTAATCCACATTGCTGTTGAGGTAGATCAGCCCCTGGAGCAGGGACACGTCAATGTGCTGGCCGATTCCGGTGCGCTGCTGGTAGAGCAGGGCGGTGACGATGCTGGTATAGGCGTTGACGCCGCCGAAGTAGTCGCCCAGGGTGGTGCCGTGCTTCATGGGGGGGCCGTTTTTCTCGCCGGTGACGTCCATCATGCCGCTCATGGCCTGGGCCAGGATGTCGTAGCCCGGCTTTTTCGCGTAGGGGCCGGTCTGGCCGAAGGCGGACAGGGAGCAGTAGACCAGCCGCGGGTTGATGGCGTGGAGCGTCTCGTAATCCAGGCCCAGCTTCTTCATGACGCCGGGGCGGTTGTTCTCGATGAGCACATCGAAGTCCACCACCATCCGCTTGATGAGCTCCACGGCCTCCGGGTCCTTGAGATCCATGGTGACTGACTTCTTGCCCCGGTTGAACCAGGCGCTCAGCAGGCTCTTGCCGTTCTCCACCTGGACGCCGAAGGCCCGCTCGTCCGCGCCGGTCCTGGGCCGCTCGATCTTGACCACATAGGCGCCGTAGTCCGTCATCATGCCGCCTGCGGTGGGGCCGGCGGCGTTGGTGCTGAAGTCCAGTACCTTGATACCGTCTAACATACCTGCCATTTGAAAACTCCTCCTTTATTTGTGTTCCGCCTGGGAAGAACCCCCTGCGGCCCCGGCGGAGCGGACTGCGGGGAAGGCGCCTCAGCCCCGCAGGGCGCTGAGGCCGTCCAGGACGGAGCCGGCCTCGGCCAGCATCCCGTCAATGATCTCCCGCACGCTGGGCACGTCGTGGATCAGCCCGGCGCACTGCCCCACGGTGAACACACAGCTCTCCGTGTCGCCGGTGACGTAGCACTCCTTGGACTTGGACCCCGACACCACCGCCAGCGTCTCCTTGAGCCCGGCCTTGGCCTCGTCCAGCTCCACCGCCTTGAGGGAGGTGGCGTTTTTCAGATACCGGGCCTGATTGCCGATGCTGCGCTGGCAGATGACGGTGTCGCCCTCTCCCGCGCCCACAATGGCGTCCTTGAAATTCTGGTGGATGACGCACTCCTGGGAGGCCACAAACCGGGTGCCCATGGTGACGCCCTCCGCCCCCAGGGCCAGGGCGGCGGCCAGGCCCCGGCCGTCGGCCACCCCGCCGGCGGCGATGACGGGTATGTCCAGCGCCCGGGCGGCGGCGTTGGTCAGGACAAAGGTGCCCACCATATCCAGGCCCGGGTGTCCGGCGCACTCCCAGCCGTCCATGATGACCGCGTCCACCCCCAGCTTCTGGGCGGAGAGCGCGTGCTTGACGGCCACGCACTTGTGCATCACCTTGATGCCCGCCCCCTGGAACGCGGCCATATAGGCCTTGGGGCTGCGCCCGGCGGTCTCCGCCAGGGTGACGCCGTGCTTGTGGCAGGCGTCGATGTACTGGAAGGTCTTGTCCCCCTGGGTCAGGTCCGGCACAAAGGAGAAGTTCACCGCGAAGGGCTTGTCGGTCAAGTCCCGCATCTGCTTCAGCGCGTCCTCAAAGGCGGACAGCTCGGGGTAGATGGTGATGTTGATGGTGCCCAGCCCGCCGGCGTTGGACACCGCGGAGGCCAGCGCGGGAACGCCCAGGTGCTGCATTCCGCCCTGCATGATGGGGTGCTGGATTCCGGCCAGCTGGGTAAATCTGGTTTTGAACATGGGAAGGACTCCTTTCTTATTATGAACTGGGTTAGGGCTTGTTCGAAAATTGTCAATATACCCAATCGACGGGTCTTTTTCCACCATACGGCGTTGATTTGACTTGAAATACACAAAGTATTTCTGCGTCAAACCGCCTTGTCTGACGGAAAAATCCCTTGCCGCTGGGCACATTGCCATTTTTCAAACGGCGCCTAGATAAGGCCCAGCATCATCCAGTAGGGGATGCACACGGCGATGCCGATAAAGCAGGTGATGCAGTAAATGACCGCGTAGGGGATGGTCTTCTCGTGGGTGGTCAGCCCGTCGGCCACGGCCAGGGCGGTGATGTAGGGCAGGTTCTGCCACTTGGCGTAGAACACGCCGATGGCCACATAGACCGTGAACATGGCCACAAAGGGGTGGATGCCGGCGGAGACGCACAGGGGCACCAGCAGCACGCCGAAAATGGTGTAGGTGGTCACCCAGGAGTTGATGATCAGGCGCAGGGCCATGACCAGGATGCACAGGAAGGGCAGGAACACCCAGGGGCTGTTCATCATGGGGGTAATGATGGGGCCGATCTGGCCGCTGATGAAGTCATTGAGGCCGTTGTCCCCCATGATGCCGCCGAACTGGGCCAGCAGGCCGAAATAGATCAGCAGGTCCATGGGCAGGCCGTTGCTCATCTCCTTGGGGGTGATGACCTTGAACAGCATCAGAAGGCCGGCCACAAACAGGGTGACGGTGGCGGCGGCGATGCCGTGGTAGCTCTCCGTGATCCAGAGCGCCAGCGCGGCCACCAGCAGCACCATGGTGATCTTCTCGCCCCGGCCCCAGGAGCCCAGCTTCTCCAGCTTCTCCACAATGTACCGCTTGTCCAGATCCTTGCCGTCCTTGGGGTTGTAGTACTTGTAGCAGAACAGGGTGGTCAGCACCAGCACCACAACGCTCCAGGGGAGGGAGATGGTCAGCCACCGGGTCCAGGAGATCTCATAGCCCTCCGGCATGAAGCCGATGATCTGATAGCAGTTGAACGAGGCGCTGAGGAACATGTGGCTGGTCAGGTTCCAGCCGGTGTAGAAGGCGGAGAACAGGGCGTTCGCCCCCTTGGAGCCGTGCTCATAGCCGATGTTGTCGCTCATGTCCTTGACCAGCGGCCCGGCGATGGCCAGGCGGGCGGTGCCCGACGGGATCAGCGGGGACACGATGACGCCGGCGGCGGTGATGCCGATCATCTGGCCCTTCAGCGTCACGGGGAAGCGCTTGAGTATGTTCAGCGTGAGCCGGTTGAGCAGGCCGGACCTGGCGAACACCACGCCCACGATCAGGGCCGTAAGGGTGATCCACCAGGTCGTCCCGGCAAAGGCCCCCATGCCCCGGGTAAAGCTGCAGCACCCGGTGACGATGAACAGCCCATAGGTGATCATCATGACCACAAATTCCTTGGCGGTACCAAAAATCATCCAGATCAGCGAGCCCACCACCAGGCCCGCGCAGATCATGCCCTGGGGGGTCAGCCCCTCCGGCGGCGGCAGGAATGCCAGCGCCAGACCGGCGACGATGCCGATCACGCCGCCAATCAATTGTTTTTTTGTCAGTTCCACAAACTTCCCTCTTTCTGTGTTGTACTCGCGGCGCCAAACCGCCCGGGGACGGCAGCCCGCACGCCGCTGCTTTTATATTGAGCAAACTGTGTGCCAACCTCCTGCCGAGGAGGCAAACCCATCAATCCACCCCAGCGGGATGCCGCCGGCCACCTCCCGCCGGATGGACGGCGCGGGAGATTTTTTGCCGGCTCCCTGAAAAACCGCGGGGAATATCGGGTGCATTTCCGGGGATTTTACCCCCCCAGCGGCGGAAAAGCGCCCAGCCGTCCGCCGCTCCAAACGGGCATAAAAAAAGACAAACCAGCGCCGCTCCTCCTCGAAAAAAGAGGGGAGCGGCCGGTTTGTCTGTCCTGGCTCTCAGGGCGAAGAAATTCAGTTGTGAACAGTTATTTTAAAATGAAATTCAATTTGAAACATCGTGGGGGCAGGTGATGTGGTACTCCTTCATCCGCCTCCAGAGCGTGGTGCGGCTGATCCCCAGGGCCTGGGTCATCTGCTCCAGGCGCCCCCCGTAGCGCACGCTGGCCTGCTGGATGGCCACGCGCTCAATGTCCTCCAGCGTGCCCAGGCGCAGCAGGAAATCCGGCGCGGCGTCCGGCGCGCCTGCCGGGCTCTTCCGGCTGCGCATCTCATCCAGCAGCTGGATGACCTGGGCCTGCGTAACCTCCGTGGAGTCCGCCAGCACAATCAGCCGCTCGAGAAAGCACTCCAGCTGCCGCACGTTGCCCGGCCAGTCATAGGTGAGCAGCAGGTCGGCGGTCCGCTCCGGCAGGTAGATATACCGATGGGCCTCCCTGCACTTTTTCAGCAGCAGCCGCCGGGCCAGGAATTTCACGTCCTCCCCCCGCTCCCGAAGGGGCGGGAGGGTCAGCATAAGCACGTTGATGCGGTAGTACAGGTCCTCCCGGAAGCTGCCCTCCGCCACGTCCCGCATCAGGTCCCGGTTGGTGGCGCAGATGATGCGGTTTTGGATGGTGATGAGCTTATTGCCTCCCAGGCGGCAGATCTGCCGCTCCTGAATGCTGCGCAGCAGCTTGGCCTGAAAGGTCAGGGGCATCAGGCCAATCTCATCCAGAAACAGCGTCCCCTGGTGGGACAGCTCCATCAGCCCTGGCTTCCCGCCCCGCTTGGCCCCGGTGAACGCCCCCTCCTCATAGCCGAACAGCTCGCTCTCCAGCAGCGACTCAGGCAGGGCGGTGCAGTTGATCGCCACAAAGGGGCCGTTGCGGAAGGCGCTGGCATTGTGGATGCTCTGGGCCAGCACCTCCTTGCCGGTGCCGCTCTCGCCGGTGATCAAAATGCTGCTGGAGGACTGGGCGTATTTCTCCGCCTTCTCCTTCAGCTTCCGCATGGAGGGGCACTCGCAGTACATATTGGACAGGGTGTGCTTGGCTCTGAACCCCTTTTCGGACAGCTTTTTCCGCACGCTCTCCTCTGTCTTCTGGAGCTCCGGCACGTTCACCAGCCGAACGATCTCCCGGATGGGCAGCCCGTCCACCATGTAGGACTCCCGCGCCAGCAGGTATTTCTCCTCGTTGATGGTCAGAATCTCCTCATCCTTGGTGCGGAACACCCCCTCCAGAAAGGGGAAGCGCTGGATGGCCTCCGCCTTTTCCAGCCCCAGAATCTCCCGGTGGTGAATCCCGGCAATCACCTCCATCTTCCGATTGAAGACCGCGATGCAGCCCGTCTCGTCGATGCCGATAAAGCCGTCGTGGATGGTGTCCAGGCTCTGGCGGAAGCGCTCCGTCTTGACCTGCTCCCGCTGGCGGATGTCAATGCCGTTGAGGCAGCGCAGGAAGGCGCGCTGGATCTCGTCCTCCGAGATGCGGATCAGATGGACCTCCATCCCCGCCATGCGGCAGGGCTCGGCCACCAGGGCCACGGAGGTGATGATCTTCTGACAGCCCATCTTCCTGGCCAGCGCGGGATAGTCGTGGGGCTGGTCCGGGGTGACCCAGAAGTCGGACAGCTGGATGCGGCACATTTCAGCCAGCCCGCCTATGTCCAGCAGGACGGAATCGCCCAGGAACTGAAACAGGAGGAACTTCCCCTGCCGGTCCCTGATTTTGGACAGGGTGCGGGCCACGTCGAAATTTGTCAGCTCCAGGTTGGCGCAGGGGACGTCCATGTGCTGGCGCAGATAGGCGGCGGTGTTGTTGCGGGCCACAAAGCCCTGGATGTCCGGATGGTCCTGGAGCATCTGCTGGGCGCAGTCCAGCGCCGCGCCGAAATGGCCGCTGCCCAGGACCACATCAATGTCCATGTCTTGGGCTGCGCAGCGGATCTGCTCACTGAGCTCAGGGTCCATATTTGGAACAATAAAACCCACCTTGACCATATTGCCCTCCTATCCCACGCCGTATCCGCCCGCTCAGGCCCAGACGGATCACAAATCCGCTGCATCGTCAAATGAAGTGCGGCGGTTATCATTATATCAGGCCCCCTGGCATTTTGCAACCATCCCCCCGGCCCGCTCCCGGGGCGTCAAAAATGGGCGGAGCGTGGAATCTCATCCACGCTCCGCCCATTCTTTTGTCCTTCAAGCCCGTTTCCGCCGGCGCTCCTCAAGCCCCCGGCCAAGGGGCCCCTTATTTCCGCACAAAGATGACGCCCAGGGTGTTGGGGCCGCAGTGGCAGGAGATGGTGCAGCCGGCCACGGCGGTGAGCACCTCCCGGAAGCCGGACTCCTGCACCTGCCGGCAGACGGCCTGGGGGATGGCCGGGTCACACCGGGTGTTCACCACGAAGATCCGGTCCAGATCCACGTTCTTGCCCGCCAGCTGGTCCCGCACGTAGTCGGGGAGCACCTTGTCAAAGGCGCCGCGGTACTTCTTGCCCACGGACATTTTGCCGTCCACCAGGTTGATGCAGGGCTTCAGCCGCAGCAGGTTGGCCCCCAGGGCCACCACCGACGAGCACCGGCCCCCCTTGGCCAGGTAGTCCAGCTTGTCCACCACGAAGGTGGTGTCCACCCGGGGGATCATGTCCTCCAGCAGGGCCAGGATCTCCTGGATGTCCGCGCCGCGCTCCGCCGCCTCGGCGGCGGCCAGGGCCAGGATCCCCTGCCCCACGGTGAGGTTGCGGGAGTCCACCACGTGGACGTTGGAATACTCCTCCGCCGCCACCAGGGCGTTCTGATAGCAGCAGGAAAACTCGCTGCCGATGGTGATGTGGAGGACCTGGTCGTACCGGGGGGAGAGGTCGGAGAACAGGGTCTGGTAGTCGGCGATGTTCACCGCCGCGGTGGAGGGCAGCTGCCCGCCCCCCTCCACGTGGCGGAAGATGTCCTCCGGACCGGCGTCCACCCCGTCCCGGAAGGTGCCTCCGCCGAAGGAGACGTACAGGGGGACCATGGTGATCTGGTGGCGCTCCAGCAGCTGGGGAGGCAGGTCGCAGGTGCTGGTAGCGGTGATTTTGATGGACATGGAATGACCTCCGTTTCCAGGCGGGCGGGCCCGCCGCAGCGTTGAAATTGAGAGGATTATATCAGACGGGGCGGGGAATTGCAAGTGGGATTTGCCCGGCATTCCCGGCGGAGCGGGCGCATATGTGTGGGTGAGGTGATGGACATGGTGGGCCAGCTGGCGTACGTGACGGACAAGGGCCGTGCACGCCTGGAGGAGGGGATGCTGGGGCCGCTGCCGGTGCTGCGCTGGACGGTGTACGAGCCGCCGGGGCTGGCCTCCTGGCGGCTGGAGCGCCGGCTGCGCCGGGCGGAGCGGGCGCTGATCCGGGCGGGGGCGGGCCGGGTGGTGCTGGGGCGGGACTTCCCCTACGGAGACCGCCTCACCCGGCTGCGGCGGGTGGACCCGCTGCCCCTGTGGCGGTGGGCGGCGCAGGCGCTGGCCCTGGGGGCGCTGGAGGCGGAGGGGCTGGAGCCCCGCCGGGGCCGGGTGGCCCTGTCCGCCCCCCGGCTGTGCTCGGAGCTGGAGCGGACGGCGGAGGGGCTGTGCCCCCAGGTGCGGGCGCTGCTCATCGACGCCCCCGGGGGGGCGGACTACGCCCGGTACCTCCAGGCCAGATTCGGCCTGCCGGTGACACCCCCGGCGGCGGGGGCCCAGGTCACCGTGGCCTTTGGCCCGGGCGGGGGCCGCTGGGGCCGCAGCGTGGAGCTGTACGAGGGCGGGGCGCTGGGCGGGCTCCGCCTGACGGCGGAGGGGGTGGAGCTGCCCCCGGACTGCGCCGACCAGGTGCTGGCCCTGCTGTGGGAGCGGGGGGAGGTTCGGCCGGAGGAGCTGCGGGTGGCATGGGGTCCCGCATAACCCCTCACCATGCTCTCCTCCAGCTATGATCTGCCGCCGGCCCCTTCCAGCGCCGAGCCCGCCGAAAGGCATCGGCCTCCCGGCGGGCTCTGGTGCGGCCTTTCAAAGCCTGTATTGACAGCCTCAAGGGCCGTCCGGCGGAGAGATTTTGGGTGGCGCGTACAGGTTCTAAAACTTCGCTCCGCCAAACTCGGACAGGGTGACCGCTTTGTTCCGCTCCGCCGTCCAGTTGATAGACCACTGGGAGGCGAAGAGCAGCAGCTGGTTCTGCCGGTAGTCCTCCACCAGCATGGCGTCCCCGGGGAGGGTGAGCTCGTCCGCCCGGAGGGGCTCGTCTCCCTCGTGGCGCAGCCAGCGCAGATACTCGTAGGGCAGGCCCTCGGCGTACAGGTCCACACCGTACTCGTTTTTCAGCCGGTACTCCAGCACGTCGAATTGGAGGGTGCCCACCACGCCCACAATGACCTCCTCCATGCCGGAGTAGGGGGTTTTGAAGATCTGGATGGCGCCCTCCTGGGCGATCTGCTCCATGCCCTTGAGAAACTGCTTGCGCTTCATGGTGTCCAGGGGCCGCACTCTTCGGAAGTGCTCCGGGGCGAAGGTGGGGATGGGGTCGAACTGGAATTTATGGGCGGCGGTGCACAGGGTGTCCCCGATGGAGAAGATGCCCGGGTCGAACACGCCGATGATGTCCCCGGCGTAGGCCTCCTCGATGATCTCCCGCTCGGCGGCCATGAGCTGCTGGGGCCGGGAGAGCTTCAGCTTTTTGCCCCCCTGGACGTGGTAGACCTCCTTGTCCGCCTCGAACTTGCCGGACACCACCCGCATGAAGGCGATCCGGTCCCGGTGGGCCTTGTTCATGTTGGCCTGGATCTTGAACACGAAGGCGGAGAAGCCGTCGTCGAAGGAGTCCACCAGCTCCTCCCCGGCGGTGCGGGGCAGGGGCGCGGTGGTCATGCGCAGAAAGTCCTCCAGGAAGGGCTCCACGCCGAAGTTGGTCAGCGCCGAGCCGAAGAACACCGGGGAGAGCTGCCCGTGGCGCACCCGGTCCATGTCGAACTCGCAGGAGGCCCCGTCCAGCAGCTCGATCTCGTCGGAGAGCTGATCCCGGTAGCTCTGGCCGATGAGGTCCGCCAGGGCGGGGTCGTCCAGGTCCACCTCGGTGGCGGTGGCGGCCTTGGAGCCGCCGTTGGAGGTGAAATGGATAATCCGCCTCCGCTCCCGGTCATACACCCCCTGAAAGGCCTTGCCGCAGCCGATGGGCCAGTTGACGGCGTATGTGTCGATGCCCAGCTCGTGCTCCAGCTCCTGGCACAGCTC
>ERZ808037.632-NODE-632-length-30097-cov-3.839307_pt1 | contig 30097 bp, 21 predicted proteins | sample MGYA00380190_ERZ808037 | MGnify/ENA primary metagenome ERZ808037 (study PRJEB31490, sample SAMN06133399) | mouse gut metagenome | isolation source: J9 | host: mice | place: China: Chengdu | collected 2015-05 ...
AGCAGTATCCCTGTTATGATGAAGACATGGAGCTCCAGGTTCAGGTTTCGGATGAGGTTCATGTAAGCGATATCCTGGCCTCTATAGAAGACGATTTGATTCGGGATGAGCATGCCGCGCTTACCGGACGGCAGAGCCCCTGTCAGAAAGAATCCGCGGATACGCTGCGCCGGGAGATGGAAAGTGTCGTTCTGGAGGATCCGGAGAGGATGTTCCTGTTCATGACTGCCGAAATGCGGGAAATGCTTTCGGAATTGCTGCAGATGGAATGGATTGACGCAAGCGCCAGATGTACGCTGATGCAGCTGTACTCTTTTGGATTCTGCGAGTTTTCCGGGGAAGATTCGGATACAATTCTGGTGCCCAAAGCCATAAAAGAAACATATGTCTCAAAAATGAAATCTGGTGGGAAATATGATAAAATTGTGGAAACTGTGGAAGCCTTTCTCGGACATTGCGGTGTCGTAGAGATGGAGGTACTATATGCGGAGGTCAAAAGATTTCTGAAAAAGAAGATATCTTATGACGATTTTAAGTTCCTTGTCTACTGTAGACTCCATTATTTCGGGGACTGCTACAGCGTCCTCTTTCAGGAAACCGAGTACATGAGCCGTTATGATCCGGAAATGGCAGAGAGGATTCTGGAGGAGCGGAGGAAACCGGAGAATGCGGCGTTTGCGTATCCCGCTCTGGAACAGATCTGTGCTGAAGAGCCGGGAGACTTCCAGAGGATTGTGAGGGACTGGAATGAATACGTCAGTTACAATCTGTCCATAGATTGGCAGATGGAGGAAAGGCTGATGAGACAGATCCCGGCTATGGCTGCCTCAGGCATCCTGAAAAAGGATGAGATTCTGGCGGTTTATAAGGAGATGCTGCGAGGCACAGGCAGCAAGGTGACAAAAAGGGCGGAGGGACTGATTGGCGAACTGTGCTCTTCCATGCCTCTTGCAGTGAGGAAAGGAAATGCCGAGTGAAAAAGAGATTGAAAATGATTTTGATGTCTTGACACGGACACGATGTCGTACTTTATACTTGCATCACAGGGAGGTGGCCAGATGGGGCTTATGACAATCAGCGAGGTAGGGGAAAGCTTGGGCATTTCCACAAGGATGCTCCGGTATTATGAGAAAGAAGGCATGGTGGAGAGCATGCGCAGGGAAAACTACGCCTACCGGGTGTATGATGAAGATATGGTCAGGAGGATTCGGCAGATTATTCTGCTGCGCAGGCTTCAGATACCGCTTCAGAAAATCCGGGTCATCCTGGACGGAAGCAGACGGGAAACGGCCCGGGCGGTACAGGAACAGATGGCGGAAGCAAAGCAGAACATGGCCTCCATGCAGACCATTGAGAAGGCGCTGGGCAGGCTGTGGGAACTGCTGCAGAGGGAGGATCAGTGGGCGGAGCATGGCTGGGAGGGCGCGATAGAGGATTTGGCGGGGATGCTCCCTTCAGAAAAGCATCAGCTGAAGGGCAGTGCCGGTTCCCTGGCATTGAGAGCGGAAAAGGAAAAGCATATCCGGATTATTCTGCTGCCGTCAAACACGATTGCTTCCTATCAGTATTTTGGAGAAAATCCGGAGGAACGGGTGGGGGATGTGATGGACGGATTCATCCGCCGGGAGAAGCTGTATGAGTTAAAACACGATTCCCGGCTGTTCGGCTTCAATCCCCCTGGGGAAGTCCCGGAGGGCGGGAAGTACGGGTATGGGAATTGGGTGACCATCCCGGACGACATGGAGGTGCCTGTGCCGCTTGCAAAGAAGCGTTTCCCGGGAGGGCTTTATGCGGCGTATGGGATTCAGTTTCCGGATTTTCAGGAATGGGAAGTTCTGAAGAACTGGGTAAATAACAATGAGCGGTATCAGGCGCGCTGCTTCGAAGACGGAGTCGGAGAGGGCGATTCCGGGTACTGTCTGGAGGAGCACCTGAACTGGGTATATTCGGCCCATATGGGCTGGCCAAAGGATGGGATTGACGGGGACGTTGATTTGTTGCTGCCTATAAAGCCCAGGTGATTATCTGTGCATGGAGGGTGGAGAAGAGTATGTAAGTTGGTGCCATCAAACATGATTCATTAAGATGGCGGCCTGTATTTTAGATGAAGAAGGGATGCTGATGGGTGATGGCGGCCTGAGCTGCCTGCACCTGAAAAAGAGGAGGAAATCGAAATGACGGACAAAGAAAGATTCAAATGCGGCCTGAGGGAACTGGGGATAGAAGCGGGGGATATCGTGCTGGTACATTCTTCCATGAAAGCATTGGGAACGGACTGCACGCCCGGGGAGATCATAGATGCCATGGAGGAGGTTCTGGGGGAGGAGGGCACGCTGCTGATGCCGGCGCTGACCTATGAGAATGTGAACGCCGGGCAGCCGGTATTTGACAGCGCAGCCACGGAGCCCTGCATCGGGCTTCTGCCCAGGGTGTTCCTACACAGGCCCGGTGTGGAGCGCAGCATCCATCCCACCCATTCTGTGTGCGCCAAAGGGAAGATGGCCCACAGGCTGACCGTGGGGCATTCCATGGATGACACGGCTGTAGGCCCCCATTCACCTTTTATGCTGCTCCCTCTCTACAGGGGAAAGCTGCTCTTTATCGGGGATATTCTGCATTCCTGTACTTTCATGCATGGGATTGAGACCATCCTAAAGCCGCCTTACATCCGCAAATCGCAGCCCTTGGTCTTTACCGTAAACGGCGAGACCAGACAGTATGCAGGGGGTGACGATTACGGCTGGGGCTCGGAGTTCCAGCGCATCGAAGACATCCTTGTCTATCCGGATATCCGCAAGGGAAAGCTCCTGTCGGCCAACGCTTACCTGATTGACACCCGGGCGCTTTTCGCGGCTGCCCTGCTGAAAATGTGGGCGGAGCCGTATGCGTTCATAACGGATATTTCGGCTTATATTTAGCTGCTCAGGGTGCAATTCTCCGCAGTTCTGCTGCGGGGCAGCGTGGTTTGGTTTTTCTGTCAGTTGGGCAGTTTCCTCCCGTAGGCAATCATCAGCCCTCTGGCAAAGGTATATTCGGCGGCGGGGCTGGAGGAAAAATATTCTGCGATTTTTCTGTTCCGCAGGCAGTATTCTTCGGCTTCGCTGCGGGACATGCCATGGGTCATAAGTTGGAATATCAGGGCATTTTCTTCCTCCTGTCCCATACAGGATGCCCACTGATTGGACTGGAGGAAATCGTTTCTGGATTCCTCATAGTCCTCATGCTTCGGGGTCATGAATTCCACCTTGTCATTCATACGCACATCCACGTCCGCAAGCCCCAGCCTCTCCAGGATATGGGCAGCCTTGATTGCCACAGAGTAATCCCTCCCCTGCAAGAGAGCTTCCGTCTGCCATTTCTTTTCCAGGCCCTCGTGACGGCACAGCTTCTGGTAATCCATTCCGTCCACATATAATCCACAGCTTTCAAATTCTCTGTTCACGTCCATGCACACCACATATCCGTCGGGTTTTGCAAAGGAGACCATTTTCCGGATAAAGGCGTCAGGGTTGTCCAGGTGCCTGAGAACCGCCTGGCATATCACGAAATCGTATTGACTTTCAGCAGAATGTTCGTATACGTTTTTGCAGATAAAGTCTGCGGCCAGGTTCTGCTTCGCAAAAAGCTGCTTTCCCTCCCGAAGCAGGTTTTCCGCAAAATCGATTCCCGTGTAGGTGCTTCCCTGAGGCATGACAGGGAGGAGCAGCAGCCCTAAGAAACCGTATCCGCATCCGCAGTCCAGTATGGAAACGGGCTTTTGGATTTTCCATACCTGTGAAACGAGGAAACGGATATAGTCGTCGTTCCAGAACCTTTTCCGCGTCCGCAGCAGATAGTCCAGCCGATGGTTCCAGAAGTCTTTCGTCCCTGTCTGCTCGGGGACATACACCTCCCCGTTAAGAGGTTTCAGGCCCAGCAGCTGGTCTGTGGACACCTGGAAATATTCCGCCAGCGATGGCAGCAGGGTGATGTCGGGCATATGGGCTTCCGTCTCCCATTTGCTGATTGTCTGGAATGATACGCCGATGGCGTCCGCCAGTTCCTGTTGTGTCAGCCTTTTTTGCTTTCGCAGATCGGCTATGCGCAACTGTATTTTCTTCATATTAAATTCCTTTCTTTGGATGTGGTTTTATGCTGTTGGCCAATCATCTCAAATAGCCAGCCATGCCGTTTATCCGGTTTTTGTGCAAGACATAATCACTGTATATGTGTATTATAACAGGAATTCCGGCGGGTGTATTCAGACGAGAAGGAGAATCATTTCTCTTGTGAGGAGAATCGGAGAGAAGATAGAGGACATCTTTGGACAGGGGATGTTTTCAGTGCTTTTGGAAAATAGTCTTGGAAAGGGTTCCGGGGGAGGGACTGAACCATTGACAAGGATTCCTGTCACTGTTATAATGGCGAAAATCAAAACGAAAGAGGAAAGGAGCAGCGCCAGAGTACAGGAATTATGGAATTTTCGACAGATGATTTAATACTGCGGGACGTGACTGAAAACGATATTGGAGAAATTGCGAGAATGTGGGAGTATCCCAAAGAAACAACGACCGAAAAAGCCTATGAAGCCTTGGAGTACATGCGAAATACGCACAACAGAAATCGGCCCAAATCTATCTGCCACTTATGTCTTGGGGTCTTCCGGAAAGAAGAACCAGAGAAAATAATTGGCTGGTGTGGACTGGACGGGGAGGCGGAAGCTGGGAAGACAGTTATTTTCTATATGATTGATGAGAAGTACCGCAATCGGGGTCATGCAGAAAGCAGGCATGAGCCAGGTCTCGTTTTATGAAGATGGCGGGTTCATTTTTGCTATTGATAAAGAGACATTCTTGGGCTTGAAAGTGAGTGTGTAGGAACGAAAGAGTTATGGGGGGAAATATGTCAGAACACATTGCAGCCATTCGGGGATATCGGTTCACCAGGACGGAACTTATTACAAAAGGACTATCAGGCGATAGGAAATACTACTTGGAAACAGCAGACGGAAAGCGGTTATTAGCAAGGATTTCTGACAGTTCCGAGTATGAGAGGAAGAAGGCTGCCTATGAGCTGATGCTGAAAGCCAGCGGAATCGGCCTGCCGATGCCTGTGCCGGTGGATTTCGGGCATTGCAAGGATAGAAGTGAGATTTATACCTTGCTTACATGGGTTGAGGGGGAAGACGCGGAAAGGGTTCTGCCGAAGTTTTCCCGCCAGGAACAGTACCGGTTGGGCGTGGAGGCAGGGAGGATTTTGAGGAGACTTCACGATAACAGCGAGGCAGCCTGCAGCGAGAGCTGGCAGAGCCGTTACTTCGCGGTCATGGAACCGAGGTTGGATGCTTACCGGGAGGAGGGCGTGCCGTTTGCCGGGAGCGACCAGATACTCCGGTATCTTGAAAGTAACAGGCAGTTTCTCTGTAACCGCCCTCAGACGCTCCACCATGGGGACTTTCACTTAGGGAACATGGTAATCGATAAAGACGGGCGGCTCAGCGTGATTGACTGGGATACGGCTGATTTTGACAATGTGGGTGACCCGTGGTATGAATTCCGCTGCATCGGGACACAGAGGCCTGAATTTGCGGCAGGCCAGATTGACGGATATTTTGAGAAAAGGGTTCCGGAAGAGTTCTGGAGACTGCTGGCTTTCTACCAGGCCGGGAGCGCAATTACTTCGATTGTCTGGGCAAAATATTTCGCGCCTGAATGTATGGATGAGATTATGCAGCTGAATGGGGATATCGTCAAGTGGTATGATGGGATGAACCGCATGATTCCCACATGGTATGATGCTGTTCTGAAAGAGTGTTGTGGCAGCTATTGATTTCATGTACGCTGGAGTGCGGTGAACTGCATTTTGGGGGACGAACGCGCCAGGGATGCATCTGGGACTTTTGAAATATCTGTTTGAGAAATAGTACCGGTGGGGGTATAATAAACGTAAGGTGCGAGCAAATGTCAGAAAGGAGGGAATCGTCTTATGGAAGGCAGCCTAAAGGAACTGGCGGAATACCATAGGAAAGGGTTTCGCTCCGGATGGACAAAGGCGTTTAGGAGGAAAGGCAGACTATGGGAACATACTTGAATCCAGGCAACAGTGGATTTGCCAGAATCAGGAACGGTGTCTATGTGGACAAATCAGGTTTGATAGCACTGGTCAATCAGACATTGAATACACCCAGGTGCCGGACCTGCATCAGCAGGCCGCGCCGTTTCGGGAAATCGTTCGCGGCCAAAATGTTGTGCGCCTATTATGACAAGACCTGCGATTCGGCGCAGCTGTTCCGGGATTTGGCCATTGCCGGTGATGCGGGGTATCGGGAGCATCTGAATCAGTATGACGTGATTTATCTGGATATGACAGGAATTATCGGAGAAGCGGCGGCAGGCGACAGGGTGGCCTATGTCAAGAGAAATGTAGTCCGCGAATTGAAAGAACAGTACCCGCAGCTGGAAGTGGTGGAGGGATTTGTGGCAACGCTGGCCAATGCGGTAGAGATAACAGGGAACAAGCTTATCATGATCATCGATGAGTGGGATGCTCCAATCAGGGAGGCGGGAAACCGCCCTGATCTGCAGAGGGAGTATCTGGAATTCTTGCGTTCCCTGTTCAAGAACAGCGGAACCACGGACAAAATATTCGCCGGGGCATATATGACGGGAATCCTGCCCATCAAAAAGGACGGCTCCCAGTCTGCCATATCGGATTTTGAGGAATACTCCATGGTCAAGCCCAGACAATTTGGGCAGTATGTGGGATTCACGGAAGGGGAAGTGAGGAAACTCTGCCAGGATTCCGGGGTTGATTTTGCGCGGATGAAGCAATGGTATGATGGTTACCGTTTCCGGAAAGTGGAATCGGTCTATAATCCCAATTCAGTGATGAAAGCGATTCAAAACGACGATTTTGACTCCTATTGGACACAGACTTCCGCCGCCGAGAGCCTGATGGGATACATCAATCTTGACTTTGACGGGCTGGGCAGGACTGTTGCGGAATTGATCGGCGGGGTGGAGGCGAATGTGGATACCTACGGCTTTTCCAATGACCTGGTGACGTTCCGGAACAGGGATGATGTGCTGACGCTGCTGATTCATCTGGGATATCTGGCTTATGACGAGGAGACGCGCAAGGTGCGCATTCCCAATGAGGAGATTCGGCTGGAATTCGCCAAGGCCATCCGGCAGGTGAAACGGGACGATACGCTTCGGCGGGTCAGGGAGAGCGAGCAGTTGATTGCGGATACCGTCCACGGAGAGGAGGAAGCCGTGGCAAGGCAGATTGAAAGAATCCATGAGGAGGAAGCGCCGCTGTATTACAACAATGAGCAGGCATTGCGCAGCGTGATCAAGCGGGCCTATTTCAGCTATGGAGACGAGTATTTGATGTTTGAGGAACTGCCCGCCGGGGCGGGCTACGCGGACATTGTGTATCTGCCGAAAAAAGACTCTATGCTGCCTGCTCTGGTGATTGAGCTGAAATGGAACAAGTCGGCGGAAGGGGCAATCAGCCAGATTCATGACAGACGGTATCCGAAAGCTATTGAAGGTTATGGCGGAGAGATTCTGCTGGTGGGAATCAGCTATTCAAAAGAGACCCCGGCCGGGAAAAGACAGCACCATTGCCGGATAGAGAGGTTCCGGGGGAATGGTTGAGACGGCGGAGAAAATATGGACAACGAGGGAATAGAGAACTTATTGAAAACGGTATGCCAAAGAAGAAAGGAATATATGGCCCGGGAGACTTCGGCCTATAACATCCTGGCTGCCATTGGCAGAGAACGCGATGAAGCACATGTCCATTCTAAAATCATATATTTTCTGCTGGACAGGACTTATGATGAAGACGGGGAAAATGATTTCCTGAGATTATTTCTGCGGAAAATCCAGATACCGGAGGAGCATATCAACAGCCCATGGCGGGTATGCCGGGAGCAGGCCTTTGAGGAGGGGAGAATAGATTTTGTATTGGAATCCGAGAAGTTCTGTGCGGCGATTGAGATGAAAATCGATGCCGGGGACGGGGAAAGACAGCTGGAACGATATGATAGGTTCTGTAGGAAAAAAGGAAAAGAGTACCGCATCTATTATCTGACATTAAATGGGAGCGCGCCGGACAGACAGAGCGCAGGCGGCATAGACAGGGAAAGGCTTTTCCAGATCAGCTTCCGAAAGGAAATCCTGGGCTGGCTTCAGATGTGCATGGATACGGTTAAAGAAGACAGCTACAGATACTCTTTTCTGAAACAATATGATGCGGCGGTCAGGCATATGACTGGCTGGGACGACGAGGGGATGGACGTGAAAGATTTACTGGCGAGTACGGATATGGCAAAAGCTGCATTGCTCATCCGGGACAGTTTTGAGGAAAAGATGGAAGAAGTTAGAGAGGATCTGTTCCGGAATGTGGGCGATGTTTTAAAAAAGAAGAGCTATATGGAAACAGTTGTCTATTCGAATTGTGTGGATGTTTTTATCGACCGGATTGAATACAGGAAAAAGACATATCATTTTATATTTGAACTGGCGATAGAGGATTGCCTATATGGCTACTTTGGTTTTGTGAAACAATCAGAAGACGACTTCATCCCCTTGGCTGATACAGAAAAGTTGTTCCCTAAATTTTATCATACCTGTCTGGAAAGGATAAGGGCATTGAAACTGCCAAAACTAAAGCAAGCCCCCCATACTTTATGGTATTATATTGAGAATACAAGGGGAGAGAAATTGAATTTTAAAGAGAACAGCGATTCCGTGCTGGAGCTTATAGACGAAATGGATATACAAAGCCAGTACATTGGATTGGGGATTTTTAAGAACGCATTAGAACCGTTGCAGAAGTATGCGCCGCGATAGCGCAATCGTTGATTGTGGAATGGGATGGGATAGGGAGATGAGAAAGCAAAATATGGTGATTACCTTGGCTGCGGCAGGTGCCGGACATGCAAGTGCATGAGGAAATAGGAGCAACAAGCCGCTGTCCCCAAACTTATTCGCACGAATATATTTACAATATTGTGCGAATGATGTATAATAATCGTACAATAGGAGGAGGCGCAATGTCGATTACAGCTACAGAGTTGAAACAGAATCTAGGGAAGTACCTGTTGCTTTCCGTTCATGAAGACATATATATCACAAGGAACGGCAAGACGATAGCGAAACTGACAAACCCGAACCAGAACAGGGTAGAGACGGCGAAGTCATTGTTCGGAATACTGCCTGAAGATGCAGATATGGAAGAGTCAAGGAAAGAAAGGCTGGATTCAAAATAATGAAGATACTCGTTGATACCAATGTGATTATTGATGCATTGACTGGAAGGGAGCCTTTCAGGGAGACGGCAGAGCAGATATTCATGCTTGCTGCCAACCAGACTGAGGACATGTATATCACAGCAAGTTCCGCAACAGACATATATTACCTGATAAGGAAGCATCTGCATAGTACGGATAAAGCGAAACATGCCATGGAGAAATTGTATGAGTTGTTTTATATTCTGGATGTTACAGCAAGGGACTGTAAGGAGGCGTTATCGTCAGAAGTGAAAGATTATGAAGACGCTGTCATATCCTGTTGTGCCTTGCACAATAAAATGGATTATATTGTGACAAGGAATGTCAGGGATTTTGGACAATCTAAGATTCAGGCAATCTTGCCGGATGATTTCATGAAACTGATAATGAATGATGAAGAGTAATGTAATTACCTTACATTATGGAGGTGCAACGGTATGCTTAGTATTTATTATGGAAAGATGCCGGAAGCTATTTTCAATACAGCAGTGTACTTCAAAAATGCATATGAGGATGCATGGATAACGGAATCCGTTGCAAGAGAAATGATTTTGGATATCGACAAATCAATCGTATTGGACAGCGCGGTAATAGACAGCCCTGTCATGGGGAAGATTCCGCCAGTCTCTCTTTCCGGCGGCGTCAAGACACTGATTCTCATGAAGAATGAGCGTTCCAGGATATTCAATGCCTCTGCCTGTGGAGATAATTGTGCCAAGTGGATCCTGAAGCTGGCGGAAACCGATGACCTTACCATTAATCTGCGGCATCTGATGGATTTCGGGAAAGGTACCTTTGACATCCACATTCTGAATACAGACCAGATTGTCCACAGCATGAAAGAACTTGTTCCGATTGCCGGCCTGTATGTATGAGAGGAGCCGAATATGAGAGGAGCACATAGAGTCATTGTACAGAATAAGCGCATTCGATATGAGTTTGTAATCAAAAGAAATCTTACGGTTATCCGGGGGGACAGTGCGACTGGAAAGACGACATTGGTAGATATGATCCGTGAGCATTTTGAAAACGGAAGCGCCAGCGCCATTGAACTTGTCTGTGATAAAGAATGCACCGTGCTGGATGGCCGCACATGGACCGGGCAGCTTTCCATGATGAAGGACTGTATTGTTTTTATTGATGAAGGCAATGAATTCGTTATGAGCGATGAGTTTGCGTCTGCAATTAGGGATACCGATAACTATTATGTCATCGTGACCAGAGAAAGCATTCCTTCTTTGCCATACAGTGTGTGGGAGATTTATGGAATCCGCAATTCCGGTAAGTATGGAGCTTTAAAACGTACTTACAATGAATTCTATCACTTGTATACTATAGAAAATAACCGTCAGCCAGTTAAGCCGGAAAAAGTGATCGTGGAGGATTCCAATTCCGGTTTTCAGTTCTTTCAGGGGATTTGTGCAGGAAAGGGTAGAATTACTTGTATCAGTTCCCAGGGCAAGTCTAATGTCTTTTCAGTTGTGGCAAATCAGTTGAAGGATAATGTTTTAGTGATTGCGGATGGTGCAGCGTTTGGCCCAGAGATGGATAGACTCATGCGGCTTATACAGGATTATCCCAATATAGCCTTGTATTTGCCGGAGTCTTTTGAATGGATGATACTTAAGTCTGGATTGATCGAAGGCAGCAGCGTGGAAGAGATGCTCGGAAATCCGGAAAACTATATTGAAAGCAGGGATTATTTCAGCTGGGAGCGATACTTCACAGCGCAGTTGATTCAGAACACACAGGACAGTTACTTGAAGTATGCCAAAAGTCAACTAAATCCTGTTTATCTGCAGGAGAAAGTCTCAGATAAGATTCTGGCGGTTGCAGAAGGGATAAATTTGAAGACATGCTGATAATTTATGGCTAATTTATCAGTACGATAAGGGATTTCGGATATTGACAGCCGCTCCGGCATCTGCTACAATAGCGACAATCAAAACGAAAGGGTAAGGGACAGTGCCATGGTCTATCTATCTGACAGCAATGCCATCATGAACCAGCAGCAACAGCTTATTGTCAATCGAGACAATGGGCTTTTTGGAATGCGTTCATGACAGTTCCCCACCTCAATAGGCATGAACAAAATGGTCGAAAGCCCATGACGGGTTTTCGGCCTTTTTTCATGCGCGGATCTGCAAGTGGAAGTCTGCCGTATGCGGGCCGCGCTTTCCGGAAGCAGCGTCCAGGCACATGAGCACACTGCCGTATGCGGCATGCGGGCCGCGCGTTGACTGGCGAAGAGGCTATTCGCCTGCTCGGCTGCACATGGACACCCATGGGAAAGTGATGGCTGGAGCTGATGGGTGCTCACCATAGGAGTAGGGAAGAAAACATTTTCCAGCCCGAAAAAATATCACAGAGAAAGGATTATGATGCGGTGACGGACACAGGCATCATACAGGTACAGCTATGTTCAGGAAACGTCTTATGAAAAACGAAAGGCCCACATTCCCTAAAAGGGCCATCATAACCGCGGGCATGCCCTACGGCAACAAGAACCTGCACTTTGGCCATGTGGGCGGCATGTTCGTGCACGCCGATATCTTTGCCAGATTTCTGCGGGACAGGATTGGAAAGGAGAATGTCATCTTCCTCTCAGGGACGGACTGCTACGGCTCTCCCATTCAGGAGAGCTACCGGCAACGGAAAGAAGCGGGATATGAGGGGCGGCTGGAAGACTACGTGGCCGCCAACCATGAAAGCCAGAAAAAGACGCTGGAGGACTACGGAATCAGCCTGGACTTTTTCGGGGCCTCCGCGCTGGGGGAGGCAGGCGAGATTCACAGGCAGATGTCCGTCCAGATTTTCCACAGGCTTTACGAGAATGACTATATCGAAAAGCTGTCCGTGCCGCAGTTCTATGACGAGGAACTGGGGATATTCCTGAACGGTCGCCAGGTGACGGGAAGGTGCCCCATTCCCGGCTGTACCTCGGACAAAGCGTATGCGGATGAATGTTCGCTTGGCCATCAGTTTCTGCCCTCAGAATTGATAAATCCGGTCAGCTGCCTGTCCGGTGGGAAACCCGTGCTGCGCAAGGTGGAGAACTGGTATTTTGCGCTGGAGGACTGCATCGGCATGATGAAAGAATACAACGATTTTCTGCGAAAGGACACCCATACCAGGAAGTACCAGCTGGAGACCGTGGAGGAATTCCTGAAGAAGCCCATGCTGTATGTGCCGAAGAAATATGTGGAGAGCCTGGAGGAGCTGTCGAAGCGCCTGCCAGCGCACCGCAGCGTGGACGGGGAAAAGAAGAGCTCTTTCGCGTTTGAATTTGAGACCCTGGACGACCGGGATAAGGCAAAGGCCGTACTGGAGGGCATGGGGATCCATTACACTTCCGGGAAGACGCTGGTTCCTTTCCGGCTCTCCGGAAACGTGGAATGGGGCGTGCCTTTTCCGGAGTGTGAGAATATGAAGAATCTGACTTTCTGGGTGTGGCCGGAATCCCTGTGGGCGCCGATTTCTTTCACCAAAGCGTATCTGCGGCAGAGCGGGCGGGAGGAGGAGCTGGAGAAATGGTGGGGCGATGATGAGGCGGAGGTTTACCAGTTCATCGGAGAGGACAATATCTATTTCTACGCCATTGCCCAGACAGGGCTGTTCACCGGGCTTCAGGTGCCCCGGGGGACGGAGCCCGATATGGAGAAGGTGCATCTGTCCACCATCATAGCGAACCGCCATCTGCTGTACATGGATGCCAAGGCCAGCAGCAGCTCTGCCATAAAGCCGCCCATGGCGGACGAGCTGTTGGATTACTATACGAAAGACCAGCTGCGCATGCATTTTCTAAGCCTTGGGCTGTCCTCGAAAAGCGTGGGGTTTCGCCCACAGGCACTGCTTCCGGAAGATGAGCGCGTGGGGGCGGATATGGTGCTGAAGGACGGGAACCTGATCACGAATGTCTTCAACCGGCTGATCCGTTCCTGTTTCTACGGGGCTCAGAAATATTGCGCCGGACGGATTCCGATGGAGGAGCCGGCTGAGAGAATACGGGACATGGCTGAAAAGGCCGTGCTGGAATATGAGCGCCATATGTACCATCAGGAATTCCACAGGATTTCCTATGTGCTGGACGACTTCATCCGGGAAGTGAACAAACATTGGGTGAATCAGATCAAGATAGCCGATTCCCAGGGGGACGATGCTCTGAGGAGACAGGTTCTGGCGGACTGCTTCTATGCCTGCAAGGTCCTGGCCGTGCTGGTGCATCCCATTGCGCCGGAGGGCTGTGAGAAGTTCCGGGAATATATGGGGATAGGCGAGGAATTGTGGGACTGGGAGCATATTCTGGAGCCGGTTTCCTATTACACCGGCGATTTGGAACGGCATGAGCTGAAAACGCTGGAGCCGAGGGAGGACTTTTTCAAAAAGCACGAAAGCCAGTTTGGCCAGGACATCTGAGGGGCAGGGAGTGAGCGATGGGAGCAGGTCTTAGAGGTGGGCGTTCCCGGGAATATTTTGAACTTATAATTGATTGTGGAATGGAGTGGGATAGGGTATAATGCTATTAGAGAGCGGTTCGTGACAGGCGGAATCGGGGGATGTTTGGTAAAAGTGTGATGGGTGTGTAGAAGAGGATGAAATATGGCTGAATGGGGAGGTGCAATGATGAAAAAACCGTTGCCAATAGGGATAGATAACTTTGAAAGGGTAATAAAAGACGGTTATTGCTATATCGATAAAACTATATTGATAAAAGAATTGCTAGACTTAAAAGGAGGAGTGAATCTGTTCACCCGCCCCAGGCGCTTTGGCAAGACGCTGAACCTCAGCATGCTCCGTTACTTTTTTGAAGATACCGGGGATGCGGAGGAGAACGCACAGAACAAGGCTCTATTCCAGGGCCTGAAAATCATGGAGGCAGGGGAAAAATATACAGAGCAGATGGGGAGTTATCCGGTCATCAATCTGACGCTGAAATCGGCAAAACAGCCGGTGTTCGAATCCGCCTATGTGAAGATGAAAGGGGAAATTGCAGAGGAGTTCAGGCGGCACCAGTATGTGCTGGAAAGCAGCAAGATTGCGGAGGGAGATAAGCGGAAGTTCCGGGAGATTGCAAGCAAAGAAGCGGGATATGACGATTATTCCGGTTCGATTAAATTTTTGAGCAGTTGCCTGTATCAGGTTACGGGAAAGAATACGGTCATTTTGATCGACGAGTATGATGTGCCATTGGAAAACGCTTATTTCAGGGGTTTTTACGGGGAGATGGTGGATTTCATCCGCTCGTTGTTCGAGTCTGCGCTGAAGACCAATGACAATCTGCAGTTTGCTGTGATTACAGGCTGTCTTCGTATTTCGAAGTCTTCCGAAGGAAGACTTTTAGAAACTATTTTCACAGGGCTGAATCATCTGAACATCATTTCTGTCCTTGATAAAAAGTACAGCGAACATTTCGGATTCACAGAGGAAGAAGTATTGCGAATAATGGATTATTATGGTGTGGAGAGCCGTTTTCCGACTATGAAAGAGTGGTATGACGGCTATACATTTGGCGATACGGAAGTCTATAATCCATGGAGCGTTGTCAAATTTCTGTATGATTTGGATTCGGATTTGAATGCTTTCCCGCGCCCCTATTGGATCAATACCAGCTCCAATGACATCATAAAGGATTTAATCGCCGAAGCCGACAGAGAGACGAAAGGGCAGATAGAGACGCTCTTAAGCGGCGGGACGCTGGACATGCAAGTGCATGAGGAAATCACCTATGAGGACATGCATGACAGAGGGGAGAATCTGTGGAACTTCCTGTATTTCACCGGTTATCTCACAAAGAAGAGCGAGTATTTCAAGGAATCCGCCATCCATTTACAGGTAAGAATCCCCAATGTAGAAGTGAAGACAATCTACCAGAACACGATTCTGGGATGGTTCCGCAAGCGGATAGAGAAACAGGATTTCCGGGACTTGTACCGGGCCATGGAGGACGGGGACGCGGAAAAGATGGGAGAAATCTTAAGCGGCCAGCTGTTCACCACCATCAGCTTCTATGACAGTGCTGAGAATTTCTATCACGGATTCCTGGCGGGGATACTAAGCCAGAGCCAGGACTATCTGGTGAAGTCCAACCGGGAGTCCGGTAATGGGCGCTCAGATATCATGTTGCGGAGCCCGTCCCTGCGGGGCAGGGCATTCGTCCTGGAATTAAAGGTCTCGGATTCCATCGATGACCTGGAAGCCGATGCGGAGGAAGCCTTGAAACAGGTATACGATAAAAAGTACATGGAAGAACTGCGGACGGAAGGGTATCGGAAAATCGGCTGTTATGGAATCTCCTTTTACCGAAAAGACTGCGAAGTCCGGCTGGGAAAACGTGCGGAGTAAGGAAACGCGCGGAGTAAGGAAACGCGGCAGACCCCTGGAGGGGCAATCCCAGACCGCCAGTCCGGCTGGTGACCTGGCTGGAGGAGTGGGATGCCCAGAGCAGGCGCTTTGAGTAGGAGGCGGAATCCATTTGAATCTATTGCTGATCCGCCTCCTTAGCTGCCTTACCGCCCAAAGACCATTTTCATCAATCCGTGGCCCTTAAGCGTTCCACGATGCTCTGCTTTTCCAGATTCTTAAAGCAGAGATACGGAATCAGGACGGCAAAGGCAAGCAGGGCGGGTGTGCAGATTGCCAGGGGCATGAGCGTGAAATGGAAAGTTGCCGTCCAGTCACCGGCCACCATCATCCTCACGCCAACCAGTACGCCCAACGCGCCGAGACAATAGGATGCCGCAAGCGTCCCCGCCGCATAATACAGGCCCTCGCAAGTCAGCATGCAGCTAAGCTGCCCTTTCGTCATGCCGATGCTCTGTATCATGGCGAATTCTTTCTGCCGGGAGACGATTGCCGTCACCATGGAATTGACGAAGTTCAGGATTCCCACAAATGCGATGATAAGGCTGATAGAGAATCCCATCACCGTGTTCGCCCGGCTCTGTTCCTTATAATGCTCCACAAGAGTGGACTTTGATGTGAAATGTAAGCTCCTGTCCACATCGTTCCGATAGTCAATCAGCATTTCTTCTGCCTGTGGCTGGCATTCCGCGTCCACATCAAAGAATAGTTTCCGCAGCGTATTATCAGGGTACATCCCCCGGAACGTGTCAGCCGGAAGATAGAAAGACAGGAAATCCGCCGTGCTGCTGTTCACGCCCTCGGTAATGGTCGCTATATCTGCCACAATCGCCATGACCTCATATTGCTGGCCGTTCAAGTCCACCTGATCTCCAACTGAGTAAGTAGGCTGCGTCTCCTTTTCCCTTTCCTCTGCGCCGGAGGCGGCCTCCATGATCACATATCCGCCGGACAGGAATTTCTCTCTGTCAAAGCTGCCGTCCAATATCCGGCCATCCTGTGCAAAGGTGTCCAAAATCAGTCCGTCGATGCCGTACAGGATGGAGACGCATTCCCCGCTGTCCATCATGTCGTGATAGGACTGCGCCAATCCGGCGTCCGTCGCTTCGATATAATACAATCTGTCGTCAGCGTTGTAATAGATCTGGATATTGGCGAGGGCGGACGCTCCGATTTTGTGGGTGAACACCTGTGAATACAGATGCCCTGTGCTTTCCAGCCCCGCCAGGCTCTTGATGCGCGCTGTCAATTCCGGGGAGATGGTGGTGCCGTAGGGGTTGTAAGTCCCGAACGCGGAGGAGATGGAGCTGTCCTCTACCTCAAAGTCGCTGATTACCGTCTGGCTCATGTACTTATCGATGTCAAAGCTGGCGTTTTTCGCGTAAACACAGGACAGCAGCACGAGCCCCAGCGTCAGAGAACAGATTACGGTAAAGGTACGTTTCCGGTTCCGCCCTAAGTTGGCCAGGGCCATTTTCGGAATGCCTGCGCCGTTTCTGCTTTTCCGAATCTTCCGCTTGCCGACAGTTTCTGCATCAGTGTAGCGCAGCGCCTCCATGGGAGAGACTTTTCCCGCGATTTTTGCCGGTTTCCTGCAGGAGATCAGTACGGTCAGCCAGGCGAACAGGGCGGCGCCCAGGAAGACAGGCAGGTCAGCCGCTGTCTTTGCTTTCCCAGCCACTCCGGTTATCATGATTGGCACCAATACGGCTCCCAGCAGATACCCGATCAAGAGTCCCATGGGAATCCCAAGGAAAGACAGACGGTTCGCCTGGCCGTAAAGCATCTTCTTCAGCTGTCTTTTGGATGCCCCCAGCGTCTTCAGCCTGCCGTAGAAACGGATGTCTCCGGCGACGGAAATCTGGAAGATGTTGTAAATGATCAGATACCCGCTTGCAAATACCAGCACCATGCAGACCGCCATGGGGAAAACTTCGCGGATGATATTATGATTCATGGTGAAATCGTATGCCATATTTGCTGAAAGGGATGCATGCTCTAAATAGGTTTCCGCTAATATCTGTTCCACTGCCTGTTCCAGATTCTTGTCGCTGTACAGGTTCAGATGGAGCATCCCTGTTCCGAAAATCTGGCCGTCTTCTCTCTGTGCTGCCTGATTTATGCCCGCGCATTCCCTTTGGACAAAAGCCTCCGATACCCATGCCATGCTTGCCATGGCGGCGGAATTTCCCTCCCAGTAGCCGGACAACAGGAAATGGCTCGTGGTATATTCCCTGCTGCTTAAGTCTTTCCGCCATTTCAGGGTGATTTCCTGTCCCAGTTCATGGGGCAGGCCCATTTTGTCAAGGGTTATGGTGTCCAGCGCGATTTCGTTTTCCCTGACTGGCAATGTGCCTGCTGTGGGCCTGGAAAAGGCAGAAGCGGCGTAGTTTTCATCCCCGTAACGGATTTCTACCTGTCGGCCAGCCAGTTCTTCGTTTTCGGCAATGCCGATGACTATGCTTTTTCCGAAGTCCCGAACCGATTCGTGGGCGGCGATTTTCTCCATTTCCTCATCGGTCAGGAGGCCGGAGCTTAAATGGCTGTTGTATCCGGCCTGTTGGAAATTCATGTCCCGGAGGTTCTGCACCATGCTCCGGGACAGGACGAACAGGGAGGTGAACATGACGGTGGTCAGGATAATGGCAAACACCGCCACGAGATTCCTTGTCCTGTTCGCTTTGAGGCTCCGGGCTGTCAGTGTGTGGATGATGGATTTCTGTTTTTTCATGGTTATACCCCCTTGCACACTTTGGTGTGCATGTCAATAAAAATTCTTGACCATGGAATCCAGTTTTCAGATTCTATGGTATGAAAGTTTCCTTTCAAGCTTTTACCGCTTTACTTCCGGGTCTGGGCATCTTCCATTGGATGCTGTCCATCTGCCTGTCCCACGATTCGGGCATCTCCGATTGGGAACCGTCCATCTGTCTGTTCCACGATTCGGCCATCTTCGATTGGGGGCTGCCCGCCTGCCTGTTCCACGATTCGACCGTCTTCTATCCGGAGGCGCCTGTCTGCCTGTTCCGCGATCTCCGGGTTATGGGTGATGCAGACGATGGTCTGGTGGAATTTCTTGCTGGTGACTTTCAGGAGCTCTATCACTTCATCGCTGGTCTTGCTGTCCAGGTTGCCGGTGGGCTCGTCGGCGAGGATGATCGCCGGTTTGCTGGCCAGGGCCCTGGCGATGGCCACCCGCTGCTGCTGGCCGCCGGACAGGGTGTTGGGCATATGGAAAAGCTTTTTTTCCAGTCCCAGCAAGGAGACGATTTCCTGGATGAATTTTTCATCCGGCTTTTTCCCGTCGAGCTGGATGGGCATGACGATATTTTCGTACACGTTCAGGACGGGAACCAGGTTGTAGTTCTGGAAGATGAAGCCGATTCGCTGGCGGCGGAATACGGTCAGGTCTTCGTCTTTCAGCTTTCCCAGTTCAAACTTGTCCACCCGGACGCTGCCGGATGTGGGGCGGTCCAGTCCTCCCAGCATGTTGAGCAGCGTGGATTTTCCGCTGCCGGATGTGCCGATGATGGCCACAAATTCCTCCGGCTCGATGGAAATGCTCACATCATCCAATGCCTTTACAATGTTCGGCTCGCTGCCGTATAGTTTCGTCAAATGAGCGGTGCTTAAGATACTCATGGTGCTTTCCTCCATTTCTTCGCTTTGCGTTCCCGGCGGAACTAAGCCCATTATACGGACTCTGAGGAAAGCTGCAATACAGGATGCAAAAACTAATATCCACAGCGTAAAATCTAATGAAAGGGAATGAAAGACAAAACCAGGTGTTTGCTATAGTGTGATTTTGCATAAGATCAAAATCAAGGATTGACAGAGCAAAAGAAATGGGGTTTCACCGTACATCCTGTTACGGCTTGCTCGTTTTTTTTGTTGCCAACGGGCATGGAAAAATTAAGGAATCGGAATAATGATTTTAAGCGTGAACATCCCGTTTTCCAGCTTTGTGCTACAGTGGCCGTCATATTTTTCCACCGCGTTCTTCAGGTTGGGGAGCCCGAAGCCATGGGCAAAGGTATCCTCTTTTGTCGTACCTTTTGTTCCGGGGGAATCGGGCGCGGCATTGTTTTCCACGATGACTACCAGCATGTTCCGGACGCGGTTCGCCCTTACCGTTATCAGCCGCTTATCCTCCGGCAGCTTCTCGCTGGCTTCGATGGCATTGTCAAGGGCGTTTCCGAAGATGGTGCTGATATCCAGCGGTTCCAGAAAAGAGCCCGCCTCAAAAGAGATGGCCGCGTTGAAATCTATCTTCCTCTCCTGGGCGGCTTTCGCCTTGTCCCGGAGGATGATGTCCAGGAATTCTTTTCCCGTATGCTTGTAGTTTTCATCCTCCTGAATCTGACCGTTCAGCTCCTGGATGGAATCCTGGACCTCCTGGCCGTTTCCCGCCTGAGCCTGTAGCAGCAACAGATGGTTCTTCATATCATGGTAGACGCTGCGCACCCGCTCCTCGTCCCGTATCCGGTCTTTATAATAGTTGCGCTGCATCTCCAGCTCCTGTGCATGGTAAGCGGTCTTCATGGCCTCACAGATATAAGAAGCCAGATACATGCATCCGAAGCTGGAAAAGATGGACGCGCCGCAGATCGGATAGACGATGGCGGTCTCTTCCGGCAGAAAATAAATGATCGTGAAAATCGCCACAAAGGACGCCAGCATGAGCATGTCCACAATCAGCCACATCCGCGCGTTCAGACGGGAAGTAATCTTTGACAGAAACCTCCGTAAGAGCAGCCATGCCCCTGTCCAAAACAATAGCCGCAGAAACAGCGAAACAGTATGTATCGCCGTGCTGATCAGCATGAGCTCTGACGACCCGGCCATCTCTTCGCGGGTCGCCCGTGTCGTGGCAAAAAACAGCCGTCCCCCAATGTCCAGCATCAGATAGTTGACCGCAATCAAAGCGGGGTAGAACACCAGCAGGACAGATGCTTTCTCAATCAGCGTTCCGCGATAAAAAGTGAGCACATAGACGCAAAAAAATATCATCGTACCCAAAAGGCTGCCCAAATCGTTGGAATAAATGATGGAATCGGCCAGATAGCCGCACACCAGAAACGCCGCTGTTTTTACGAACCAGTTTCTCCGGAGAGGGAGAAATGTCCGGAGTATCCAGAAAAATACGAAAGAATACCCCCACGCAAGCAAAAAGGAAAGAATCTCCAAAAACCGTATCATATAAAATCCCCCCAGTATTCCGCAAGCTTCTCCATGAACGCTTTTCTCTTCGGCTGGCTGATGGGGATGACTTCGCCGGATATCAGTTCTATTTCCAGCTTATTCACGCCTTTTACGTAAAATAAATTGACTATATAGCTGGTGTGGCAGCGGAGGAAGCCTTTGTCCTGCAGTTCCTGTTCCATCTCTTTCATGCTTTTGTAGCAGATGATGTTTTCCTGTTCCGTGTGCAGGAGCAGGTTGCGGTTGAAGGTCTCCACATAGCGGAGGGATTTCAGGAACACCTTATATCTGCCGGTATCGTTGGCAATCACCAGGGACGGGGTGTCGAATCTGCGATGCTTTTTCAGCCACTGATCCATCTCCGCTTTCAGACGGACATATTTCATGGGCTTGATGATGTAATTGGCGGCCTGATATTTGTAGCCCTCCAGGCCGTATTGGGTCAGCGTAGTCAAAAAGATGATGCCCACATGCTCGTCCATTTGGCGGATGCGCTGGGCGGCCTGCAGACCGTTTACCAGGCGCATCTGGATATCCAGGAAAATCAGGTCGATGGTGGTATCGTATTTTTCAATCAGCTCTAGCCCATCGTAGTAAGCGGTCACTTTTATTTCCTCGCCGGTCCAAACGGCGTATCGGTTCAGCAGCCCTGTCAGGTGGGCGACGAAGTCTTTCTCGTCGTCGCAGATCGCTATGTGTATCATTTCGTTCCTCTCCATGTCCGATGCCCATATCTCTTACCGGAGTTCGGCCATGTCCCGGTTCGTCTTATAGAACATGGCCCTCGAAATCTTGCTCTTCTCCAGATATCCGTGGCGCTCCAGATTCCCCAGTACCTTGCTTCTCAGATAGGTGGAATCGCTGACCCCCAGGTATTCGGCAATCTTCGAAACCTTGCGTGCCTGATAGTAACAGAACGACAGGACTTTCTCGTCCAATTCCGTGCCATTCGGAACCGGAGCAAATATAAGGGACGGAGCGCTGCTGTCCGCCACTCCCTGGGCGTATGTCAGATCCGGCAGCACCAAGGTGAAATGATCCGAGGAAGAATAAATATATGGCCTGTGAGCCTCGTCGGCTCGGGCATATTCTTCCGCAATCTTATCGAACCCGGTACCTGCCGCTTCCATTACATTGCATGCTACGAGCACTCCCGCAATCAGTTCGTTTCTCCGTTTCGAAATGATGCCGGACAAATCATAAGTCTTGCCAAGCTTCTCTCCTCTGTAGAATCCTCCCGGCGAAGATATCTCCAGACGGTCTTGGAACATATCCACCTGAATCTGCGTTCCGTCCAAAAAGTAATCCCGGTGTGCAACCGCATTGATCACTCCCTCGAATAATGCGCGTTTAGGATATGCGTCAATATTTTTCCTTGTATCCCCCAACTTGATCATAGAATGATTCATCCTTTGATTCACGAAATCCATCATGTACTGAATCGTAGATGTGATATTCCCGCAGAACCGGTTTATTGTCACGATCCGCTCGCTTCCTTTGTTGAATCCTGAGAATACCGAGCATTGAACCTCCGTCTTTTTCCCGCTGTAATCGTCCAGGAACAGAACTGCTCCATTTAGCAGACAGCCTTCTTCATTATAGAAGCCCATGGATTGCAGCGCCTTCTCCTTGAGCTCCTTTCCCTCATTATGTTCTGCGTAAAAAGCGCGCAGCATCGAAAGCTTCGCCGGATCGTACTCCACATCCGAGACCAGAATGTCATACTGCGTGTTCTTGCTTTTCACGCTCATTTCAATGATTTCCTCATAGGTCGCGCCGTTGGTAAATCCATCTCTTCTCATGAAAATAGAGGGGATATTTTTGTATTTCAATATGACCGGCTTGACAGAGGATTCCGGAATCCTGACTCTGATGACAAAGCGCTCCCTGTCCTTTATGACATATCGGACGAAGGATACTTTCATCTGAGGCCTGGGAGTCAGATGTTCATTGACCTGATTGTTGAAATAATTCCGCTCATTATCCGCAGACTTCCTGTCGAATCCAATCAATTTGTTGGTTTTGTCTTCCACGCCGATGTAGAAATCTCCCCCGGACGCATTGGCAAAACCCGCAATGCTTTTCAACCACCCGATGACGTCATCCCGGTTCAGCATGCTTTTGCATTCGAATCTATCGCTCTCCATCTGTATATCGTCAATAATCTCTTCCAGATACATGAAACCACCTCTTTTTCAACTACTATCATTTTACTTCAATATTACTTCAAAGTCAACTTCAAAACAACTTCAAATAAGGTTCAATTTACTTTGAAGTCTGTTTGAAGTATTCCACGACGGACTGCCGGATATACTTTTCATGCGGGAAAGGGTGGATTATTGACAAGGGTTCCTATCCTTGCTATAATGTCGAAAATCAAAAGGAACAGGCGCGAGACGGAGGGAACAGGCAAATGAAGCTGCAATATAAAACCAGAGGAAATTCCAGCCCCCAGGGGAAGCCCCGGGTGTACTTCTCCTGTCATCCGGCGGATTTCGAACTGTATTTCCAATCCATATCCGAAGAGATACTGGAAAAGCAGAACTGTGCCATCTGGTACGACACAGAGCCGGAGGCAGAGTATGACAGTGAGTCTTTTAAGCTCTCTTTAAGCCAGATGCAGCTGTTCGTGATTCCCGTCACCACCCGCTTCCTCTGCCAGGAGAACCGGGCGCTTTCTGTGGAGCTTCCTTTCGCCATGGAACAGCAGATCCCGGTGCTGCCGCTGATGCAGGAGAGCGGCTTAGAGGAGCTGTTCAATGGGAAATGCGGCAACCTGCAGATGCTGGACAAGTTCAGCAAGGACAAGACCGCCATCCGTTATGAGGAAAAACTGGAGAAATACCTGTCCTCCGTCCTGACCGGAGATGAGCTCTCCCGCAGGATCCGGGATGCCTTTACAGCCTACATCTTCCTAAGCTACCGAAAAACAGACCGCAAGTACGCCCAGGAGCTCATGCGGCTGATCCATGAGAATGACTTCTGCCGTGACATGGCCATCTGGTATGACGAGTTCCTCTCCCCGGGGGAGGATTTCAATGACAATATCCGCCAGGCGCTGGAGAAGAGCAGCCTGTTCGCCCTGGTGGTCACCCCCAATATCGTGAAGACCAACGCCCTGGAAGAGGATAATTTCGTAGTAAAAACAGAATACCCCCTTGCGAAAGACAGCGGTAAAATCATTTTCCCGGCAGAATTCCGGTCTACGGACAGGAGGCTGCTGGCCGAGAAGTTCCCGGGAATCCTGACCTGTGTGGACGCCCGGGCAGCCCATGACGAGGAGGCTTTCTGCGACGCGCTGCGGGAAAGGGTGGAGAAGATATCCCGGAAAAAACAGGAATCTACGCCGGTACAGGAATATCTCATCGGCCTGGCTTACCTGAACGGAGTGGACATGGAGGTGGACAGGGGGCGCGCCCTGGCCATGATCACCGATGCGGCCCGGAAAGGCGAGATGGAAGCGGTGGAGAAGCTGGTCGACATGTACCGTACCGGCGACGGGGTGGAACGGAATCCCCATACGGCGATTCAGTGGCAGATAAGGCTTGTGGAGCTGTGCCAAGGGAAGTTCGCGGAGCGCAGGGATCTGGACAGCGGCTTTAAATGGGCCAGCCAGGCGGTGCGGCTGAGCGATTTCTATCTTGAGGTGCGCGACCTGGACGCTGCCGGTGGACAGCTGGAACGGCTCAGGGAGCACAGGGAGCGGCTGGCTTCGGCGGAAGACCTCTCAGGGTTGAAATATACGCTTTCCAGTATCTATGAGAGGCTGGGGGATGTGGCCAGGAACAGAGGGCATCTGGAAGAAGCCATGTCCTATTACGAAAAGGGCCGGTCCTTTAGCTGGGAGCTGAACCAGGCGGACGGGACGGTGGAATCTGCCCGGGACTATCTGTCTGCCTGCCGGAAAATGGCGGATATCTACCTGCAGGAGGGCATGCTGGATCAGGCAGAAGAGGGCTACCAGGCGGTACAGGAGCTTTGTCGGCAGATGTCCGAAATGGCTGGCTGCGATGAGGATGAAAAACTGGCCATTCGGCGCAGCGCCGCCAGGAACTGTCAGGATTTGGGCGATGTCTATAGGGAAAGAGGAGAATCGGCCAAGGCGGGGCAATCCTACGAAAAGGCGCTGGAGTCCTACCTTTCTCTGTGGGAGGAATTCGACGCTGTGGAAGACAAAGGCCAGGTGGCATGCATCTGCGGAAGGATGGCAATTATCCGTCTCCAGGAGGACAAGCTGAAAGAGGCAGAGGACTATGGGATAAAATCCCTGGAACTCTACAGCCAGCTGAGCGATGAGACCCAGATGATGGACGCGAAGCGGGACTACGGGGTAGGCTGTCTGACGGTAGGGGAGATTCTTCTGACAGGGGGCCGGACACAGGAAGCAGACCGATATTTCGATGCGGGGATTCAGGTGTTCCGGCAGCTGAGCGAGGAAACCCGGACAGTAGGGGCAAGGCGGGATTTATCGGAAAGCCTTGCAAGGTTAGGCTATCTGTACCGCATGGAAGGGAACCGGCAAGAAGCAGAAAACTGTTTCGTGGAAAGCCTGGGGCTGCGCCAGGAGCTGTATGCGGAGACCGGCACGGCACAGATGACAGGGGATCTGGGCAAAGGGTTCCGGGAGATGGGCGAAGTCCTCATGGCCCAGGGCAGCCTGGAGGAGGCGGAACAGTACTATGAGACCAGCAAGGAGCTGTATGAAAGCCTGCAAGAGGGAAACGCTACCCTGGAGACGCGGCATCTGTTGGCGGTGGCCTGTGAGCGGCTGGGAGATGTGGCCCAGGCGAAAGGTCAGCTGCTGGAAGCGGAAGAGCATTATCGAGAAGGCCTGAAAGCGGAGCTTGTCCTGAAAGGCGAGACCGACAGCATGGAAGTTAAGGAAGCCACCGCAGATCTCTATGGAAAGCTGGGAGTGCTGTACCAGACCAGCGGAAACCTGGCGGAAGCGGAGCGGTATTTTCTGGAAGCGCTGCAGCTCTACCGCCAGCTGATTGGTACCGGCAATATATCTGATAAGAACTTGCAGTTTTTTACGCATGCCCGATTACAGGGTTCGCGAAGCGGTTCCTGTAATATATACTCCAGAATCAACCACAACAATCTGCTGGCCAGGATAGGGCTGAACTATCAGCTGGCGGAGCGGCCCCGGGAAGCGGAAAGCTACTATCTGGAGAGTCTGACGCTGTGCAGAGAGCTGAATCAGGAAGCGGGAAATGCCGTCACAAGGACTGCGCTGTCCTGTAGCTGCGAGAGGATGGGGGACATCTGCCTGGCAGATGGGCGGCTGCAGGAAGCGGAAAGGTACCACGGAGAGGGCCTGGAGATACGCAGGCGCCTGTGGGAGGAGACCCGGAGCCTGGAGTCGAAGAGGTTCCTGGCCATCAGCTGCGAGAAGATGGCCCAGGTCTATTCCCGGACGGCCAGAGCGGATCAGGCGCTGGAATGCTACGAAGAGAGCCTGAACCTGTTCCAGCAGCTGGTACAGGAAGCGGGGACTGTGGAAAGCCATGATGACCTGGCTTCCATCTATTATGAAATCAGCCTGCTTTTGCCCTCCAGGACAGGGCGCAATATGTACAGGGAGGCCTGTCGGATATGGAAACGTCTGACGCAGATCTGTCCGGACGCGCCGCAGTATGCCTATAAGCTGCGGATGGCCAGGAAATCTTGAGCCTGCGGATGCCTGGAAAAGAATTAGATGATATAAAGTGCTGACTGAAGCCATGGGTTTTATGGGAAGCGCTTTTTATCAGATAGGCTGAAGGCAGGTTCGGCCTATAAACCCCAGGTTGATTTCTGATTTTCTATCTGAACGCGAGATACCTGGTAAATTCGATTCGTTTTACCTACAATAGAATTTAGACAATAGATACATCTCTTTGTATTCTATAATCGAATGCGGCGCATAGAGACGCGCCTTTTATCAGAAGCGAAGTGTATGCTTCTGATAAGTTATATTATAGGAAGCAAATGCAGCTTCCTATAATCGAATGCGGCGCATAGAGACGCGCCTTTTATCAGAAGCGAAGTGCATGCTTCTGATAAGTTATATTATAGGATTCGGATGATGTAATTTGTCTTAAAAAATATTGGAGGTAATCAGCTATGATGGAATTGGAGAAAGTCGCAAGGAGAATCGCATCCCTGCGCAGAGAGCGGGGATACACGGGAGAAGCCCTGGCTGAGCGGCTTCAGGTCAGCCCCCAGGCCGTATCGAAATGGGAGAACGCCAGATGCCTGCCGGAGACGGCTATCCTTCCCGCCCTGGCGGATGCGCTGGACTGCAGCATCGACAGCCTGCTGTGCCCCAGGGAGCTTTTCATCCTGGAAGCGGTCTATACGGACGGACAGACCCAGGTGTCTGTGACCCGTTACCTGGACAACCTGGTGCGGGACAATGGGCTGGACATCTATGTGAATACGGCTTTCATCGGCGCGTCCATGGAAAGCGACCGCCTGAAGGTTCTGACGGTCAAGTTCCAGACCCCGGAGGGCGTGGGATTTGCCTATGCCTTACAGAACGAGAACCTGGTTCTGGACAGGAAAAGCACAGGGTTTGCGGCAGACAGGGCGTTCCGGATCGTGGGCGCCTATTACGGGAACGAAAAGGAATATTCCTCCGCCATGCAGAAGATGGAGCATTATGAATATTTCAAATGGGACAATATCCCGGTGAACCACGAGGCTTTCCCCAGCAGCACCGCAAGTGACGATACGGAATACCTGACCTTGATCTACCTGAACGTGGAGGGAATCCATGTCATCAGCTGCCCGGAAAACGACACCATCTATTACGGGAACCATGGCACACAGCTTCTGCTGCGGGATCGCTCCAAGTGCATTCTGGAGGACATAAAGCGTCTGTCCTGGGAGAACGGGAGAGAGGGGATGGAATGTCCCTGGGCGGGGGCGCTCCAGGCAGCTCTTGCCTATATGGGGGAGCCGTATACTTACGAACAGATCATGGGGATGAGCGGCGCCTGTTACCGGATCTGCTTTGTGGATGTCTGGGACTACAGCTGCACGGATGCTTTGGTGGCCTTTGACTACGCTACGCCGCTGTATGAAGCCATCGGTTACGGGTTCCGCATGGTGGAGAGACTGGAAAAACAGGAGAGGAAAGCGGAGCGCCAGGCCATCATGGAGGATATCCGTCGGGGCAGGCCGGTGCTGGCGATCAATCTGCGGGTGGCTGCGGAGTGGGGGATCATCACGGGATACATGGACAATGGCAGCCGCTTTCTGTGCCGCACTTATTTCGACCAGGAAATCTTCGATGCCCTGGAGGGCGGGGACGGCCAGGGGCAGATGGATGGCCGGGAGCAGACGGATGGCCAGGGACAGACGGATGGTCGGGAGCAGTCGGATAATCGGGGGCAGACAATAGGCCGAGAGCAGTCGGACAGCCAGGAACAGACCGTTTGCCAGGAACAAGAGCAGGGACAGAGCGATAGCCGAAAACAGGGAAAGGCACAGGCGAAGACCGATAGCCAGGAACTGCTGACGAATCAGATGAGTGAAGACGAAAAGATAGTCTTTGAGGAGAATAAAGGGTATCTTTTCAGTGATTTCTGGCCTTTCCTTATCCTACATTTCGGAGAAAAGGGCGAGCCGAAGCCACCGGTGGAGATCCTGAAGACCTCTCTGGCCACGCTGGTCGCCTCTTTTCAGGGAGAGGAATGCCGCGGCTATCACCAGGGAAAGGATGCCTACAGGGCGTGGATCGAAGGGCTTTCCAGGGAAGAGGACTTCCGCCTGGCAGACGACAGGGAGAATGTCATGAGACGGCTGACCGTAAATGATGATATGCTGGGCACTCTCATAGATGCCCGCTTTGCGGCAGCCGCCTGGCTGAGGGAGAACCTTTCTGTCATTCCACAGACAGGGCGGGAACGCCTGGCAAAGATAGCAGAGAACTGCCAGAAAATCGCCGATGAGCTGTCCGCTTTCCAGCACAGGATAGGCCATGCATCCGGGTGCGAAATTGCGTACAATACCATAAAGGCCGCCGGTGCGTCTACGTATGCCCTGCGCAAAGAGCAGATTACCCTGCTGGAACATGCCCTTGTCCTGGAGGAAGAGAGCTGCAGGCTGGCGGGGCTGCTGCTGGAGCTGCCGGAGATGGGACAGGAGCAAAAAGAGTAAGCGAGGATTTCCGGAGTCTGCAGAAGTTTGCAGAAAGCGGCCATCAACCATTGGGATTCCATTCTATTTTGGGAGATAATGGTGTTTAGGAGGGGTGTCGCGATAAAGATGATGTATGCAAAATATGGATTTATCTGTCCATCCGCTATATCTTGTATAAAATCTTGAAAGCGACAGCCCCTTTTCCTGTTTGTTTCTTTCACTTGTTTTTATAAATAGTTAGAGCGATTATCAGCAGCCTTGCAGCACTATGACGTTGTCGGCGCATGCGGTCAGCCTGTCGTCATGGGAGATGAACACGACCGTTTTGCTACTCTCCCGGAGAAAGGCGCAGAGCCAGTCCAGCGTGTCCTTGTCCAGGTTGTTTTCCGGCTCGTCCAGGAACAGGAAATCCGTGTCGCGGACGCAGGCCCGGGCGATGGACACTTTCTGCTTTTCGCCGCCGGACAATCCGCCGCTGCCCGGAGCCACCTGGTGGTCGGCCAGATAGCCGATGCCCAGTTTGTCCAGGAGGGCTGCCAATGCGGCTTCCGGCATATGGGGATTGGCGATGCGGATATTTTCCAGGACGGTTCCCTCGAAAAGGAATGGATCCTGAGGGGCATAGGCGATGTGGCTGCGGTAGGCTGCGGGGTTCCGCTCGGACAGTTCCCTGCCATCGATGTTCAGGCTTCCGCCATAACCGGTGAGCAGGCCCAGCATGATTTTCATGAGCGTGGACTTGCCGCTTCCGTTGGGACCGCAGAGAGCGGTCTTCTCGCCCCGATGGATGGAAAAAGAAATCCGTGACAGCGCCTGCCGGTCTCCGTAGGCATAGGTTAAATTCTCGCAGCGTATATATGTAATTTCGTTAACTTCATCACGGATGCTTCCGCCTTTATGGATATTGTCATTATTTTCGCTAACGAAACTGCTTCTACAACGGTTATTATCGCTTTCGGCAACGATGCTGCCGCTACAGCTTAAGCTGCCGAAATTCCCTTTGCCAACTCTGCTGCCTCGGCTCCCTTTGCCAACTCTGTCTCCACGATTCCCCTTGCCAACAAAGATGCTGCGTCTGCCATGACTTCCCACGCTGACAATATCGCTGCTGTTACGGTTGCCTTT
>ERZ808037.634-NODE-634-length-30084-cov-13.666178_pt1 | contig 30084 bp, 27 predicted proteins | sample MGYA00380190_ERZ808037 | MGnify/ENA primary metagenome ERZ808037 (study PRJEB31490, sample SAMN06133399) | mouse gut metagenome | isolation source: J9 | host: mice | place: China: Chengdu | collected 2015-05 ...
ACTAAAAATCGGTAAATCGATTGCCGCCCAAAATGGGCGGCATGCTTTTTGGCCCGGACGGGTTATTCACCATGTACGATTTCCCCGGCAGAGCGGCGTTGACACCGCCGGAAGGAATATAGTATGATAACAAAAAAGTAGAGAGAAGATTGAAAATTGAAGCTTTTAATCGGCAGGTCTGCGTCTGCGCGGCGGCAGGCCTGATATGCGCAAAGAGCCGGGCAGAAATGAGGCAGGGGTGAATATACGTAATTTCAGAGATATTAGCGGTTACAAAAACCGGGACGGTAAGGTTATGAAAAAGAATATGATTTTCCGCGGAGGAGCCTTAGACCGTATCACGCCAAAGCAGGCGGCGTATTTTGAGAATACGCTGGCGATCAGGCATATTCTTGATTTCCGTGATAAGGAGGAGGCTGAAGCGGCGAAAGATTGCTCTTTCCATATTGCAGAGTATGAGCAGATCGGCGCGCTGAGAGTACAAAAGCATGATGACGATGGCTTTGACTTTGGAACGATTATTAAGAGTGGAATGGATGCCGGCCGGTTTAGGTATATCCTTGAATATCTGAAGGAAGGGTACAGGACTATGGCGTTTGGAAATCCGGCCTATCAAAGGCTGTTTGGCCTTCTTCTGGAAAATGACGGAAATATTTATTTCCACTGTACTGCCGGAAAGGACAGAACCGGGGTCGCCGGCTTTTTGATCATGATGGCGCTGGGCATGGAGGAAGAGGACGGAATCAGGGAATATATGCTCTCCAATAGGTATTTGAAGCAGGAAAAGGAGGAGCTGCTGGGCCGGCTTAATATTCCTGAGAATTACAGGCAGATGTGCGAGCCGCTTTTGGGGGTTGAGGAAGATTTTATCCGGTTGACCATCCGTTCCATCCAGGCAAAATATACCGATTACGAGGTGTTTTTTGAAAAGGAATACGGACTGGATAAGGAAAAGCGAAACCGTCTTGTAGAAATTTATTGTGCCTGAAATAAAAATTTACTGCTTTTCCGCTTTCGGTTCCGGGGTTTGGAACTGTTCCTGCGGCGCCCGGAATGCAGAACACAAAAATGTCTGCCGCGCGCGATCATATGGGGGAATACTTATGAGTGTCATTAAAATTGAAAATCTTGTACGTGACTATGGAGATGGAAAAGGAATATTTGATATATCCTTCCATGTAGATCAGGGGGAAGCCTTTGGCTTTTTAGGTCCCAACGGTGCAGGAAAAACAACAACCATACGCCATTTGATGGGATTTTTAAAGCCCCGGTTCGGGAAATGCACTATTGACGGTATGGATTGCTGGAGGGAAAGGGATAAGATACAGGCAAGGCTTGGGTATATTCCGGGTGAAATCAGCTTTTTTGACGATATGTCGGGCACGGAATTTTTGAGGTTCGTGGCAGAGTACCGTAAAATCGGGGCACAGAGCCGTAAAGAGGAATTGCTGGAACGTTTTGAGCTGGATCCTAAAAGTAAGATAAAAAAGATGAGCAAGGGAACAAAGCAAAAGCTTGGAATCGTTGCCGCATTTATGCATGACCCCGATATACTGATTCTCGACGAACCGACCAGCGGGCTCGATCCGTTGATGCAAAGCCGGTTTGTCAATTTGGTTTCGGAGGAAAAGGAACGCGGCAAGACGGTTTTGATGTCAAGCCATATGTTTGAGGAGGTAGAGAGGACTTGCGACCGTATCGGTATTATACGCATGGGGAAAATGATCGCTGTTGATTCCGCCCGAACGCTGCATGAACGGCATACCCGCAGCTACACCCTGACGCTTGAAAACGAATTCCTTGCCCAGGCGTTTGCCGCAGATTTTGACGGTGTATGCGACGGTAAAAAAGTGACGGTTACAACGAAGCAGAGCCTGGAAGAAATCTTTATGAATTATTACGGAGGTGAGAAAAATGATTAACATGGCGCTTTATAAACGGGAGATGAAGGGGAGTATAAAGCTGCTTATCATTTTTGCCGCGATCATTACCCTGTATGTTTCGGTTATCATGTATATGTATGACCCTCAAATGATGAAAACCTTAGACAGCTTTGTGGAAGTTATGCCGGAATTGATGGCCTCTGTCGGCATGAAGGCAAACGCCGCGACGCTTCTGGGATTCATGGTGTCTTACCTGTATGGATTTATACTGCTGATTTTCCCCATGCTGTTTTGCATCATACGCGGTAATGCTTTGATTGCAAAATATGTGGATAAAGGTTCTATGGTTTCCCTGGCCGCAGCCCCCGTAAAACGGCGTGTCATTGCATTTACACAGATGAAGGTACTTGTGAGCGGAATTTTACTGCTTATTTTATACAGTACGGCGGTAGAATTTGTTTGTGCTGGAAGCGGTTTCCCGGGGGAGCTGGATATAAGGACGTTCCTTAAATTGAACGGCGGGCTGCTGTGCCTGCACCTGTTTATCGGAGGGATATGTTTTCTTTCTTCCTGCATATTTTCTGAAACCAGATACAGTGTCGCATTCGGGGCGGGGATTCTGGTATTTGAAAGAAAAGATCTGCACATTTAATCCCCCGGCGTTCTTTTCGTATGCGCCTCAGAAAGGAGCGGACAGCGCTTGGGAGCAAAGGAGGAGAGAGGGTGTACCTACAGATAAAAAAATATCTCCAGAGAATGAACCTGCAAAAGAAGATACTGATCTCCAATGTCCTGCTTTTTGCGCTTCCCTGTCTGATTCTGTCCTGGCAGATCATCTCCTTTGTACAGACGGAGGCAAACCGGAGGCTGAATCAGTCCAGGCTCTCGATTTTGAACCAGATCAACCGGAATATGGAGGATATGCTGAAAAATATTGTGGTTTATTCGGATTTCTTTTTCAGTAATGCCCAGGTGAACAGCCTGCTCTCCCAAAAGGCGTACGAGAGCGATTATGAGGCGAGAACCACGGAAAAGGCAATGCAGGATTTTCTGCGCAGCAGATGGGTCTACTATGGGGATACGGGCTATTATCTGGAGATTTTGGGGGAAAACGGGCGTAATTATTCCTCCCGGTGGAATGATCAGGTGGAGTTTGTATTTTCGGATCTGGAGGCGCTCAAGGGGGAGGACTGGTATGGGCTTTTGTCGGAAAGCAGCAGGATCCGCTATATACCAACCTATCGCAGCAGCGAGTTTGGCAAGGATAAGGACAGCATCGTAAGGGCGGTGCGGCTTCTTAAGCACTTAAACAGCGGCAGATATATCGGTCTGATGGATGTAAGTATCCAGCAGGAGCAGTTTGACAGGCTGTTCAAAGACGGCGCAGGCCAGGAAAACCAAAAGATATTTTTGATGGATGAGGCGGGACGGATCATTAGTTGTACGGACGAGGCGCTTATCGGGAGCCATATTGCTTCGGAAATTTATCTGGAAAAGCTGATGAGCTATGACCATGGATATTTCCCTGCCAATATGGAGGGTGTTTACTCCCAGATCTGCTTTACCACAAACGAGGCCACGGGCTGGAAGATTGTGATGTATGAAACCATGCAGAAAAGCGCATGGTTCGGGAACCGCAGCTATCTCTGGGTCGTGGGTGTGGCGGTGATCTACTTTTTACTGGCGTTACTGATGTCCGTCTACAATGCCAGATATATCAGCAGGCCGGTACATAAGCTTAAGGAAGATATGCGCAGGGCATACAAGGGAGATCTGAGCGTACGGGCCCAGGTGGAGACAGGAGACGAATTCGGGCAGCTAAGCCGGCAGTTCAACCAGATGATCGGAAGGATCGAGGAGCTGATTGGCCAGCTCGGGCAGAGAGATGAGGAAAAGCGCGTTCTGGAGCTGAACGCCCTGCAGGCCCAGATCAATCCCCACTTTCTGTATAATACCCTGGCTTCTATCCGCTTTCTGGTGGAAATGGATATGAAGGAACAGGCAGGCATCTGCCTGCTGGCCCTGGCGAAGCTGTTAAAACGAACCTTTTCGGACTACCGGGAGCTGATTCCCGTAAAGGAGGAGCTGGAATCTCTCGAAAACTACCTGGTGCTGATGAAGAACCGATACCAGAATACCTTTGACTGGGAGATACACATGGACAGGGAGGCGGAGGATGCGCTGGTGCCCAGGATTTCCGTGCAGCCTCTGGTGGAAAATTCCATTTCTCATGGGTTCGGACAAAAGAAGGAGCGGGGATATATTGAGATACAGGCAAAAAGGGAAGGGGAAGACCTGCTGATCAGCGTCTGCGATAATGGGGAGGGAGCGGATCTTGAAAAGATGAAGAGACTTCTAACCTCCACACAGGACTGCCAGGAGGGCCAGGTCAGCAGCATCGGTATCAGAAACGTACAGCAGCGTATCCGCCTTTCCTTTGGGGAAAGCAGCGGGCTGCAGGTGGAGAAACTTGAGCAGGGAGGAATCAGAATTGATCTGAGAATGCCGTTTAAGATGGCGCAGCCGCCGGGGGGAGAAAGTCATTATGAAGATTATTATCATTGAAGATGAAGGGATAACCAGACAGTGGCTTAAAAAGAAGCTGGAGGAGCTTTCCGCGGATTATCATGTGGAGGGTGTGTTCTCTAACGGAAGAGAGGCGCTGGACTTTCTTGCGGATGCAGGAGATGTGGACGTGGTTTTTACGGATATTCGCATGCCGCTTATGGACGGGCTGGAATTTTTGGAGAAGCTTCAAAAAACCGGTCTGGAGCCTTATAAGGTTATTTTAAGCGCCTACGACGAATTTCAATACGCCCGCCAGGCCATGCGTCTGGGGGCCCAGGAATTTGTGCTTAAGCCGGAGATTACCAAGGAAGCCCTGCAGCAGATTTTAAACGACGCAGCAGGTTATCTGGGGCAAAAGCAGCGGGAAAAGGAAGAAAAGAACGCAAAAGAGGACCAGAAGGAAAAGGGGGCGGCCTTCGCCCAGCTTATGAAGCAGGATTTTGTCAGTATGAACGAGCTGGCGGAGATTTTCGGAGAAAATGTGACCGGACAGGATGCCGCCCGGCTGGTGATCGTGGATATTTATCTGGAAAAGCAAACTATGAGGGAACCGGTGGAGGAGCTGGTGGATTTGTTTCTGGAGGAGGAAGGGCTGTGCGGTGTTTATTTCTGGTCAGGCAGCCAGCGGATTCTTCTGGGGTATCTCCACAATACACAGACACAGCGTCTTGCTTTGGTGGGAAGGCTCGAAGATATTCTGACGGCTCACACGGGGATGAAGCTGTACATAGGGATCAGCAGGCTCCAGGCAAACGCAAAGCCAAAGGAGAGCTACCAGCAGGCAGCGGCGGCCAGGGAAAACAGGTTTTTCTTCGGGCTTTGCGGCGTTCAGCAGTATGACGATATGCGTATTTCCATGAATGAGGATCCGGGAGAGCTTTATTTTAACCGGGATATTAAGGAAATGATGGGATGCCTGCAGCAGGCCGATTATGTTGCGGCTTCACAGAGGGTGGAGCTTTTTCTGGACAGAGTGGAAAGGGCATCCTATCTTCACCCGGCCTATGTGAAGGCTCTGTGTGATGAAATTTTGTCTGCTTACCGGTACAGCCTGTGGGATTATGCGTTAAACGAGGAGGAAAAGCAGCGGGCCGGAGGCAGCTTTTTTATGGAGGGAGAGGCGCTTACTTTGGAACAGCTCATGGGCAGGGTAAAGGGCGAGGTGGAGGAGCTGTGCGCCCTTTTGCAAAAAAAGAGGGGCGGCGACCGGTATTCGGCTCCTGTGAAGGAGGTTATGCGGTATGTGGAGGAGCGCTTCGGGGAGAGGATAACCTTAGAGCAGGTGGCGGAGGAGGTCTTTCTCAGTAAGCCATATCTCTCCACGCTTTTTAAAAAGGAGACGGGCAAAAAGTTCAGCAGCTATTTGCAGGAGGTGCGCCTGGAAAAATCCCGCAGTCTTTTGCAGAATACCAGGCTGGCTATAGGGGAAATTGCAGAGCAGGCAGGATTTTTTGATTCTGCTCATTTCAGCAAGGCTTTTAAGGAGCGCTTTGGCTGTTCTCCGCTGGAATATCGAAAGACAAGGTGAAAATACAAAAAGTCAAAACATGATACAAGAATGAGAAAATATTTATAAAATATGTACAAGAACTGAAATAGAAAATGGAAATTGAGTACAAAGAAGTGTTAATTGAAAACATGGAATTTGTGCTCTTTTTTTGTACAATAGAAACATCAGGATTGAAAACCTTAATTTTCAATCGTCAGGTTTGGGGCTGTGCGGCGCCCGCAAATCTGATCGGAGAAAAATGCCGCGCAGAAATGAGGTAAGAAAATGAAACTGAAAAAAGTAATGTGCATCTTGCTGGGAACGGCAATGGTATTGGGGCTGGCTGGCTGCGGGAACAAAGGAACGGAGGAGCTTGTCTCGAAGGAAGAGGCTCCGAAGACGGAAGCGTCCTCCGAGTCGGAGGATACCTCCGAAGCAGAAGAGACGTCTGCAGGCGAAAAGGTAAAGCTGACATTTTTAAGAGCGGGTACGGACGCCGAAAAAAAGGCGTTTTGGGATAAGGTGATTGCGGATTTTGAGGCGGCAAATCCGGATATTGAGATTGAGTACCAGGAATGCAGCTACGGAGACGATTTCGAGACAAAGCTAAATACCGGATTCGCTTCGGGAACAGCGCCGGACGTGATTGATTTTACACTGGCCTCCATGGGCGTAAGAGTGCCGCTGGGACAGTACGCGGCCCTGGATGAGTTTACCGCAAACTGGGACGGCAGGGAGGATTACATGGAAAGCGCCCTGAATCTGGGAACCATAGGCGGAACCCTTTACGGTATTGCAACGCAGCCGGATGTGCGCCTGCTGATTTATAACAAGGAGCTGTTTGAGGAGGCAGGGCTGGATCCCGAGAGTCCTCCGACAACATGGGATGAGCTTGAGGAATATCATAAAAAGCTGGTGAAAAAAGACGGCGACAATGTAATACAGACCGGACTTAGCGTTCCCTCCTCCGGTTCCAACCAGCAGCATTATCTGACAATTTTTGCACTGGCAAACGGAGAAAAGAACCTGGTGGATGAAGATAACAATACGGTTCTGTGCAACACGGATAAGACCGTTGAAGCCGCCGAGTTTTTAAGAAGGCTTGAGGACGAAGGGACCATTCCCTGGGACAGCAGCAACGGCGATAACAATCCCTTTGGAAGCGGCCTTGCGGCTATGACATATGCGAATACCACCGATTTCGCCAACTGGAATGGCGGCGCGCTGGCAGGAAAGATCGCAATGGCGGCTCCTTTGAAAAAGGAAAGGCAGGCTACTTTCTGCGGTATGGGCTTCATGTTCATGAGCAATGAGACTGCGCACAAGGACGAAGCGTGGAGGTTTATGGAATATGCGTCTTCTGCCGATGTTGCATGGACACGCTATGAGATGCTGGGAGTACCTCCGGTAAGAGAATCCTTAAAGGAAAAGTATATCGCGGAAAATCCGGAAAACAATGCGGTTATCTATGAATCTGTCGCCTGCGGAGTGGGTTCGCCAAAGGTTGCTTATTCAAATGCGGTATTTAATGCAGTGAATGATGCCATGGAGCGGATCGCCTATGGCGTGGAGGATCCCAGGACGGCTCTGGACAAAGCCGCCGGAGAGATCCAGAAAGAAATTGACAATCAGTAATTGTATCTATTCCGGCATTGCGCCAGTCAGATTTGGCGCAATGCCGGATTTCTAAAAAGGAGGAGTGAGCGTGGATAAAAAAGCTGACGCAAAGAAAAGAAAAGGCAGATATGATAAGTGTGCCTATATCATGATATTCCCGGCATACTGTATATTTACTATTTTCATTTTAGTTCCTATTGCCGTGGTATTTTATTACAGTATCACTAATTTTAATATGTACACCGCCCCGGAGCTGGTAGGGGTTAAAAATTATATTCATCTTTTTACCGATGAGGATTTTCTCATATCTGTTAAAAATACATTGTTTTACAGTGTGTTTACTCTCTTTCCCCAGCTCGCAATCGGCTTGTTCGTAGCAGTGCTGTTGTACAGAAAGTCAAGACTTTTGCCTTTGTTCAGGACCGCATTCTATATACCCAATGTTATGTCCATGGTATGTATTTCCATGGTATGGCTCTGGGTCTTCGACCCGACCTTCGGCGTGCTCAATATGATCCTGAAAAGCTTCGGTGCATCCACAAAGATGTGGCTGCAGGATCCGGATATGGCAATGTTTTGCGTGATTCTGATGAGTATCTGGAAGAGCTGCGGTTATTCTATGGTTATTTTCCTCTCCGGTCTGACGTCTATTCCGGATTCCCTGTACGAGGCGGCCTCTCTTGACGGCGGCACTGCCATACAGAAATTCTGGTATATTACCTGGCCCATGCTGCGGCCAACCACCTTTTTCCTGTTGGTGACGGGCGTGGTGAACAGCTTTTCCGTATTTGAGCAGGTAAATATTATGACCAACGGCGGGCCCCTTAAGAGAACCACTACCATCGTACATCAGATTTACAGAAGAGGCTTTCTGGAATTCAAGATGGGCTATGCCAGCGCAATGTCCGTTATGCTGTTGGCTTTTTCTATCCTGGTTACGATTCTGATCTTTAAATATGGCAGCGGCGGACAGGATGTTGATGTATCATAAGGAGGAGACAGATGAAAAAAGAGAAGAGAAATCATATAATATGGATCATCGCAATGAGCGCGGCCTCCCTTGTGATGCTGATACCGATCATCATGATGTTTATGACATCCTTCAAGACCATGGCAGAGATCCAGTCGCCGGTTTTTCATTTGCTGCCGGAGCGGTTTTCGCTGGATAATTACAGGGACGCCATGTCAACAGGGGAGTGGTCGGTATATTTTAGAAATTCCCTGATCATTACCCTGACGGCGGTGATACTCTCCCTGCTGTTTAATTCCATTGCAGGATATGCCTTTGCAAGACTTAGGTTTAAGGGAGCCAAGGTCATGTTTTTGCTTTTGATGGTGGGACTTATGATGCCGCCTCAGGTAACCATGCTCCCTACGTTCCTGATCATGGCCAAGTTTCCCTTTGCGGGAGGCAACAATCTCTTTGGTACGGGAGGAACCGGCCTGATTAATACCTATGCCGGGTTGGTGATCCCGCTGGTGTCCGGATCCTACGGTGTGTTTTTGTGTAAGCAGTTCTATGAAAACTTCCCCCGCTCCCTGGATGAAGCGGCTGAAATTGACGGGGCAAACAAGTGGAGAACCTATTTTACCATTTATCTTCCCAATTCGAAGGCGATTCTTGCCACGCTGGGACTTTTGAAGGCGGTTTCGGTGTGGAACGATTATATGTGGCCCTTAATCATGACAAATTCGGAGAGCATGAGAACCGTCCAGCTTGCGCTTACCATGTTTAAGACAGATACGGGGATCATGTGGAATCAGATGATGGCAGGCTCCGTGTTGGTTGCATTGCCGATGTTCGCCTTGTTTTTATGCGCACAGAAGTATTTTATACAGGGGATTGTGACCTCAGGACTGAAATAGGAGTATAGGAGAAAAGATATGGAAAGACCGAATATTTTATTTTATTTTACGGACCAGCAGCGGGCGGACACTCTGGGCTGCTACGGTCAGAAGCTGAATATCAGCCCGAATCTGGACCGGCTGGCCGGGGAGGGCACGCTGTTTGAAAATGCTTTTACGGCACAGCCGGTGTGCGGCCCCTGCAGGGCACTGTTCCAGACAGGGCGCTACCCCACACAGATCAACTGCTTTCGCAACGGACAGCCCCTGCCCCTTGACTGCAAAACCCTGGCAGACTATATGAAGGAGGCCGGCTATGAGAATGCCTATGTGGGAAAATGGCATCTGGCAAGCAGCCGTAGGAGCTATGCTGAGGCGCCGGATATTGACTATGAGAAAAGCGCCATCCCTCCCGAGCGCAGAGGAGGCTATGACGGATTCTGGAGGGTATCCGACGTTCTGGAGGCCACCTCCCACGGCTATGGCGGCTTTGTCTTTGACGAAAACATGAATAAGTGTGAATTTGAGGGCTACCGGGCGGACGCCATCACGGACTTCGCCCTGGAATACCTGGATTCCTATGACGGGAAGAAGCCCTTTTTTCTGACCATTTCCCATATAGAGCCGCACCATCAGAACGACCGGGGCTGCTATGAGGGGCCGGAGGGCTCTAAGGAGAGATTTAAGGACTATGAGCTTGCGGAGGATCTGAAGGCTCTGGAGGGGGATGCGGACGAGATGTACCCGGACTACCTGGGCTGCTGCAAAAGCCTGGATGACAATCTGGGACGCCTGATCCAAAAACTGAAGGAAAAGGGGCTTTATGACAATACCATTATCGTATACAGCTCAGACCATGGCTCTCATTTTAAAACGCGGAATAAGGATGAGCACTTAAGGGGCGGCGATGATTACAAGCGCTCCTGCCATGATTCCTGTCTGCAGGTTCCCCTCATCATTGCAGGCCCCGGATTCGGCGGCGGGAAACGGATCAGGGAGCTGGTGAGCACAGCCGGCCTGCCCAAGACCTTTCTTGCCATGGCGGGGGTGGATGTGGGAGATGCCATGATAGGAGAGGATCTGGGAAAAGTGGCGCAGGGAAGGCTCACGGGAAGAAAGAACCGGATCTTTGCCCAGATCAGCGAGAGCCGCACGGGGCGCTGCATCCGCACACAGGACTATCTGTACAGCGTTTTCGCGCCGCAATCCGACGGCTGGCAGGAGGGAAGCAGCGATTATTATGAGGAGGACTTTTTCTATGATCTGAGGAAGGATCCCTATGAGCTGGAAAACCAGGTGCGCAATCCGGAGTATGAGCAGGTGAGGAGGGAGCTGGCCCGGGAGCTTGCAGAGGAGATCGAGAAGGCAGAAGGGGTAAGGCCTGTGATAGCGCCCTGCACAGACTGATAAAACAGCAAAGAAGCATTTTAAATGCTGCATAAAGCCGCGCTCCTGGCTGAGAGAAAAGCGTTGTGTCATTCCTTCCTGTCTGTAAGATTTCTTGTCTCAGTGGGAGACTGCCCGTTTACGCTCCGGTATACCTTGCTGAAATAAGCGAAGGAATCATAGCCGCACCGCCTTGCCACCTCCCCGACGGGCAGGGAGGTGGTCTGGAGGAGTTTTTTGGCATAGTTCATTTTTTTGACGGTGATCAGCTCTTTGCTGGATATACCGGCAATCTCTCTTATGATATGGCTGACATAGTCCGGTGAGATATGGATAAAGCCGGCGATCTGGGTGCGGCTTACCGGTTCCTCGATATGCGCGTCGATGTAATTAATGATTTGGGCATAGTACCGGCGCGCGGAGAAGCCGGGCTGCTTTTTCTGGTATGGGAGATAATGGTACTGGCGGATGACGGAGGGGATAGAGGACTTCGTCAGTTTTTCATCCTGCAGCATACAGGAGAGCAGGGATTTGAGAGTATAAAAGGCCGCCCTGCTGTAGAGGATGCTGACCGAGCAGGCATATTCCTTCAAAACGTCGGCCTGAAGAAGGGAAAAATAATCTTGGATGTCATTTTCTTCATGGTCAAGAACCAGAACCGTTACAAAGAGGGCGTCGCTTACGGTGTAGAGTAGGGGCTTACCGTTGATGTAGGCCATTGTTTTCTGCACCGATTTTTTATACTGGCTGAGAAAATCATAACGGTCCATGGGGATGGTATGCCATTGATCGACCCGGGTAATGAATAAAAACAGCGGGCTGTCCTCGCGGCAGGGAACATCCAGTGCATTGATCCGGTCAACTTTTTTGCGGAGCTCTTCCCTGAAATCCATGGAAGAAGGATCGGGCCACTTTTCAAAGAATCTCTGTGCGGCAAAGGCCTGTTCCTTTATGGAAAAGGAAAACTCATTCAGCACATTGCGCACATTTTTTTCGGATTCTATCTGGGCAATGGCTTTTTGGACGGCTCTTAGGATGTCCTCCTCACGTGCCGGCTGCAGGATATAGTCGGTGACCTTGAGGGAGATGGCCTGTTTGGCATAGATGAAATCGGCATGGGAGGATATGAGGATGCAGGCGATATTTTTTCCGCTTTGGCGTATCCATTCTACAAGCGACAGACCGCTCTCTATGGGCATTTGAATATCGGTGAGAAGAATATCCACGTGATTTTTCTGAAGGATGTCCCTTGCAAGGAGCGCAGAGGATGCAGTATAGACGTTTGCAATACCAATGGTCTTCCAGTTAATGGAAAGAGCAAGGGAGGAAACTACGTTTGGCTGATCATCGACGATTAGCAGGTTCATTGGGAACTCCTTTCTGTTATGCGCTCATAGGGCTGGGTGATTTCGATAACGGCCCGGGAGCCTTCGTTATAGGCGCGCAGGGATGCCTTTTCACCGTAGATGAGCCATAGCCTGTAGCTTATGTTTGTGATGCCGATCTTGTTTTTGCGGTAAACCATCTTGGAGGGATCCAGCCTATTAAATTCATCCAAATATTTTGCCGGAAAACCTCCGCCGTTATCCTCAATCAGGATCCTCAGCATTGGGGCATTCTCAGAATCACCTGTGACCTGGGTGGTGATGCTGATGTGCAGAGAAGAGATGTTACGGGTATGCTTGATGCTGTTTTCCACGAAAGAAAGGACGGACATGGGAAGGCATTCCGCATTGATGCTGTTTCCGTCAATATTGAAGAGAAGCTTTATCTCATAGGAGAGCAGGGAACACAGCTTTACATAGCTTTGGACCGAATTCAGCTCGCTTTTCAGCGATACGAAATTTCTCGTATCGCTGAAATTGTATGAGAGATAGTCCGAGAGGTAGAAGGAAAGCGTCTTTGCCTCCTCATATTTATGGAGATTAAGCAGAGAGATCAAATTTTTCAGGCAGTTCAGCAAAAAGTGCGGGCGGATCTGCAGTTGGAGGAACTGCAGCCTGGCATGGAGGGAATCCATTCTGGAGTTGAATTCCGCTGTCCGGAATACCTGGATCCGATCCAGCATGGTATTAATATCCAGGGCCAGCTTGTTTATATCAGAAAGAAAGTACTTGTCGTGGAGCCTGTAATCCAGATCGCCGCAGGAGATCCGTTCCATATCCTTTGACAGACAGTTCATAGGCTGTATGATGAGCTTATAAATTGTCAGGAATGCAAAGGGCATAAACAGGGAGACAATAACGATTATGATTGTCATGATCTGACGGGATCCCCGGTAGAAAGGGTCGGCTTTGGTCTCCTGGGTAAGATAGAGCTCCATAGAGCCGATTTGGGCCGTAAGATTTGACTGCTTTTCCATGGCATGGTCTGTCAGCGTGAATGTGAGATCGAGATCGCTATACAGGGCGGAGCTGTCATAGCTCTCCAGCTTTTTGTTTTTTTGGGGATCAATGACCACCAGCACCGTGCCGAAACGTCTTGTGATCAGGTAGGTGATATAGCAATGGTGGTTCAGCGTATATGTGGAAAAGCCATAGTTTGCATCTTCTCTGGAAAGAAGCCGGGCAGTGATCTCGGGAAGCCTGGGCTCCAGAAAAGAATGGCTGTAGGAGCGTATATAGTTGCGGTGGATGTCACATGCGGAGTTATATAACGAAAAGGCGACCACCTCTGAATTGGCGAACAGGCTGCCCGCCTGCAGATTTCCAATCTGGTCTGCCAGCCTTGCGGCCTTGCGGGAATCCTTTTTATTGGAAAAGTAGAGAAATCCCACCGATTGGGAGCAGGAGATGGTCTTGCTCTCGATGCTCTTTAAATTGGTATCTATGGAAGAGCTTATTTCGTCCAGCAGCATGGTTGTGATCTGCTTTTGGTAGGCCTTATCCTGACGCAGGGAATAGGTAAACAGGAAAAACAGAACCGAATAAGTAAAAATGCATATGACAGCCGAAAGAAACAGGAACAGATGCTTGGGTTTGGAATCTTGTATATTCATTTTTCCCTCAATTGAAATTTTTTATCATAAGTCAGTATTATATCTTTCAGTATACTTGATCAAAGAGAAAGTGACAAGGAAAACGTATTCTTACCGGATAAAATTACCGTGGCAGTCCGTTCATTCCCGGACTGTCACGGCAGGTCTTTATCAGCCCTCTACGGGCAGGTGTAATGCGGAGGGCTCTGTCTGCGTGCAGAAGATTTTCTGCACGGCCGTTATACATTGTGTGGCGCTTGCACAGGGCTGTCCTGAATTTGTATTGCGGTTGATTGCAGGATAGAAGCTGCTCATGATCTGCAGCCCGATCCTGTGTCCCTTTTGAAAGCAGGCGCTGATAAAGCCGAGACTGATTTCGAGACGGAGCTTTTCGCCCGGTGTCAGCAGCTTTGGCTTAAAACCGCCGTCTGAAAATCTGGTACGGCACATCCCCCAGGTATATCCTGTGACTCTGCCATCCGGCCATACGTCGGTCAGGCGGCAGACAAAATCCGTGTCCACGGCAGTGGTGGATGCATAGAGAGTCAGCTTTACCTCCCCCGTTACGGGGATTTCTTCTTCCAGAGGGGCCGAGGTGAAGGAAAGCATGTCTTCCCTGACCTCCAGTTCCCGCAGGTCGGCAGTCAGTTGACGCCCCTGACTGTCCCTGAAGTCAGAACGCAGCGGATTTTGGGGATCATAGACGTACTGGCAGATGCCTTCCCGGGATGGAATACGGCGCTCCAGGGAGCCCTTGCCTTCTTGACCGCCGCCGTCCAGATACCAGGTCTGGCAGGTCGTGTTTTTGGGGGGAAATGCAGAAGACCTCTTCCAGATATTGCTTCCCAGCATAAAGTACAGGACTTCGGGCTCCCTGTCTATGCCGTTTTTTTCCTGCTTCAGCCAGCGGTCCATCCAGCGGATCATCATTTGATCCATATCCATGGCTTTCCCGCTTGCCTGGGGGCCGAAATACAAATCGTCGATTCTGTCCGTCAATGCGCCGCCGTGGAACCAGGGACCGATGACCAGCTTCTGCTTATCGGCCACAGCAGGATTGGATTTTCCTTCCAGATATTGCCGTATGGTTCCGTCCTTTGCCATATCGAACCACCCTGTCAGGTGGAGCATGGGGGTGGTCATTTGTCCGATGTTGACAGGATGATGGCCTCTGTCCCAGAAATCCTTTTTTTCTGCCCCTTCCACCAGCTCTATATAATCCTTAAGCAGGGGGACGCCTTCTACCTGGGCGGCCTTCGTATCCTTAAGAGGGAGCGGGAACAGAAGCTCGTCAAGATGTTCCATGTTATCAGTCAATGCGCTTCTGACCTGCTCCCGCCATTCTTCGTCCATGTCCAGAAAGTCCAGCCTGGTCAGGGCCTGACCATAGAGCCAGTACATATGAAGGCCTCCGATCGCCTTGTATTCATTGACTGAGAAGGGTAACAGGGATGCATTCATATAGGGACAGATTGCCTTTAAATGAGGCGGCCGCCCCTGGGCCGCGGCATATTGGGTCCATCCGAAGTAGGACAGGCCGTACATTCCCACGTTCCCGTCGCACCAGGGCTGTGCGGCCGCCCACTCTACCGTGTCGCAGCCGTCCTCCACCTCGCTCTCGCCGGTAGAACGCAGGATCCCTTCCGATCTGCAGCAGCCTCTGACGTCCTGAATCAAAAGGCAGTAGCCTTCTTTGAGCCAGGCCTGGGGATCGGAGTAAAGCCATTCCTGATCAAATTTATCTTTATTGTAAGGGGTGCGCATAATCACCGTGGGAAACACTCCATCTGCGGCCGGCATGTACAGATCCGCATACAGGATGATTCCGTCCCGCATGGGGACGGCCTTGTTTTTTATGATGTGATATTCCATTTAGTTCTCCTTTCGTTGCCTTTTAGTGTGCCGATGTGAACCGGGAGCTCTGACCGCCTTCCCGAAGGCTATGCCCGGGGAAACATCCATTCCAGTACCTTTGGGAAAAAGTCATTCCATGCATTCAGGTCATGGCCGAAGGCATTCTCCAAAAAGCGAAATGGAATCCCTTTTTCCTGCAGATGATTGCAGAACAGACGGTTTTCGTTATAGGAAAAATCTTTTTTTCCGCAGCAGAGCAGCACCTGATCCTCTCTTATGCGCCCTGCTGCCTTAGAAGCAAGGCTGAGGCAGTCGTTTGGCCCTCCCCATACCGATGCTCTGTCTGAGCCAAAGTCCTGTTCCAGGAGCCTGTCCATCATGCCCTGTGTTTCGCCCTGCGCATATTTCTGGGCCAACCAGACGCCGCCTCCCAGGGAAGCCGCTTTCCGATATTTCTCCGGATCAGTCATCAGCATTTTCATACTGCCATGGCCTCCCATGGATATTCCGCACAGGTATTGATCCAGAGGGTCGGCAGATATGGGGAAATTTTTTTGCACGAATGCGGGCAGCGCAGCCGTATGATAGGTGAACCAGCCGGGGCCGAAGGGCATATCGCAATAGCTTGAATTCTGTGCCTCCCCGGAGACAAAAGCGACTGCATAGCGGTTGCTGTAGTACTGCAGGTCGAACATGGAAGCAAAATCCTCGCAGCTTCCGCCGCCCCCATGGAGCAGCCAGACCACGGGGGAAGCTTTCTGGCCGCTGTCGGGAATCGTTAACAGGATTTCCGTGTTGATTCCAAGCTGTGCAGGCTTAAATTCACAGTGGATTTTTGCCATTATCCGTTCCTCCTTTCATAAAAAATGTAAACATGTCTGTTATGTAGGGATCCCAGCAGCCAAAGCTGTGGGCGCCTTCCACCTCATGGAATTCAGGCTCTGCCCCCGCTTCCTTCAAAAGCCTGAAAGCGGCTTGGTTCTGTTCAAAGCCGAAATCCTCCTTTCCGCACAGAAGATACATCCGCGGATTCTTTTTTCCTTCCCGGATATTTTGGGCAGTCATATAAAAAATATCATTTTCCGTGTGGACCAGCCGCTCGAGGCTTCCGAAGGAATAGATAAAATCCGGCCCGCCGGGCTGGGTTCCCTCCAGATATTTGCGGAATATATCCTCCATATAGAGGGCGCCTGCGAAAGCCCCCACCGCCTCAAACGCTTCCGGCCTGTTCACTGCCCAGCGAAATGCCGCGAAGCCTCCCATAGAGACGCCTGCCGCGTAAGTATCCTCTCTTCTGTGAGAAAGGGAGGGGAACAGGCCCCGGATCTTTCCCATAACCTCGTCCTGAAGAAAGTCGGCGTAGGCGGCGCCATGGGCCATATTCATTCCGAAGCTGTTGTAGAGGGCGGGCAGGACAACCGCGATTTTCAGCTCCCGGGCATACCTGGCCACGCAGGAATCGTAGAGCCACTCTGTGTGGTCGCCGTTTCCGCCGTGCAGGGCCCATACCGTTTTATAGCCCGTGACGGAGGGCTCGGCTCCTTCCGGCAGGATTACTGCAGCGGGAACCATCATATGCAATGTGTCTGAAAAAAATCTTACTTTTGCCACAGCCATTTTCTGTATCTCCTTTCCCTTATATCCGCAGACCGGCGATCTGCTTTTACCCTCATTATAGTACCTTTGTCAAGAGCAATTTTGCCTGTTTTTTTAAATAAATCTTCCGCTTTTTTATAATTTTGTCTTTTCCTGTCCTTTTTTTATATTTTGTGTCCGCTATTTGATAGAATAGCATCCTATGAAGAGCTATGATAAAAAAAAGAAATCAGGAGGTGGGATACAGTGAAGGAGAAAAAGAAAGACCTTGCGGATAAGGGCGGAACAAAAATGGGACAGAAGGAGCTGGGCTATCTGACCGCCGGCGGTTTGCGGGCAGTACCGCACAACCTGGCCGTGGATATTAGGCGGAATAAAGTGCTCTATCTGATTCTCGTGATTATACTGGCTTATTTTGCCGTTTTCAACTACGCGCCCATGGTGGGCCTGTTGATGTCCTTCCAGAAATATCAGCCGGTAAAGGGGCTGTTTGGCAGCAAATGGATCGGGCTTGCCAATTTCGAGCAGTTCTTTTCAGGGCCCTTTTTTCGGCGGCTGCTCAGAAATACGGTGATCATCGGCCTTCTGGACCTGGCGGTTAACTTTACGGCTCCCATCCTCTTTGCCCTGCTGTTAAACGAGATCAAGCAGAGGCATTTCAAGAAAACAGTCCAGACGATCAGCTATATGCCTTACTTTATCTCCAGCGTGGTGGCGGCCAGCCTGATCATTACTTTTACGAAGTCCGGCGGTATCATCTCGGATATGCTGGCTGGGTTTACCGGGGGCGAGAGTGAAAACCTGCTGAACGGGACGAAGTATTTCCGGGCGGTATATATTCTTTCCGGTACATGGCAGGGGCTGGGGTATGGCTCGATTATCTATCTTTCGGCGCTGAGCAGCGTGGACCAGGAGCTTTACGATGCCGCCAGGGTGGATGGGGCAGGGTATTGGAAGCAGTGCCTGCATGTCACTATTCCCGGTATTTCGGCTATGATCATCATGATGTTCATTATGAGAATGGGAAACGTGTTTTCCGTGGGGGCGGACAAGATCCTCCTTTTGTATAACGCGTCCAACTATGAGGTATCAGATGTGATCAATACTTACGTTTACCGGCTGGGACTCCAGGATAAGAATTACGGGATGTCCACCGCGGTCGGCCTTTTTAACTCGATCATAGGGACCTTCCTTTTGTTCACATCGAATTACATTCTGAAAAAGACAACAGACACTTCAATGTTCTAGGGAGGTAGGAATATGAAAAAAAGGATCAGACCTGCAAGACTTATTTTTCTGGGCTTTGATGTGATGATTATGCTTTTCGTGGCTTTCATGTGCTTTATACCCGTATGGCATCTGATTATGTCATCCATGAGCGATCCCACGGCGCTGAACGCCCACAAAGGCTTTTTGCTGCTTCCGGCAAAAAATATTGATTTCACGGCTTATAAGATTATCGTGAGATACAAAAAGCTGTGGAGTGCGTATGGAAATACCATTCTCTATATTCTCTCCACATGTGCGCTGACGGGAATTCTGACTACCCTGGCGGGGTATATTTTTTCCAGGAAGCGGTTTTATTACAGAAACGTATTTATGATGCTGATCTCGTTTACCATGCTCTTTAACGGGGGGATGATTCCCACTTACATGGTGATCAGGAGAGTGGGGCTTTTGGATTCCCCTCTTTCCATGGTGATTCCCGGCGCTCTCACAGTGTTCAATATCATTATCATGCGCACGTCCATGGAAAATGTTCCCTCCGAGCTGGAGGATGCGGCGCGGATAGACGGGGCGTCGGATCTCAAGGTGCTGTTTGTTGTGATCCTGCCTCTGTGTAAGGCTACCTTCACCGTGATCATGCTGTTCACCGCAGTATACAAATGGAACGACTATTTTTCAGGGCTGCTGTATCTGCCTACAAAGAGCGAATATTATCCCCTTCAGATGGTGCTTCGCCAGATACTGATCACGGCCAAAATAGATCTTACCAGTACATCAAATGACGTACAGAATGCAGCCTCTCTCTATGCAAAGGAAATAGAGTATGCGTGTATCGTGGTTTCAACTCTGCCGATCCTGTGCCTGTATCCGTTTGTGCAGAAATATTTTGTCACAGGTATGACATTGGGAGCGGTAAAGAGCTAATAAAGATAAAGGAGGATATGATATGAAGTTGTGGAAAAAAGGGATGAGTCTGATGCTGTCGGCGTTCCTGGCGGGGTCAATGCTGGCTGGATGCGGGGAAAAAGGCACCGATACAGCCGACACAGGACAGGAGGCGGATGCTGCTTTGACTGAAGCAGAGGAGGAGGTGCAGGCGCCGCCGGAGGAAGAAGGGAAGGAAAATGTGGGAGGCCTGGAGCTGCCTCTTTGCGAGGAAAAGCAGGAGCTGAGCGTACTGGTAGTCTGGGACAACAGCCTGCTGGAAGACCCCAACGAGATAAAGGGCATCCAGAAAATGGAGGAGAGAACCAATGTCCATATCAACTGGATTACCTATGACCAGACGGAAATGCTGGAGATGTTTAATCTGACCCTGTCAACAGGCGATTTCCCGGATATTCTGTGTCCCGGGGGCACGAACACTTATCCGGGGGGATATATACAGGGGATTGATGACGGCGTACTGGTGGATATGAAGGACTATCTTCAGTATATGCCCAATTATACGTCGATGCTGGATTCCAGTGAAAAAGCGACGGAGCAGGCAATGTATGACGACGGCGAATTCCATGCGGTGAGGATCTTACAGGGGACAGATACAAAGGTTGAAGGAGGCGGAAGCGCTTACGGTATGACATACCGCTCGGATATTCTGGAGAAGATGGGAGAAGAGCTTCCGGAAACAGTGGAGGAATGGCACAGCCTTCTGGTTAAGTGCCGCGACAACGGGATGGCGGCTCCCATGACATTGGAGACGGACGGCGGCACCGCCCTTTCCCTGGCCTGGGGAGTGAACACGGACTGGTCCTCCAACTACTGGCAGTATGATTACAATACAGATAAGGTAGGGTTCGGGCCTTTACAGGATGGCTTTGAGGACTGGCTCAATACCATGGCCGAATGGTATCGGGAAGGGTTGATTGATAAAAATTTCACCAACGGCTGTATTCCCATCATCACAGGAGACTACTCTAATATCGAAAACGATCAGACCATGCTGTTCGACTGTATGTTTGGATTCCAGAACGGTACCTTTTTAAATGAAAACGGTTTTATTTCCAATGAAGAGTGCTATCTGCAGGCCATTGACGGCGTGGTTCTTGAGGCCGGAGGTGAGGTTATCAAGTGCAGCGATTCAAGCTGTGTAGGCAACGAGATATTTGTGACTACCAATTGCAAGGATCCGGAGCTGGCAGCCAAGTGGCTGGATTATCTGTATTCCCAGGAGGGCATGTTCCTGATGCACTACGGAATTGAAGGGGAGTCCTACACGCTGGATGAGAATAAAGAGCCGGTGTATACGGATGCGATTCTCCACCCTTCAGGAGATCTGTCTCCGAACCAGGAGCTGTCCTTATATGCAATGAAGGCGTATATGGGCTACAATAACGGGGAAGCAGGAGACCGGCTGTCCATTGCCACCTCCCCTAACGGTGTTTCCGCACAGGTGGAGTCCATAGAGATATGGAAGTCTCCCGAGAAGACGGTCAGTATGCCGGTGGGCATATCCTTAAGCACGGAGGAGGACAATACCATCAACACATATCTGACGGATATTATCACCTATTGTCAGGAATATATGGTTAAGACGATCATTGGTGAAGATACGGTTTCTTATGAGGAATTTGTGAAGGGTCTGGATTCCTATGGAATTCAGGAATGTATTGATGCATATCAGTCTGCATGTGACAGATTCTACAGCAGATAAACTTTTTGGGGTGGGGCTTGGCCCCACCTGGAATATCTATATGGTAAGAAGCCTGTTATGTGCAAAAGGCCGCGCAGAAATGAGGTTAAAGATGAGTTTGATGAGATTTAATTACAGGAGCAGTGTCCTGGGAAAATATGTGGATATTTCTATCGTCCTGCCCACAGACCGCTATGATTTCTATGACCCGGAAAAAGAAAAGTATGGGCTGCACGGCGAAGCCCCCGGGCATCAGGGGAAAAGGAATGTGTATTATCCCGGCATGAAATTTCAGACGGTCTATTTAATCCATGGGGGCGGGGATGATGATTCCCTGACCTACCGTTATACCAATGCGGAGCGGTATGCACAGGAAAATAATGTGATGCTGGTGACACCGGATATTGCCAACAGCTTTGGAGTGGATGCAGACTACGGCATAAGGTATCAGACCTTTTTGGCGAAGGAGCTGCCGGTGGTGATACAGAGCCTCTTTCCCTCATCCCCCAGGCGGGAGGACAACTTTATCATGGGGTATGCCATGGGCGGAAATGTGGCGCTGGGAACGGCCATCATGCACCCTGAGCTCTTCTGTGCCTGTGTGGATATGTCGGGAGGCATCGGCATGACCCTTGACAATGAGGTGATGAAGGAGGAACTGTCAGGAAGCCATTTTAGGACCTTTATGCCGATTTATAATTCTTCTTTTGGAGAGGCGGATGAATATGAGGGTTCCGCCCATGATCTCTATGCCATAGCGAAGAAAAAGAAGGAATCAAAAGAGCCCCTTTCCAGGTTCTATGTCTGCTGCGGCAGCGAGGAGTTCATCAGATACCGGGTGGAGAAGGATGTGGACAAGCTCAGGGAGCTTGGATACGAGGCGGAGTATATTCTGGCAGAAGGCTATACCCATGATTTCAGGATGTGGGATGAATATATCAGGATCATGCTGGATGAGGTTCTGCCGCTGAAGCGGTTTGGGAAAAAAGAGGACAAAGAGGGGAGGTAGGCAATATGCGGTTTAATACAGGGATTAAGGATGTTCATGTACATGCCCATGGGGGCTGTACGGTTGAGGGGTTTTTGAGAAATGCTGTGAGTCATTTGAGTGCCTCCGGGCTGGATGCGGAAAACCTGCTATGCGTGAAGCACGGGCGCAGCGCCTGTGTGACGGAGCCCAATGCGCTTCTTGCCAAGGCGCTTTATCCGGGCAGGTTTAATGTGCTGGGAAATCCTACTTTTGGGATTGCGGAATTTGGCACGGACAAAGAGGGGATGGCAGCCCAGGTCCAGGATATGATCGATGGGGGGATTGACGGTGTAAAGATGGCAGACGTGAACGGCGAGGGCCGGCCCCTGGATCATCCCGATTTTGACCCGATATTTGATGTGCTGGAGAAGAAGGATGCCCCAATGATTTATCATGTGGGCGGTTTCGCCTTATCCCCCGGCAGGCAGGCTTTTGTAAAAAATCATTATCAGGTGGAAAATCCGCCTTTTCTCACTTATCAGGGGCCTGTGGACGATGACCGGGAGGAGAGCTTTAACCAGAGTATACAGGATGCCAACGCCGTGAAATTTGACCAGATGGAAAGTGTGCTGAACCGTCACCCGAAGCTGAAACTGATTCTGCCACACACCTATTTCCACGCCGATGACCTGGATGGTCTGGCAGCATTCCTGAAAAGACATCCGAATGTCTGTGTGGATCTGACGCCATGTGATCAGATTTATTATTACCTTTCACAGAATCCGAAGAAGAGCAGGGATTTTATATGCGATCACAGCAAGAGAATCCTGTTCGGTACAGACAATACCATAGAGCTTGACCCGCTGACCGTGATCATACTGATCAGATCCTTTTTGGAAACCGATGAAAAGTTCTTCAGCGTAAGCTGGGGGTTTGATATTCAGGGGATTGGCCTTCCCGGGGAGGTATTACAGGATATATATAAGAATAATTATGAGAGACTCTTTTCCAGGGAAGAGGTCGATACAAAGAAGGCGGCCCAGTATTGCGATAAGGTATATGACATCATCAGAAAACTGGATGAGATGCCGGAAGAAAACAGACTGGAAGCGGCCGAGTGTGCAAGAAGGCTGCGCGGAATGAAGTAGGGAGCGCCTCTATTGTAGGGCAGTACCGCAGGGGGATAAGAATGACAGAAAAAAAAGAACGTTTGTGGACAAAGCAGTTTTGGATGCTCCTTGGGATCACGCTTTTAAGCGGCGGAGCCGGACAGATGACCATCCCGCTGGTGGCAAAATACGCGATTGACTTGGGGGCGGATCTGACTCTTGCATCCACCGCCTCGGGATTGATGTCTATGGTCTCGCTTTTTGTATGTCCCTTTGCGGGAAGCATTGCCGACCGTGTGAGCAGGAAATGGATTCTTATATTTGCAGACCTGGGCTATGCTATATGCCTTTTCGGACATGCATTCTGTACATCGGTCACGGCTCTTATAGTGATGCGTCTATTGACAGGCGTTTTCTTTTCCGTGATAAGCGTCACAAATGTTGCTTTTTCATCCAACTTTATCCGGAAGGAACGGATGGGAGAGGGGCTGGGGTATGTGGCACTTGCATCCATCGTGGCGCAGGCATACGGTCCAATGGCCGGATTATGGCTGTTGGATGCGGGGGGCTTTCGGGCCTCCTTTATCGGGGCGGGACTGGCCTGTATCGGGTGTGTATTTGTGATCCTTTTGATGCCCGCCTTGGAAGAGCCTGAAAGTAAAAAAGAGCAAAAAAGGGTGACTGTGAAGGATCTGTATGCCGTTGAATTTACGGCATTTATGCTGATGGCCATGCTGTTCAGCTCCGGAAACGGCCTGGTGAGCACTTATCTGAAGCTGATTGCCGAGGAACGTGCCATAGCGAATATTTCCCTGTTCTTTACGGTCTATTCTCTGTTTATGATTTTCTTAAGGCCCTTTACGGGAAAGATTGTCGATAAGAGGGGCGTGTTTGTTATTTTGATCCCTTCGTTTCTCTTTGCGGCAGCAGGCATGATATTTGTTGGGCTTGGGACATCCCTTGGGATGATGCTGGCAGCAGGCGCTTTCAAGGCGCTGGGGCAGGGCTCAGGGACACCGTCCCTGCAGGCTCACTGCGTAAAAACATTTGATAAGGAGCGGGCGGGAGTGGCAACCAGTACAATCATGATCGGCCAGAATGTGGGAAATGCGCTTGCCCCCATTATCGGCAGCTTTTTTGTGGGATCGGCGGGCTACAAGGGGATGTTCTGCGGCGCGGGAGTCATGATTCTGCTGCTGGGGTTTGTGCTGGTCTTTGCACAGTATAGGAGGGAAAAAAAGAAATATTAGATTTGACGATAGGATTTTGGCTGTGCCGCTTTCACAATGCGGCACAGCCGGACATGCAAATGCTTATACCTTCTGTTTCCTCCCCGGATTCATACATGCAAGCCCCATAAATACCAGCCCTGTAACCGCTAAAATATATATTACCTGTAAGAAGACGGATTGTAAATCCTGTTCTTTTCCTTTTATGTTAAGAAAACGGGCGGAATTGTATTTTTTTATTGGTAGATTTTTACCTGTGTATGATTTATAATTTACAGAATCAAAACACAGGAGGTAATAATTATGAGTTTGGGAAACAGCCTTTTTAACGCGCGGAAAAAAAGCGGTCTGTCACAGGAGGAAGTGGCCGAAAAGTTAGGCGTAAGCAGACAGACAATCTCTAAATGGGAGCTTAATGAAACGCTGCCGGATCTTCTGCAGTCTAAGCATTTATCTAAGTTATATCATGTGACATTGGAGGAATTGACGGATTTTGACGCGGATGTAAAGCAGATTGAGGACATGATCGAAAATACAAGCGAAAAAACAGAGCAAAAAATTGACTGGACAAGCCTGTGGGGAAAAAATACCCGGTATTGACGACCTATCAGGAAAAAGTCGAGGTTGACGATTATATAACCAGGCTGGGAGAATTGCTTGACAGTCTGAAAACCCAATACGGTTATAATGATCTGGACGCTATGCTGGTGTTAAAGGATATTTTGGCCCGTGCGTGGAATAATCGGGGGCCGCAATAAATCCTGATTTGATTGTCCCTTTTCCATAGAAAAATCTTGACAGCCACGTTGAATAATGTATAATAATAGTAACAGAACCCACCACGCCTCTGATTTTCATGCGCAACCCGGTGGGACTTTTTCATTTACGGGGTGTTTTATGTATCAGTATCCAAAGCAAATACTTACAATCGCTCAGCAAGTGCAATCTTATATTGATGCGGGAATGACGGTTACCTCCCGCAAAGATGTAGAACAGGCATTAAAATCCATTGGGTTTTATCGTTTACGGGGCTATTTGTTTCATTTATACGATAATTCCACAAAAAAATATGTTCCCGGAACTAAATTTGATGATATTTTAAAGCTGTATCAGTTCGACAGGGAATTATCTGCTTTGATTTTTTCGATGATTTCTAAGATTGAAGTAGCATTGAGAGTTCGATTGGTGGAGGCATTGCTTGTATATGGCGATGCATTGATTTTACAGGATTCTTCAATTTTCAAAGAAAAGAAAATGTATTGGCAGAATATATCAACAATAGCGTCCGAAATTGCCCGTTCTAATGATGTGTTTATCAAACATAATTTTGACAGGCATGAGGGTGAGGTGCCTGTATGGGCCGTTGTGGAGGTTCTTTCCTTTGGAACTTTGTCGAAGATTATTAAAAATTTGAAAACAGGTACAGGCAGTGCATATTCGATATTGGCGGCTAATTATCGGTATACTTCTAAGAAAGGCAATTCAGTGAATCCATCCCAGAGTATGTTTGCGTCATGGGTGCAAGGGGTTTCTGTATTGAGAAATATATGTGCCCATAATTCCAGGATATATAATCGGACAATACATACTGCGCCGGAAATTCTAACTGTCGATAAAATCACCCCTGCGCCGGCGCACAACGGATTATACCAGATTTTACTGGCGATGAAATATCTGAGATCCTCGGATGAGGAATGGACGGAATTTGCAGACGAATTAGATACATTGTTCCAAAATAACAGTAGTGTAATTAGCTTTGGGGCAATGAATCTTCCGGCAGACTGGAAGGCTCATTTGAGTGTTTAAAATCACTTTTACAGCATAAAATATAAAAGCAGACCTAATCAAGCATCTTATGCTCAAACCGATTAGGCTTTCGGCGGAGTGCTGCGATAAGCACTTCGCCATTTTAATGTTCATCGGCGGAAATTTCGTTGAGTAAATTGCCCTATAATTTTTTCGATGACTGTGCTAATTTTAAGTTGTACTTATCCATAGGAGGAGACGCGGTATGACAAGGAAAGAACAAAAGGAAGCCAGAAAAATACAAATTATTCAGGCGACATTAGATTTATTTGTGGAACGGGGGTACTACGGAACTAAAACAAGTCAAATATCCAGGAGGGCAGGAATTAGCGAAGGGCTGTTGTTCCATTATTTCCCTACGAAGGAAATTCTGTTAGAGGAACTGGTAAATATCGGTTTGGAAGGAATGCGTATGCCAATGCAGATCAAGGCAGAAAATGGTTTGGATTTTTTTTATCAATTTACCAAAATGTTGTTTTTACAGGTGGAAAAAAATACTTTTATTGCAAAAATGTTTGTGTTTATGGGGGATGTAGTGCAGGCTGAGGACATACCGGAGAAACTTCGTAAGTTGGCGGCTTCGGTAGACACTATTGGATTTTGCCAAAACTGGGTGGAGGCAGGGCAGAGGGATGGAAGCATTCGTAAGGGAGATGTTATGGCACTGTCAAATATGTATTGGTGTGCAATACATGGAATTATGGGACAGTACGCTTTGCATCCGGAAATTCCGCTGCCGGAACCGGTATGGATAGCAGGTATGCTGCAAAATGACAAAGAACCCATTTAGTAGAAATAGTTATTTTATGGAGGAAATCGTTTGTGGAGGAAAACAAAAAGAAAATAGTAATCGTAGGCGGCGGCATCGCCGGACTGTCAGCAGGAATTTATGGAAAGCTGGCAGGTTATGACGTGGATATTTATGAAAAAAATCCTGTTGCCGGCGGGCAGTGTATGGGATGGAACCGGAAAGGCTGTCATATTGACAATTGTATTCATTGGCTTACCGGAACGAAAAAGGGGACAGCTCTGCGCAAAGTATGGGAAACGGTTGGTGCATTAGATGAACATACAGAATTTGCAGACTGTGACAGCTTTTATACGAGCATCAAGGGGGATTTGCAGGTAACACTGTGGAAGGATTTGGAGAGGACGAAGGCAGAACTTCTCGAATTGTCCCCTGAAGATGAAACGGAAATAAAAAAATTTGTGGAGCATGTGAAATACGCAACAGAATGTGAAATCCCGGCAGAAAAACCTATGGATGCTATGGGAATCACTGATTATATCCATATGGGTGCTTCAATGGCAGATATGCCAAAGGTGATGAAAGAATACGGCTCCATTGATTTAGCGGAGATGTCCGCAAGGTTTAAACATCCTGCATTGAAAGCATTGTTTACCGATTATTTGCCCGAAGAATATGTTGCAAGTTCCTTTCTCGTTTCTTATGCCAGTATTGCATCTGGTAATGGTGAAATTCCAACAGGCGGTTCTTTGGCAATGGTAAACCGTATGGTAAGGCGATTCCGGCAGTTGGGCGGTAATTTATACTGCAATGCGCCGGTTTTTCGGATTTTGATAAAAAACAAAAAAGCAATAGGGATAGAAACAGCAGATAAAAAAACAGTGCCGGCGGATTATGTAATTTCATCCGTAGATACCATGGAGATGTTTAGTAATTTAATCGGTAAAAAGTATATGAACGCTAAATGGCGGTCCTGTTATGCGGATCGTAAAAAATATCCTCTTTTTAGCGCTGTTCAGGCGGCATTTGTGGTAGATCAGGAAGCGTATAATGGGAAAGGGACTATTTTCTTTGACTGCCTTCCTTTTGAAACGGGAGGAAAGAAGGCAGAGAGAATTTCAGTGAAAAGTTATGAATATGAACCTGGATTTGCTCCGGCAGGGAAAATGGTACTTCAAGTAAATGTCCCGCAATTTGATAAGGAATACTTATACTGGAAAGGGCTGTCTAAGGAGGAATACGAGAGCCAGAAAAAGGCGGCGGTAAAGGCAATAGAGGAACGATTGCTGACGCAGTTCCCCGGTCTTTTGGGACATATGGCATTTCTTGACTGCTGGACACCGATTACTTACGAACGGTACTGTAACGCATACCATGGAGCATATATGGGATTCATTACGAGAAAAGGCGTTAAGTCTTTTCGGGTAAAAGGAGTAATAAAGGGGGTAAAAAACCTGTATATTGCCAGTCAGTGGATTATGGCGCCGGGAGGACTTCCGGTAGCGGTAACAGCAGGAAAGTTTGCTGTGTGGAGGATTGCCCGGAAAGATAAAAGAAGGATTGAAGATTCTTTTTTGCAATAACATTGGCAGAAAAAGCGGAGACTGCGTATATTGATAAATACAGGCAGGCTTCTCTGCCGGGGATAAAATCACCGTGAAATGCCAGCAGAGAAAGCTTGTCATTACCAAAGACGAAGTAAGGGCAGATTCAGGGAAATAAGGTTTATCACAGAAAAATGAATTTTTTGTAAAATTTATTCCCTCTGGAAAGTGATTGCAGTATAATGGAGCCAGAGAAAATCGGGATTTGAGGGGAGATTTATATGGAATGCAAAAGAATTAATAGTCGGAATAGAAATACTATTAATGCATTTATTAAGCAACATTGGTATACGACAACAATGATTATTCGTGGCAAAGAAATTGATATGACTGAGGTAGAGGGATTTTACTTTAGTGAAGAGAGAAATATTATTGGTTTGATAACATACATAGTTTGTAACGATATGTTAGAGATAATATCTCTTGATAGTCTACAGGAAAATCAAGGAATTGGGAGTAAACTTGTAGAAGCTGTTATACATGAGGCTAAGGAAAGAAAATGTCGAAAGATTGTTCTTATAACAACCAATGATAATATTAATGCCATTAAATTTTATCAGAAAAGAGGATTTGACATGGCTCATCTGTTCCGTAATGCATTAGATATTTCAAGAAAATTAAAGCCAGAGATTCCCTTAATTGGTGAAAATTCTATACCTTTGCGTCATGAAATTGAATTTGAATTATCTATATAAAATCCCAGTTTATCGATCCAGGTTATCAACTAAATAAGGATATGTTTACTCCTTTTTAAAGGGGTTTCTTATCTTTTTTTTGTGCTCATTTCTAATTACTAACGAAACGAGGATAACGATATGAAAATAATAAATTCTACTCCTAATGTGCTGAAGGACAGCCTCAACAGCGCAATTCAAGATGTAGTTACTGACTACAAAGAGACTACCGCATAAACAATCCTGACTTTTCACGGCAACGGGTGCTGACAATGGAAACTGTAATCAATCTTCTGCTTTCTATGCAGGGCGGAAGTCTGAAAAAGGAACTGTATGATGTAGGCATATCTACTACGGCATCCGCAGTTGTGCAACAACGGGATAAAATACCGTGGACAGTTATGGAAGATATATTTGAGAAATTCAATTCCTTATGTACAGACGCAAAGACATATAAAGGATATAGGATACTTGCAACGGAAACGAAAGGTATATTACTATGAGGACGTGGAACTGACAGATGAATTGTTGGTAGAATATATAGATACCGAAGCATTTACAATATATGAATTAGAAAAGATTGTGGGCACTATATTCGTGCAAAGAAGCAAATACAAGCACAAAATGTCAAAATGATAAAGAATAAATTATGCAATATTATTTAATTTGAGAATATGCCGATATACAATATAAGGCATAGATTGGTAAACTTTAAGTTTATATAAGACAAGGAGAAATGTTTATGGCAAAGATAATAGCAATCTGTGGGAAAATATGTTGCGGAAAAACCTATTATGCCAATCAAATAAAAGAAAAAGAGAACGCAGTTATTTTATCATGCGATGAATTAACAAAGGATTTGTTTGATAATGA
>ERZ808037.635-NODE-635-length-30079-cov-15.626458_pt1 | contig 30079 bp, 24 predicted proteins | sample MGYA00380190_ERZ808037 | MGnify/ENA primary metagenome ERZ808037 (study PRJEB31490, sample SAMN06133399) | mouse gut metagenome | isolation source: J9 | host: mice | place: China: Chengdu | collected 2015-05 ...
GTATATCATTGGACATATAAAATGGATGAAATCTCTGTGTGACTTTTGCACACGTTCTTCGAGGACGTTATACTAGGAGCCTGTATGTCCCCTCCGCGTCCGTCTCCGGCCCGCCTACCTCCACGATCATCACCGGCTTTTGGTACTTTTCGGCATAAGCAATCAGGGGATTATAAAAAAGCTCCGTTACCTTCTTCCCCCGGATCTCCTGGATCATATTGTACCAGTAGGGATAATAGGAAAAACCCAGAATATCTGTCTTTCCGCCCAATGCAAAAAAGGTGTCAAGAAAGGGATCGCAGACTTCCCGGATATTCACACAGGAGAGATGAGTGATCACCTGACAGGATGCAGAACACGCTTTCACCGCCTCATACCCTGCGTTCAAAAAGGAGACTAACTGCCCTGGGTTTTCCTGCAGGCTTCCGGCCGGAAGCAGTATCCCGGGATTAATCTCGTTTCCCACCTGCACCCAATCCGGCGCCGCGCCGTTTTCTGTAAGAAGCGTCATCACTTCCTTGGTGTGCTCGTAGACCTTCTGCCGAAGCCCTTGCCCATCCTCCTTCTCCCACTCTGCGGGAATATCCTGATACTCCGGATCCGCAAAGTGGTCACTGTAGTGGAAGTCAATCATCAGCCGCATACCGGCCTTTTTGACTCTCTTTGACATTTCCAGCACGGAGTCCTTGTCACAAAAGCCCAGCATACATTGGGTGCCGTCCTTTTTCGTCCAAAATGCCTCCTTGGGAGGATTCACAAATACCCGGAGCCGGACGGAATCTGCCCCCAGCTCCTTCATCCTGCAAAGGGGATCCACTTCCCTTTGCTCCTTTGTCCGGGGCGTGTGCGCTGCGCCGGACGTTTCAACCCAACGCACCCCTCTTGCCTCCAACTGACTAAGCCACCCCAAATCCACTCCGTAAGCAAAATTATCTTCCATTTTTAACCCCATTTCCGCGCAGATTCTGCGCATTACAAGTTCGCGGATGCCTCGCACAAATCAGGGAGAGCGAAACTTTCTTTCACCCTTCTTTCCCGTGGACTTTTTAATCAAAATCTTATAATCCATCAGCGTCCTTTTCTGGTAACTCTTCCCCTGCAGATAGTTGCACATCTGTTTCCCCAGCTCCAGTCCCACAAGCCTTGTGGAAACATCGATTGCCGTCACAGAAGGACGCAGCAAATTGAGAACCGGGCTGTTGTACAGGGCAAAAACAGCCACATCCTCCGGTACCCTGTATCCCTCGCCCTGGAGCCAGGACAAAACCTTAGTACCCAGTTCATCATCTCCGCAGACGATACAGTCGGTCTTGTTAGAAACAATATCCTGCAAGATCATCCCAAGCACCTCCTCCGACACCTTGGTCCGGTAGATATACTGCTTGTTTTCGGTAATACCGTTTTTAAAAAGAGCCGCCAGAAACCCCTCCTGACGCTTGCGGTTCACCAGGTTGGTCATTTCCTCCACGATCAGCGCAAAACGCCGGAAGCCCTTATTGACCATCATGGTCATTATATCCTCCACCGCCCCCTCATTATCAATATCTACCTGTATAACCCAGTCCTCCTCACAGTGTCCGGCAAGCCCTGTGGGAAAATTCCTGCTTTTCAAATATTCTATTGCCTTGTCATTTTCCATATGTCTGACAAGGATCATGGCGTCCACCTTTTTTCTCTCTACCGCATTCACGATCTCGGATATGTTATCCTCCATGGCCTTAACAATCAGCACATTATAGTTAAAATGGGCTGCCGCCTCACAGATTCCATAGAGGCACTCCGAGAAATAGGTTTTGGTGTTGATATAGTCATCCGCCGGAAGGGCTACCCCAAGGTTATAGGTCGGAGGTGCCTTTGGATTTTCCTTTGTCTCCAGCCCTTTTATATAGTCCAGAATCTCTTTCCGTGTTTCCTCCCTGACCCTGCCTTTTCCGGGAATCGCCCGGGAAACCGTGGTTTTTGATACGCCCAGGACTCTGGCAATTTCTGCCTGATTCATCTCCACCTCCATGCTGCCCTCTGCAGGGCAGCGCCCTTTCTGTGCCGCTTTTGTACCTTTACAGGAAAAGCACAGGATAAAATGCCGGTTCCTGTCTGCTTTGTCCGTTTTGCCCTACACAAATGTAAGTCTTACCATGCTCTCGCCAAGCCCTTTGGCGGTAATGCTCACCTGGCATTCTCCGCTTCGTGCGTCCGACTGCACGACAACAAAGGCCCGTCCATGGAAAGCGCGGATTTTATTGCCCCTCATGCTCTGGATATTTCCGGGATTTCCATTGTCCACTCCCAAAAGCCTTGCCGTTCCTTCCACACTTACCGTAAGCTCCGTGTCAGCCTGGTAACAGAAATTACCATCCCGGTCAAAAATGGAGACTTCGATCTGGCCTGCCTGCCTTCCATCCGCCTTCAGCTCGCTGCAATAGCTCTCCCCCCTGATCAGAGCCGGCTCCCCTGCCGTCCGAAGGGTATAACGGGCGCTTACCTGTCCGTCCCGGTATCCCACCACCTCAATACATCCGGGCTCATAGGGCACATCCCAGCTCAAAAACAGATCGCCGGTATTTAAGGGAATGGGGCTCTTGTCAAAATGCCCGTACCGCTGGGTCATCCCGTAAGCCGGATAGGCATAAGCCTTTTTCCCATAGGATTTCCCGTTTAAAAACAGCTCCGCGCTCTCACAGTTAGTATAACACAACACCGGAAGGACGGTTCCCCGTTCAAGATCAAGATTCCAGTGAGGGAACAGATAAACCATAGGCTCCTTCCGCTTCCAGATGCTTTTATAAAAATAAAAGCTGTCCTTTTCAAAACCGCAGGTATCTAACACTCCGGCGCTGGCAGAACGCTCCGGCCAGTGGGCCTCTCCCAGATAATCAATGCCTGTCCACATAAAATCCCCTGCCACATAATCGTGGGACATGGTATAGCGCAGGAGCTTGCCTGCCTCCACAGGAGCGCTGTAATAGGGATGCTTCCACCAGCCCGCATTTTCCCTCATTCCCAGAGGATATTCTCCCCTGATCCCGCCTACGCCGCCGTTCTCCGTACCGATGATGCGCCACCCCGGATGGGCTCTTTTGTCCTCATCATAAAAGGTCTCCGCCCGCTCCCGCCAGCGTCCCGCATAATTATACCCCACCACGTCGAGCTCATTTAAAAAGCTTTCCCTGGCCGGTGCAGGCTCCGCCCGGATCTGGTCGTTGGCCTGGGTGATGAGCCTGTCAGGGTCAAGCTCCCTGCAGATTTCCTTCAAATGCCTTGCCGTAAGATACCCCTCTTCCATTGTCTGGTCCGGCACCTCATTGCCGATGCTCCAGATCACAATGCTGGGATGGTTCCGGTCCCGCAAAAGCATGGTGCGCAAATCCTCCTCATGGCAGGCCTCAAACCACTCGGAATAGCCCCGGCTCTCATGGGTGTTGCTGCCTGCCTCCTTATTTTTGAGAATCCTCCACTCGTCAAAGGACTCGTCCATCACCAGAAATCCCATCTCATCGCACAAATCCAAAAGAGCAATATCCGGAGGATTGTGGGACATACGGATTGCATTTACTCCCATTTCCTTCAGCTTTTTAAGACGCCTCTCCCAAATCTGGGCGGGAACCGCAGCCCCCACACAACCACCGTCATGATGGACGCAGACACCGTTGATCTTGCACCGTCTGCCGTTTAGCCAAAAGCCGGTATCCGCCTGGAAATCAATGCTCCGAAGTCCGGTCCTGACCCGCTGCTCATCCACCGGCCTGCCCCCCTCTGTAAAGCCGGGTCACCACCTCATATAAATAAGGATTGTCAATGTCCCAAAGCAGAGGGCTCTCCAGAACAAAGTCCTGGGCCAGCGTACATCTGTGGGCCGGGAAACCATCCTGCCCTGCCTGCGCTGCTCCCTGCTCTGCCTTGTCCTTCTGGCTCCTAAGCAATACGTTCTCCGGCGTATAGATCCTTGTCTCGATCTCAAAGCTTTCTCCGTCGAGCAGGCTCTTTTCTGATACCAGAAAGCTGGTTTCCACCCTGACCTGTGCCTGCTCCCGGGACACCCTGGGCGCTCTCACCCACAGGCCATAGGGCAGGATATGATCCCGCTTTACCCGGTAGAGCCACACATCCCTGGTGATCCCGGAACCGGAATACCACCGGGAATTGGGCTGGGCAGAATTATCCACCCTTACATCCAGCACGTTGACTTCCTGCGCCTTTAAAAAATCTGTAATCTCCCATTCAAAAGGGGTATAGCCATATACATGGCTTCCAAGCTCCCTGCCGTTTAACCACACCCGGGCCTGCATATAAACCCCTTCAAACCGGAGAAAGATTTTTTCGTCCCCATCCCCCTTTTTGTCCACTTCAAAAAGCTTCCGGTACCAGCCGATTCCGGTCTCCACATATCCCCCTGACCCGCAGGAGGCAGCGGCCTGATCAAAGGGATAAGAAAGGCTCCAGTCATGGGGCACCTGCACCCTCTCATACCCTTCGGTACTGCTCTCTCCCGGCGTCTGCTTCTTCTCTCCATGATAAAAATACCAGTCAAAGCAAATCCTTTGGCTCTGACGTAAGTTCTCCGTGTCTTTTACAACACTGTCTGTCAAATATGCGTCCATATACTCCCTCTTTTTCTATTTGAAAAGAAGGCAGAGAAATCTGCTTTTCCGGACTGCTCTGCCTTCTTTCTATTTATCCAACTGAAAGGTTTGAAATCTTTCTTCCAAACTCAACTTTTTGTTTCGCTTAGCTTCTGTCAGCGGGTTGCCCTCCAGGCCTCATACTGGACGTCAAATTCATCCTTTACATTCTGATAACCGGCGTCATAGCATTTCTGGATCATCTCATCAAGGGTGGCGTCCACATCCTCCACAAGGCCAAGCTCCAACATGGGAACATAGTCCATCAGTACAGTCTTAACCGCCGCTACATAAGAGTCCACAGGAACCGTATCAAATACAAAGGTGATAGTGGGATTGTTCTCTACTCTCTCTTCCCATGCGTCAGACACTGCCTGCATCCGGGGATCTGCACCGGCTTCCTTCAAATCGCCGTTTTTGATGGCCCAGGATGCGGAAATGGAAAATGCGGCATAATCGGTGGATTTATCCAGCTCCGTATAGTAGCCTTCCTCATCCAGACTGTAATGCTCACCTTCCACGCCAAGCAGAAGAAGCCTGTTTAAATAGGTATCAAATTTCATCAGGTCAAGAACCATACCGGCTCTCTCAGGGTTCTTTGAGCCCGCCGCAATTGCCATATCATTGTTGGAGAACGCCTCACATCCCACAAAATGGTCAGTGGTCAGGTCATAAATCGCACATTCAACCCCCTCGCTTCCCTCGGCCTGTTTCATATAAGTGACTACAGAGCCGTTCCATGCAATGGAAGCTCCCTGAAGGGCCCCGAAGGCGTCATCATCTGTGACTGTATTGGTCAATGCGCTTCGGCTCCAGCATCCAGCATCCGCCATTTCCTTCATATCTTTTGCATAGGCACGGAATTCGTCGGTCTCATAAACAAGACGGATCTCCTCCTTTGTAGGCAAATCCCCATCCCAGGAATAGATCATATCAAAATAGTCACTGTCCAGGGCAAGGAAGGTGTCAAACTGCTGACGGTATACATCCCAGAGCTCATTGTTATCCCCGGAGGAAGCCAGACCATAGATTCCGCTCTCCGGCGTTTCCTTCTCCGCCATGGTCAGCATAAAGCTCTTGTAATCCTCCCAGGTCTTTAACTCCCCAACCCCATGTTTGTCAGCCAGATCCTTACGGACCGCAACGATCTTGCCCATAGGCTGGGCTACGTTGGAGGGAACCGCAATCGTCTTTCCTGCAATCGTGGTCTCATCCCAACTGGCCTTATCCTGATACTTGTTTGACAAAGGCATGTTGGTTGCAATGAAATCGTCGGTCAGCTCATAAAGAGTCCCCTTTGCCGCTTCCGTGTACATATAACACCAGGGAGCGGTAAAAATCAAATCCACCTGCTCGCCGCCTGCCAATACCAGAGAATACATGGTCTGGTAATCGCTCCAGCTCATGAAGGTCACTGCCAACTCCGTGTTGAACGGCTTTAAGTAATCATTGGCCAGACCCAGAACCTTTTCCCAGTCATTGGGTGTATCGCCGATGAGATACATATTTACGGTATAGGGATCGCTTAAGTCCACTCCGCTGTACATTTCCGGAGTTGCCGTAATAATCCCCTCTCCTGCTGCCTCGGGAAGCCCTTCCAAAGAGGCCCCGCCTGCCTCATCTCCTGCGCCCTCTGTTTCTGCTGCATCTGCCCCATCCTCACCGGAGGCTGCCTCCTGGGAGCCGCTCTGGGAGCTGCCCGCGTCGCCTGCACTCCCGCCGGAGGAATTTCCGCACCCGGCAAGTAAGGTAAGCGTCATACCAAGGGTCAGAAACATTGCTAATAACTTTTTCTTTTTCATAGTCTCTCTCCTTTTCTTTTTTATCAGGATGGCCTGCAAAGCGCGGCATCCCTTTTAACTGTCCCGCCCTCCCGTTGAAAAAGGGGGAGGGGCAGTTATTTACATTTTTTTCGAGTGTGCGAATCCAGGAACAATTCGCTCTAGCCCTTCACCGCACCGATGGTAAGACCCTTTACAAAGTAACGCTGTACGAAGGGATAAAGAAGGACGATCGGCCCTGTTGCAATCACCGTCATGGCCATCTTCATACTCTCCAGGGGAACCGTAGGCAGGGCAATCCCGGATTTCTCCGCCACAATCCTCATGGCCTCCGCGCTTCCCAGCACTCTTTGCAGATAATACTGCAGCATGAACATGTCTTCATTTGTGATAAAGAGCATGGAATTATACCAGTCGTTCCAGTAAGCCAGAGCCGCAAACAGGCTTAAGGTTGCGATCAGCGGCTTACTTAAAGGAAGAATCAGCTTTACATAAATCGTCATATCGTTGGCGCCGTCAATCTTGGCCGATTCCGTGATGGCGCTGGGGATCCCCGACATGAAGGATTTGGCAATAATCATATTCCACACCGAAAACATCAAGGGCAATATGATACCCAGATAAGAGTTCTTAAAGTTCAGGTAACGGATACACATCATATACCAGGGCACCAGGCCGCCGCTGAACAAGGTGGTGAAAAAGAAGAAAAAGGAAAACTTATTTCTCCATGGGAAGTCCTTCCTGGACAGCACATAGCCCGTCATGGTTGCAATCAGAACCGCCAGGGCCGTCCCCGCCAGCGTGACGCCAATGGTGGTGCCGTACGCCTTTAAGATGGCAATGGGATTTTTCAGGCACAGCATATAGCTCTGAAGGCTGAAATCCGTAGGGATCAGCGGATAACCGTTCCGAATCAAAGAGGCCTCGTCCGTAAAGGACGCCACAATGATCAGGTAAAAAGGGATCACACAAACCAGCGCAAACAGTCCCACCAGAATATAACCCACAATATTTACGGAAAGCTCATCCCTGCTTAAATGATGGCCGTCCTTCATGATCTTAACCTTTGACATTGTATTTACCTCCTTAGTATAATGCGTAATCCGGGTCTGCCTTCTTCACCAGTTTGTTGCAGACGGTGATGGTCACAAAGCAGAGGATGGACTGATAAAGACCTGCGGCGGCAGATACGCCAATATCGCCGGTATCAATCAGAAGACGGAATACATAAGTGTCGATTACATCTGTCACAGGCTGTAAGATGGCGCTGCTCTTTACCGTCTGATAGAATAGGCCGAAATCCCCGCGGAAGATATTTCCGATTGCCAGAAGCAGCATGATCATCATGGTAGGAAGCAGAGAAGGAATCGTCAGATAGCGGATCTTCTGCCATGCGTTGGCCCCGTCGATTGAGGCTGCCTCAAACATTTCCTGATCCATGCCGGTGATGGCCGCCAGATAAACCACAGAGCCGTACCCGGTCTGTTTCCATACCTTCAAAAAGATCAAAACAGGGGGCCAGGCAGAAGGGGTATTATAAAGATCAAAAGGCTGGCCGCCCAGGGCTGTCACAATATGGTTAAACACGCCCCTTTCATAGTTGAAAATATTGTACATGATTGCGCCCGCCACTACCCAGCTAATGAAATAAGGCAGAAACATGAAGGACTGCGCAACCTTTTTGAACCGCTTGCTGAACAGTTCGTTCAGAAGAATAGCGCTCCCCACCTCGCAGGCCATCCCCAGGAAGATAAAGGCAATATTGTAGAGCAGGGTATTTCTTGTAACCTGTCCCAGCTTTCCCGAAATCATAAGAGCCTTGAAATTATCCAGCCCGTTCCAGGGGGAACCGTAAATTCCTCCCGCATACTGATATTTTTTAAACGCCAAAACGATACCGGTCATTGGTATGTAGTTGAAAACAATCACATAGATCAAAGCCGGAGCCAGCATGGCAAGAAGCATCCAGTGCCTCCTTACGGTTTTGAAAAACGGCTCTTTATACCGTTTCGCATCCGTTTCCTTTTTCATATCTTTCACCCTCCTTCTTAAGATTGCAACGCCGGTTTCCCAGTAATCTCCGGCGTTTTGTTTACGTAAATAATTATAATCCGATGTTTTGCACAAAACTATTGACATTCGCTAATAACTTTAGATAAAGTTGTTGGGTAATATAGCCAAAAATGGCATTGATTTGCGCAATACGGGTTGCGCATCGAAAGTGAGGATTGCACGATGTGTTCGGAAATATGATAACCCGGATTTTTGTATATTGTAAAACATTTTGAAAGCGGGGCGGTTGTGGATTTGGAAAAAATATGCTAAATTAATATCAAATGATTTTAGAAAGGAAACCGGAACATTGAATGAACTAAAATGGGATACCCGATTTAATATCGGGGTGGATTTCATTGACAGCGCACATCAGCGGCTTTTTTCGATTGTCGGTAAACTTCTTAATCTGAATGAGGACGAATCGAAACGCCAGCACGTCTGTCAGGAAGGGATCAAGTTTTTTAAAAGCTACGCTCTGAAGCATTTTTCAGAGGAAGAGGCCTATATGCGCTCCATCGGCTACAAGGGATATACGGTACATAAAAGCCTCCATGACAACATGCTAAAGAACACCCTGCCCGCCCTTGAAAAGGAACTGGAGACGCAGGATTACTCTCCCGGTTCTGTCCAGCACTTTCTGGGAATCTGCGTGGGCTGGCTAAATGGACATATTATGGTGGAGGACCGTGCAATCACCGGAAAAGTCCCTTACAAGTGGATTCACCAGCCCTCGGAAAATGTACTCGACTCTCTCGTCAAAGCCATCCTTCCCGCCATGCAGATTTTGTATCGGGTACAGGCAGAGCTTGTCAGCAAACGCTACAGCGGAGAGGATTTTGCCTCCGGAAAGGCTCTTTGCTTCCGCCTTACCTACACCGCTGAGGGAAAAAAGCCGATCCAGGTCTACCTGATTTATGAAGAAAGGCTGATTCTTTATTCCCTGAGCGAAATGCTCGGTAAGCAGATCAAGTCCATTGATCAAACCGTACAGTATGCCGTCCAGACACTCTCCGAAAAATTTATGGAATGGATCGGCTGCCATTTTCTATCTGATTTTGCGCCCGCACTTGCGGGAACGAATATGCTTACCTTTGATCAGGTTTTACGCGCTTTTTCATCAAATTATCCTCCTTACAGCCTGCTGTTCGGCACCGGCGGGAACGGATATTTTGCATTCTGTATCCAAACCTAAACAAAGCAGGGGAGCGCTTTCTCCCCTGCCCGTCTGACAAGCGTCGCAGCTACCCTTCATACCCGAGCACACACAGCAGGGCGCCAATCATAATACAAAAATCCCCCACATTGAACACGACCTTCCCAAGCCCCCCTGGAACGGAAAAGCTCACATAATCCACCACGTATTTTCTCGAAAGCCGGTCATAGGTGTTGCTGTAGGCTCCGCCTAAAAGCAGCGTCAGTCCCCATTTCAGAAGGCTCTTTCCCCCTCTGCCCAGGGTCAGTAAAAATATTATCGAAATTACCGCTGTCAGGAGAAGGGAAACAAGCGCTACCGCCCACCGGCTCTTTTGTCCGAAGTTTAAAAAGGCTCCCCTGTTATGATACTTTCTTATGAGCAGAAAGCCGCCCCATTTCTTTTTTATTTCTCCCTCCGCCACGGTTTTTTCGATATGATTCTTCAGCTTCCATTCCAGGCCAAAGATGCCCAGGATCACGCTCAAATATCTCATAAATGATTTTCTCCTTGCCTTTTCGCTCTTTCTCTTATTCCTATTATAAAGCAGGCAGGCCGCTTCTACAAATGAAACCTAAACATTTTCATCCCTTATGGCCTCTATGATGGTGTCCTTCTTAATCCTTCCGGCGCAGAAGCGATAGGAAAGGGCCGCAGCCGTCATAACCGCCGCAATACTCAGAAAAATCTTTCCCCAGGGCATCCAGGGCAAAAAGTCCGGCCAGGATACCTCCACAATTCCCATAAGCATATGCAGCAGAACCGCCACTGCCGGCAGCATAATCAGAACCGGCGTCACAGCCATCCGGATCCCTTCCAGAGAAAGAAGCCTGCCAACCCCTTCTGTGTCCATTCCTACGGAGCGGAGCATGGCAAATTCTCTGCGCCGCCTCATCATCATATGGGAAACTGCAGAAAGGGTATTGGAAATCCCGATCATACCGAGCAAAAGACCGATACAGTTGATCACGGCTCCCACAGCCCTGGTCATAGCGGCATTGCTCTCCTCCTCCTTGGCCCGGCTGATGATCACAAGATCCTCACTGGCCATCACAGACTCGCACATCCGGGTAATGGTATCCGTTACCGCTATATCGTCCTCCGGCGCTGTCTTTACCTTCAGATAGGTATAATAATTTCCCGTCTTTTCCCCGGAAAAATTCTGAATCACACAATAGTAAACGGAAAGGGGCAGATACAGATTAATGGTATAGTTGTTGCGAATATCCCCCAGCCTGGGGCCTTCCTTTGCCACGGCCCCTGCCTCTATGGGGAAGCTGTAATCCGTCTCCATGGAATCCTCGGTTTTTTCCTCCAGCATCAGCTCCTGCCCCGGTAAAAGGGTTAAATGGGAATAGGACTGTGCAGACTTTCGGGCGTCGTTTACCACCTCCGGGTACAGCGGCGCCGCGCTCCATGCCACCGCCTTTATCCTCTCCGTGTCGTAAAACCGGGAGGGATCTTCCCCCAGCCCGCGGGCATAGGCGTCAAAGCGCTCTTCCTGCATCCCATAAAGATAAACCCGGATCCTGTATTTCCCGTCCCGGTTTATCAGTCCCCACCTCTTTGGGTCAAGGCCTGCAAACCCGCCCTGCTCTTTGAACGCTTCGGTTTCTTCCCGGGGCGACGCCCAATAGGCCGTCCTGGCCACGCAAAAATACGTGCTCTCCTCCACCCCCGCAACGGCCTCCAGCTCCTCCAAAAAAGCGGTATCTGCTTCCTGGGCTATTTCAAGCCGCGTATATATATTAAACGCTTCCCCCTGCCGGTTTCTCACCGACAGATAGTCGTTGAGCCGCAAAAGAGAAAAAAATCCCACCGGCAGCATGAGAGAGAAGGTCAGGGAAAGCACCCCGGCCCGAAAGCTCCTTTTGTTGGCCCGGTGGGAGGCATTTGCCAGCACTGTCTCATATCCCCCAAGCCCGGTCCGAAAAAACACCCCGTCCACTTTCCTTTTTCCCTTTATTTTCCGGCCTTTTTCGTTTTCCTGCATACGGATGGCTTCCAGAGGGGTAAGCTTTGCCATTTTCCGGGCCGGGATCAGTGCCGCCCCAAGCACGGTCAATAAAGAACAGCAAGAGGAGAGCAGCGCAACCGGAAAAGAAAAACGCACCGTAATCGGAAAGTACAAAAACTCTCCTGCAAGATCCGTGTAAATTTTTATGACCACTACCGTAAAACCATATCCGATCCCGAGGCTGAGCAAAACAGGAACAATAGACAAAATGCCCCCTTCCATCAGAACAGAGCCTGCGATCTGCCCCGGCGTAGCCCCTATGGACCGAAACATTCCAAGCTGCCTCATCCGGGCGCCGGCCGAGACCTGAAAGGCCCCGCATATGATCGTCGCAAAAGCTCCCATCACCAGAAGAAGGATCCCTCCATAGATCAAAGCCTGCCACAGGCTCTTTAAAGTAATCACGGTTCCCGGCGGAAATACCAGGTTCATAAGCAACAGCCTTCCGTGATACCCGAAATGATTTTCGTATTCTCCGTATTCATCCTTGGGAATCCCCAGGCTCTCTGCAATCCGGGGTAATACCTCATAGGTTTTGCGGATGTCCTTAAGCTTCACATAAACTACCAGCTTCTCCTGCCCGGTAAGGGCTTTTCGGTCCATATATCCCATGGCATAGTATCCCGGCACCGTAGTGTTGGTGGTAAGATCCATCTTTCCCACTAAGGTGACAACAGCCTCCCCGCTCTGATGAAACTCCTCTCCCTCTTTCCGCACCTGCGCGGCCTCCAACGGGGAACCTTCCAGCCATCGCTCCCCCATGGGAATCTCCAGCGTATCCCCCAGGCTATACATCGGATTATGCTCAAAAAAGGATTTGGATACGGCAATCTCCCCGGGCTTTTGAGGAATACGCCCCTCGATAAGGGCATTTTTCTCCCCCATCAGGTTCCAGTAATTTTCATCTGCATCCCGAAGAAGCAGATAAGGAAGGGCGCTTTCCTCAGGCAGTCTTAAACAGGTAAAGGGCCCCTTCACCATACTGGCCTCCACATACAGATTGTTGTCCACGACGGGCATCCGGTCTGCAGGAATTTCTCCTCCCAGCTCGCCGTGCCATTGCCCGGATTCATACTCCTCTATCTCCACATTCCACTTCATTTGTGTATATACAAAGGTACACATAGAGCAAAGCAGGGTGGATGCCAAAAGCACGGATATGAAGATGGACAGGGAAGTGCGTTTGTTTTGCCGGATGGTGCTTAGGGTGTACCAAAACAGGACTTTCATGGCTTCACCTCCCCCTTGGCGGAAGTATTTGCTGCGTCGGAGAGAATTTTCCCGTCCTCAATGGTAATAATCCGGTCTGCCTCCAACGCAATCCTTTCATCATGGGTGATCAGCAGAATGGTTTGCTTATACTTCTTATTGGAAAGCTTTAACAGCCCCAAAATCTCCTCAGAATTTTTTCTGTCCAGATTTCCTGTCGGCTCGTCCGCCAGCAAAATCGCAGGGCGGTAGATCAGCGCCCTTGCAATTGCCGTCCTCTGCTGCTGCCCGCCCGAAAGCTGGCCGGGCAGATGTGAGAGCCGCTCCGTCAGCCCCAGAAGCCCTGTCAGCTCCGCAAATCTCTTCTCATCCGGCTTCTGATTGTCCAAAAGCATGGGGAGCAGAATGTTCTGTCTCACATCAATGGAGGGAATCAGATTGTAGAACTGATACACAAGCCCCACCTTACGCCGCCGGAAAACGGAAAGCTGCTTCTCACTTAAGGCGGCAATATCCGTCCCCTCAATCCATATTCTGCCGCCGCTTGGGCGGTCCACCCCTCCCAGCAAGTGCAAGAGCGTGGATTTTCCCGAACCGGAAGCCCCTATAATCGCTACAAACTCGCCTTTTTCCACTGACAGGTTTATCTGGTCAAGCGCCGTAATCTTAATCTGGCCGTCCCCATAAACCTTTGATAAATTTTCACATCCCAAAATTTCCATAGCAATGTCCGTGCCTTTCTTTGATCTGTCTGTGTGTCTTTTCTCTTCCTTCATGCCGCGGCGGGGCGTGCGGACACGCCCATCCACACAGCCGCCGTCCGGGGCTTTCACAGTAATATAACAGACCAACATGACATTCCGGTGACATTCAGGCATTTCGGGAATCTGCTCTGCCTGCGGCCGCTCTGTCTTAGGTTTTGTAAAATTTAACGAGGAATCTTGCGCCCCCTTCCCTTCGGTTTTCGGCTCTGATCTCCCCGCCCTGACCCTCAATCAGGGTTTTGGCCAGACTAAGCCCTATCCCTGTACTGTCTTTGAACCGGGACGCCTCTCCTTTGTAAAAACGGTCAAACAGACGCCGCAGATCCCCGGGTGAAAATCCAGGCCCCTGGTCTTCCACTGCAATCCCTGTAAACACCGGATTGTCCCACACGCGTATGGTAATCGTGCTCTGTCCGGGCCCGTGTTCGGAAGCGTTTTTCAAAAGATTGCCGAGAGCCTGTCTCATCCAGCCCAGGTCACAGGAAAGGCACAGCCCCTCTAACAGCTCTTCCTCTCCCAAAATCTCGGCTCTCTGGCTCTTTTTTTCCAACAGCGGATGAACGTCTTCCAGGCTGCACTCAATCAGCTCACTTACAGGCACCTCTCTAAGCTCAAAGGAAAGCACTCCCGCATCTGCCCTTGAGAGCGTAAGCAGCGCCAGGGTCAGGTCTGAGAGCCTTTCTGCCTGCCCCTCTATCCGGTGTACCAAAGCGGCGTCCTCTGTCCGGGAAACATGGCGCAGCAAAAGCTCGCTCAGCACGGAAATCGAAGTGAGGGGCGTCTTGAACTGATGGGAAATATCCGCAAGATTGTCCGCCAGCTTTTTTTTCTCCTGCCCCAGCCTCTCCCGGCTTTCCCTGAGGGCAAGCACCGTCTTGTAAATTTCATCCTCCAAATTGGAGAGAGCATCCTGTCTCTTTTGTATGGAAAGAGAGTACTCCCCCTCCTCCACCTGCCTTAAATATTCGCTCAGACCCTCCGCGCGCCGTTTCAGACTTATTCTTCCCCAAAAAACATAAAGAAAAACCAGGGATGTGCTGCCTCCTGCAAACAAAAGGCTTACCCAAAACACAAAAGCATACAGTCCCTTTACCGGAAGCGGCCCTTCATAGCCGTAGCGGCCAAGGATTTCCCTTCCGGCCTTCAGATCACAGCTTTGGGTATCCTTCAGGGCCTTCATGATTCCCGCCTCCCCTTCCGATACGGACACTGCTGCCGCCATCTTGTCATAAAACAGCCCTTCGCACCAGCGATAGCCTCCCGTCAGCGCCAGGCTGCAAAACAAAAAGCTCAGCGCAAAAATACCGGCGAGAAAAAGTGCGTCCCCTCTTTTATGCATCATTGCCGTCCTCCAGTTTATATCCGATTCCCCGCACCGTCTTAAGCATCCCCCGGGAATTCTCCCCCAGCTTTTCCCGCAGACGCTTCATGGTAACGCTCAGCGTATTGTCATTCACATAGTCCCCGTCCATATCCCAGAACCTGGCTAGAAGCGTGCTCCGGGTCAGGGTCCTATTTTTGTTTTCCATCAGATACGCAAGGAGCCTGAACTCCCCTGCCGTCAGAAGCACTTCCTCTCCCCCTGCCGTCACTGTGGTTTTCTCTCTGTTTAGCAGGATATTTCCGCAGGTAAGCACTCGGTCATTTTCAGAGAACGTTTCCTGGCGGCGCAGCACCGCCCGGATCCGCGAAAGAAGCACTCCTGCCTTAAAGGGTTTGGTCACATAGTCATCCGCACCCATATCCAGTCCCCTGATAATATCGCTTTCCTCATCCCTTGCCGTGAGAATGATAACAGGCGGGATTTTCCTCTTTGGGGCCTTCGGCTCCAAGGCAGGCTCCTTTCCCAAAAGCCGCTCCAGAAATGCCCACCCTTCCCCGTCGGGTAGCGACAGGTCCAAAAGCACCAGACAAAAACCGCTCATATTTACGGAATCCTCTCTCAGATTCCCGGCATTCTGCAGAGCCATGGCCTGTTTCAAGGTTCCTGCTGCCTCCACCAAAAAGCCCTCCTCCCTTAACAGCCGGGATAAGCCATACACAATTGTGCTGTCATCTTCAATCATCAAAATACGCTTCATAGCTCCTCCTGTTCTTAAAGCATAGCATACGGCAAAGAAAAATATAGAATTATAACGGCATACATGATATAATGAACGGATAATGACCGTACGGACAACAAATAGCCTGGTGGGTGTCTGCCACTATAAAAGAAAAGAAGAATCCCCCGACTGTGTTGGAGCACGGTTGGGGGATTCGAAGCTTTGATTACATACAATACTCATCTCGTTTTGCCTGGGGACATTATAGCATACGCAGATCGGGATTACAAGATAGATTTGATTTTCGGCCATTGGCTTTTGAGGTAAAGGAGCGCCTGTATCACTATGAAAAGATATAAACTAACCACTACCAGAATTATTATGCTGGGCTTTCTTTTGGGAGCCCTGATCGGGGCAGTCCTGCTCAGTCTTCCTGTGAGTCTGAGGCAGGGCGTAAAAATCGACTTTGTTGACGCGCTTTTTGTGGCTGTGTCCAGCGTATGCGTCACAGGGCTTTCCACCGTAAATATCGGCCGGACTTTTTCGTTTTTCGGTCAGGCGGTTATCCTGTTTTTGATCCAGTTCGGCGGTCTGGGAATCGTAACCTTTACCACCATTGTCCTGTGTATCTTCCGCCGCCGGATTACCCTCTCTGACCGGATGCTGATTCAGAGCGCTTACAATCTGGATACCCTCTCCGGCCTTGTGCGGCTGACCATGCGCATCCTGAAGGTAACCCTTTTCCTTGAAGGATTGGGGGCTCTGGGTTATTTCCTGGTTTTCATCCCGCAGTACGGCCCGGCGGGAATCTGGTACGGCATTTTCCATGCGGTTTCCGCCTTCTGCAATGCGGGAATCGACCTTTTGGGGGGCAACAGCTTCTGCGGTTATGTAACCAATCCCATCATCAATTTCACCACTGTTTTCCTGATTATCGTAAGCGGACTGGGCTTTCCTGTCTATTGGGAAGTGGCAGGCTTTGGTGAATTCCATTTGAAAAAGAAGCTCCATGGCAGCAGGCTTTTTTCTCCTTTTCATCCAAAATCTCCCTTCCATGCGCCCCCGGCCCGGGACGCCTTTCCGCGCAAGGTAAAGCTTCACACAAAGCTGGTTCTGATCACCACCCTTGCCCTGATTCTGACAGGCACTGTCCTGACTCTGCTGTTTGAATACGACAATCCTGACACCCTGGGGCTTCTTAGCTGGCCCCATAAGCTTATGGCCGCCTTGTTTCAGTCCGTCACGCTGCGCACTGCCGGTTTTGCCACCATCTCCCAGGAGCATTTCAGGCCTGTGTCCTGTCTGGTCTATCTGGCCCTGATGTTCATCGGCGGTTCCCCGGCCGGAACGGCAGGAGGCGTTAAGACCATAACCATCGTTCTTTTGTTTGCCTCTATGTTTGCAAATATCAGGGGCAAAAACAATGTCACCGTCATGCAGCGGAAAATTGCGGATGAAACCATACGAAGATGCGTGGCCATCGTTACCTTCAGCTTTTCCACCCTTCTGATACTGACCACGGCGCTGCTTGCCATTCAGCAGAGCAGCTTTTTGGATACGCTGTATGAAATGACTTCAGCCATCGCAACCGTAGGGCTGTCAAGAGGGCTGACCGGCTCCCTGCTTCCCGCAGGAAAGCTTCTGGTCTGCCTTACCATGTATCTTGGCAGGATCGGCCCCATTACCCTGGCCCTGGCCTTTAACAGCCGCAGCCCGGTGGAAAATATCTCTCCCGCAGAGGGAAAAGTTATGATCGGATAACGAAACGGGCTAAGCCCCTTTGCAAAATCGGCTTGTAAGCCTGTAGGTGCAGACGCCCCCACGGCGCAGCTTCGTATAAGAAAAAAGAAAGGAAAGGAATCTATGAGAAAGAAAACCCCAAAAGACAGTGTAAAAGAATATATCGTAATCGGGCTTGGGCGGTTTGGCAGCAGTGTGGCCCGGCAGTTGGAGGCGAATGGCTGTAAGGTGCTCGCCATTGACCGCAACGAGCGGCGGATTAATCAGATTGCCGAATATGTAACGCTTGCCATGTGCCTGGATGTGACCAATGAGGACGCCCTGATGGAGCTGGGCGGCAGAAACTTTGACGGAGCCGTGATCTCCATCGGCCAAAGCCTGGATGCCTCGGTGCTGGCCGCAATCTGGGCCAAGGAGCAGGGAATCAGGCAGATCATCGCCAAGGCCTACGACGATATGCAGGGCAAAATTCTGACCAAGCTCGGAGTGGATGAAATCGTTTATCCCGAAAAAGAAATGGGTGTCCATCTGGCAAATAACCTGGCTTTTAACAATCTTCTCGACACCACAGAGCTGACTTCCGACTATTCCATGGCGGATGTGGGGGTATTAAAGAGCTGGGTAGGAAAGAATCTCAAAGAATTAAATCTCCGCAAAAAATACGGCGTGAACGTAATCGCCATCAAGCGCAGCGGCGCATTGAGCATCAACCCCTCTGCAGACGACCCCACCCAAAAGGATGATGTCTTCGTACTCCTCGGAAAAAACAGCACCCTGAAAAAAATTGCCGACGCCTATATTTCCGAAAAATAAACCGGAGCTTCCTTTCGCGGGAAGCTCCGGCTTTTATCGGGACGCTGCCCTGTCATACAGAGCGGCCTTTGGTTTTGGATACTCTTTTGGATTTCTTATGCCAGCTTCAAAATCATTCCCAGCACACGCTTTGCCGAAAGCTGAAGCTCTGCCCTGCTGAGAGCATAGGGATGGGAAGCATCCGAAAGCGCCTTTAAAATATCCTCTTTGTCAGAAGGAATTCCGGGCATGGTAATGTCGTTTCCTGCCTTGATATTGCCTGCGCAGGAGGCGCAGGGCCATTTCTCCCCTTTGGCTCCCATGCCGCCGGTTACCAGCCAGTCTGTCATCACAACTCCCTTAAATCCCCATTCATCGCGCAAGGTATGGGTCTGAATATCCTTTGTGGTGCAGGCATGCTCGCCGTTGATCAGATTGTACGAGGTCATAAGAAAATGGGGCTGGGACTTCTTGACGCAAATCTCAAAGCCCTTCAAATAAATCTCGCGCAGCGCCCTCTCCCCCACATTGCTGTTGGAGAAATAGCGGTTCGTCTCCTGATTGTTGCAGGCATAATGCTTGATGGTGGTTGCACAGCCCTCATGCCTCTGCACGCTGTTTGTAATATCTGCGGCCACACACCCGGAAAGATGGGGATCCTCAGAAAAATACTCAAAGTTACGTCCGCAAAGAGGAGAGCGGTAAATATTCATGGCAGGGGCCAGCCACAGATGGGTTCCGAACAGTTCCATCTCCCGGCCGATCAGATCGCCAAGCTCGCCTGCCAGCTCATGGTTCCAGGACTGGGCAATCCCTGTGCCGATGGGAATGGCCACACAGTACTGATAATTGGTGGGAGCTGCCGCCTCTTCCTCTCCGGGCTTTGGCCCCAGGGCCGCCGCCTGTATCTCCTCCGGTGTCAGCATGGCAAGAAAATCCCCTGAGAGTGTGGCGGAGGTCGCCTTCGCGGCTCCGTCTACCATTTTGTATGTAGGAGCTAATCTGATTCCTGCCGGGCCGTCCGCCATAACCAGCGCGGGCACTCCCAGCTCCTTCAGCCTGTGGGTGGTTTCTCCTGCCGCTCCCGCCACGGTGGAGGCTGCGTTTCCTATCACTTCCATCAGATCCTTGGAATCCTTGTAAGCGCCGATACACAGATAGGCAAGCTGATCATCCGTAAGGCCTGCCACAAATTCATCCAGGGTTTTGGCGCCGCTTACCACCTCATCCCATTTCACCAGAGGCCCTGCCGGAATTTCAGCGGGAACCTGCTGATAAACAACTTCCTTCTCTGCCAGATCGCAGGCTTTTATCTGCACGACCCTTGCTTTCTCCTTTTCCTCGGCCTCTTTTTCATAGGTCACGGGATTTTTCACGGGTTTCAAATCCTCAAATCCGCTCTCGCCGCAGATATTTTTGTTTTTCTCCACCGCCTTGGTTTCATCCAGCACAACCGCCCCTGCAATATGGGTGCTGCGGGAGCTGTTTCCCACGCGGATATAGTAGGTGCCCGCCTCCATCACCCACGAAGCACACTGTGTGCAGTAGGAGGCCATAGACTCTGTTTCAAAGGTTACCGTCACCTCCTGGCTCTCTCCCGGCAAAAGCTCTCTGCTCTTCCCATAGCCGGCCAGTTCCTGATAAGGCTTATCCAGCTTCCCGGCAGGGGCTGAGTAATAAACCTGCACCACTTCCTTTCCGGCTGTATCACCTGTATTGGTGACGATGGCAGTGACAGAAATTTCCCGGGCGTCTGCCTTCATCTCTCCCGGCTCAACGCGAAACTCGGTATAGCCCTTGCCGTAGCCAAAAGGATAGGCAGGCACGTAACCGATGGTGTCAAAATAACGGTAGCCTACATAAATCCCCTCTTTGTAATAAGTATCATTGGGATCCCCAAAGCCTTCTGTGGAGGCGTAGTCCTGAATGGGAGCCCAGGTCATAGTAAGCTTCCCTGAGGGATAGGCCCTGCCCAGAAGCACATCGGCAAGCGCATCTCCTGTGGCGGAGCCAAGCTGGCCCATAAGAAGGATTGTTTTTACCGCCTTTACCGGCTCTAAATCAATCATGCCTCCCACATTTAAGACCAGCACGAATTTGTCATATTTCTCATTTAAGGCAAGAATGTCCCGCACCTCTGTTTCCGTCAGATTAATATCTCCCGCGGCAGGCCTGCGGTCTGCTCCCTCCCCGGAATTTCTGGCCAGTACATAAACCGCCGTATCTCCTTCCGCGTCTAGCGAAAGCTCATACTCCGGCTCCGAAGGGGTCTTTCCCATGGCATACATGGCAAGGCGGTTTCCCGTCACCCCTGCTGCCTGTGCCTGCCTTCGAACCTCCATGAAAAACGCTTTTCTGTTGTCCTCTACCACCTGATCATAGGCATCCAGCCAGCCTTTTGTGGTAATCTCGAATCCGGCATTTTCAAGGCCTTCCTCTGCCGTCACAAAATGACGCACATTCACATCTCCTGAGCCAGTACCCCCTTTGACGGTTCTGCGCGCGCCGCTTCCGTACAGCGCCAGCTTCCCCGCTTCCTTCAGCGGAAGAGTGCCGTCATTTTCCAGAAGTACCATACATTCCGGCGCAAGACGGCGGGCGGCGGCGATGTGCTCTGTCTCAAAAGGCTGAATTTCCGGTGACTCGATCCTGATTCTGTTCATTGTAAACCCTCCTGTTTTTGTCTGTATTCCCATAAGCTCTTTGGGTTTCCCCATCTGTCTTTATGAAATATTATAGTATAAGGGAAGGGAAACGTCCAGTGTATCCACACAGGAGGAATGGCAGAGGGTGAGAAGGTTCTTTTTTATGTCCGGGCTGTTTTCCGGCAAGCTGGCAGAAAAAGAACCTGAAAGCTATTACTTTTCGCAGACACGAAAGCGCGGCGACGCAGAACTGCTCCGTTATCCGGGCGTTCTCTGAGGTATGTGCGAAAAGCCCCCCTACTGCCGCTCCCTGACCGTCACCAAGACATAGTCTCCCGGCTGTTTACCTATTTTGGCGCGAATATCCTTTCTGATCCCCAGGATATAGCATATTCCTCCGTCCTCGTTCTTTACTCCCATATTTACAATACTCCCGTCATAAGGCTCGCCGTCGAAAGAAGCATGAACCTTTACCCGGCCTTTTCCGAATTCCGTCCGGATGTCATAGGGAAAGATCACATAAGCGCCTCCCTTCTCTGCCTCATAAATCATGGATTTGTATTCGTAAACTTTTTGATTCATATTCCACCATCCTTTTATATACTTACGGCCCGGCCGGATGTTTCCGCCGGGCTGCCTCTCAAAAGCACTGTCTCTTCCGCGGTTTTCCATAGACATACCTTTATTATAATGTTATTTGTGTTACAATCAATGGTTTTAGGGAAATAACATCCCGGGCAAATTTTTGCGGTCTTTGAAATCTTGGTATATCTTTTTTCCCGATTTGGCTATACAATAAAGATACGAAGATAGAAACGAAAGTGAGAAAGCCTAAGATGAAAGCAATGACCTACGAAGAAAAGTACCAGTTAATGACCCAGACCCCTATCAGCCGCCTGATTCCAAAGCTGGCGGTGCCCACCATTATCAGTATGCTCATCACCTCCATTTATAATATGGCTGACACCTTTTTTGTCAGTCAGCTAAGCACAAGCGCCTCCGGAGCAGTGGGAGTGAATTTTTCCCTGATGGCGATGATCCAGGCTATCGGGTTTACCCTTGGCATGGGAAGCGGCAATTTTATGTCCCGGATGCTGGGAGCCCGGGAACAGGACAAAGCCCAGAGAGCCTGTTCTACGGCAGTATATACCGCCTTTACCTTTGGACTTTTGCTGGCGGTTTTCGGCATTGCAAATATTGATGCCCTTGTTCGGATGCTGGGCGCTACCAAAACCATCGCTCCCTATGCAAAGGATTACGGAAGATACATATTGATCGCCGCCCCTTATATGACGGTCTCCTTTGTATTTAACAATCATCTGCGCTCCCAGGGCAACGCCGCCCTTTCCATGATCGGCATCACCACCGGCGGCATTTTAAATGTGATTCTGGATCCGGTGCTGATCTTTGGTTTTAACATGGGAATTTCCGGTGCGGCTATTGCCACGATTTTCAGCCAGTTTGTGAGCTTCGTGATTTTACTGGTGCTGGTAGTCCGCTCCGGAAACGTCTTAAAGCCTTCACCCCGGTATTTTACCCTCCAGGGCTGGGTATACAAAGAAATTTTCTCCGCCGGCATGCCCACCTTAGGGCGGCAGGGGCTGGCAAGTGTGGCTTCCGTACTCCTAAACGTGGCGGCCTCGGGCTTCGGAGACGCAGCAGTTGCTGCTATGTCTATTGTGACAAGAATTATGATGTTTATCAACTCGGCGCTGATTGGCTTCGGCCAGGGCTTCCAGCCTGTGTGCGGATTTAATTTCGGCGCCGGGCTCTATGAGCGGGTGCTGGAATCCTACTTTTTCTGCCGCCGGGTAGCGCTTGTTTTTTTGCTTGTGATGGGGATCGTCATGTTTGCCATTTCCACCCCTATCATGACTCTTTTCCGAAAGGAAGATCCGGAGGTGATCCGCATCGGCGCATTGGCCCTGAAAATGCAGTGCTGCCTTCTTCCCTTTCAGTCCTATACCATCATCGGAAACATGCTGACCCAGTCCATTGGCTACAGCCTGCGCGCCACCCTCACTGCCATCAGCAAGCAGGGACTGTTCTTTATACCTGCCATTTTGATTTTGCCCTCTTTGCTGGGTATCCCGGGGCTGCAGCTCGCACAGCCCGTGGCCGACGGCCTGACCTTTGTGCTGACACAGGTGATCGTCGTAATGGTTGTCAAGGAGCTCCGGAAAATGGCCGCCTCCCAAAACCGGGAGACGGAATAGGAAGCAAGCACCCCTATGTACAGAAAAGGCACGGAAAGTCCGTGCAGAAATGAGAAAAGAAAAAATGGAACCTTTATTTTCCGGCAAGGATTTGCGAAAACTGATTATTCCCCTGATTTTTGAGCAGGCGCTGGCCATCACGGTAGGCATGGCAGATACCATGATGATTTCTTCCGTGGGAGAAGCCGCCGTTTCCGGCGTATCGCTGGTGGATATGATCAATATGCTGATGTTCAACATTATGGCGGCCCTGGCAACCGGAGGGGCCGTGGTCACCTCACAGTATCTGGGCGCAAAGCGAAAAGAGGACGCCAGGAAATCAGCCAACCAGCTTTTGTATACGGTGATCTTCGCCGGTGTGCTGCTGGGAATCCTAGTGATCCTGATCAGGAAGCCCATGCTGCGGCTGTTTTTTGGAAGCATCGAGGCGGACGTTATGGAAAACGCCCTGATTTACCTGACCATCTCCGCCCTCTCCTTCCCCTTTTTGTCGGTATACAATGCCTGTGCGGCCCTGTTTCGCTCCATGGGAAATTCCAAGGTTACGCTCAAGGTTTCTATCCTGATCAACCTGATCAATGTAGTGGGCAATGCTGTCTGCATTTTCGGCCTGCATATGGGCGCTGCCGGTGTGGCCGTCCCTTCCCTGATCTCCCGGGCAGCAGGCAGTATGATTCTTTATTATCTCCTAAAAAACCCCAGGCTGGATATCTGCTTCCTGAAAGAGCCCTTTCACCTGGATTTCGGAATGGTGAAAAAGATCCTCTACATCGGCATACCCAGCGGCGTGGAAAACGGTATCTTTCAGTTGGGCCGTGTGCTGGTGGTGAGTATTATTTCCGGCTTTGGCACGGTTCAGATCGCCGCCAACGGGGTGGCAAACAATCTGGACAGCGTAGGCGTCCTGATCGGAGGCGCTGTCAATCTGGCTATGATCACGGTAATCGGCCAGTGCGTAGGGGCAGGAGATGAAAAGCAGGTTCGCCTTTACACCAAAAAGCTGCTGCTCATCGCCTACATCCCTACCATAATCTTAAATCTGATTCTGTTTTTGAACCTGGGCTGGATTCTGGATTTATACGGCTTAAGCCCGGAAACCACCGCTTTGGCGCGGACACTGATCTTGATCCACAACGGATGCGCCTGTCTGCTCTGGCCCCTGTCCTTTACCTTTCCCAATATGCTCAGGGCCTGCAATGATGTGCGCTATACCATGGTAGTCTCCATTGCCTCCATGTTTCTCTTCCGGATCGGATTCAGTTACCTGATCGGAGCAAATCTCGGCTATGGCGCGGTAGGCGTATGGATCGCCATGGTTCTGGACTGGATCTGCCGGGTCACCTGCTTCCTTGTCAGGTACAGGCGCGGCAAATGGAGGAAACTGGCCGGACTGGCAGAAGCCACGGCCCGCTGATAAAAAGTGCAGAGTCCGGCCCGTTCATCCTGTGCTCCAGAGGGAAGTCCTCAGATCATCCCATCCTTGATCACATCATAATCCCGCAGCACCTTCTCGATCACTGTGCCCTTCACCACCCGGAGTATGGGCTTTTTCAGGGCATTCAAAGGCCCCGGCAGCTCGATTTCCAGAGGGGATTTTCCGTCCATAAGCTTCACGCTGCTGGAGAGAAGCTCCCGGATGTCATAAACGCTTCCCCAGACCTCGGGCACGCCTCTGTCCACACCAAGCAGCCCATAAACGGCTTCCATAGCGGTTCTTACCGAATACTCGGTAGTAAAGACGGTATCTCTGGGCGTATCGGCAAACTGCCCCAGGAAGGCAAAGTTCACACAGCCCTCAGGAATCACATCCGGCCGGTCCCCCTTGGCTCTGGGCATAAAAAAGGCGGTGATATAAGGCATCATAGTGGGCACGCAGACCGCGCTCTTTTCGGCCAGCTCCGGGATTTCCTCTGTGGGAACCCCAAGATGGTAGAGCCATTCCTGGGTAATTTCCTTACCGGTACATTCCCGCATGGGCTTTTTCACAAAGTCTCCGGGAACATCCGTAAAAAGCCCGTATACCCAGACACATACCTTATCCTTATCCTGCTCCTTAAACTGCCCCTGCCTGTTGATGGTCCAGCTCATGAGCCAACTGGAATCCTGGCAACTCACGATACCTCCGGTAACCACCCTGCCGCTCTTGGGATCGCGCTTGCATATTTCCGTAATATAAGGAAGAATCTTGTCGTCCAGAGTGGTGACGGTTGCGGATTCCCAGTTCGTCTTCGTCACATCTGAGCAGAATTTTTCGGGATGCCCAAAGGACGGATCCTGCCTGGCGATGTTTTTCCACAGGCTCCAGCAGCCGCTGGTCCTTACCTCTGCGTCCCCGTTGGGAGCGTGGTTCTGATCCCCGTATACGGTGCCCTCCGTACAGCTTCCGTTGGTCACGAACACCAGATCGTTTTCTGTGAGCATGATGCCCTTTTCCACTCCGTTTACCCTGCATTCCATGGTACGGGCGATCTTCTTTCCATTGCTTATCTCAAAGATCACATTGGTCACTTCCGTGTTAAACTGGAAGTCAACGCCTGCATCCTCCAGATATTTCTGCATGGGCAGAATCAGGGACTCGTACTGATTGTATTTGGTAAATTTCAGGGCGCTGAAATCGGGCAGTCCCGCAATGTGATGGATAAATCTCTGGAAGTACAGCTTCATTTCCAATGCACTGTGCCAGTTTTCAAAGGCAAACATAGTCCGCCAGTAAAGCCAGAAGGTGGAGTCAAAAACCTCCTCGTCAAACACATCCTCTATGGTCTTGTCGTACAAATCCTCGTCCCTGGTCATAAACAGCTTCATGATCTCCATACAGCCCTTTTGGCTCAAATTAAATCTGCCGTCTGTGTGGGCGTCCTGTCCCCGCTCCTTCGTTGCGCGGCACAGGGAATAGTTGGGGTCTTCCTTGTTCAGCCAGTAGTACTCATCCAGCACTGACACTCCCGGCGTCTCCAAAGAGGGAATACTGCGGAACAGATCCCACAGGCACTCGAAATGATCCTCCATTTCCCGTCCGCCTCTCATGACATAGCCTCTGGTTGCGTCATAAATGCCGTCACATGCGCCTCCGGCAACATCCATTGACTCTAAAATATGAATATGGGAACCGGGCATCTGGGCGTCCCTCACCAAAAAGCACGCCGCCGCTAAAGACGCAAGGCCGCTTCCTACCAGATAGGCGTTTTTCTCATCCGCTCCCTCCGGCTTTCGGGGCCTTGCAAATGCCTCATAGTTGCCGTTTGTGTAATAGATTCCCTTACTGTTTTTTTCATGTTTCCCAAGCTCTGTATTGCGGTACCCGCTTTCGGCTGCCTTCTCCTTCTTTTTCGCTCCTGCAGCCGCCCCTGCCGCCTTTCTGTGATTCTTTGCCGCAACGGCCGCCGCCCCTGCGCCTGCCGCCAGTACTGCTACTCCAAGTCCTACGCTCTTTTTGTTTGCCATATGAATTGCCACCTTTCTTTTTTCTGTCAGGGCAGCCTTTAGTACCGCCCGTTTCTTTTTCTGTGAATTTCTTTCATGTTTGTTATGGGCATATCCTATTCCTTTTTCAGGAAATTTTCTACTTACAAAACAGGCAGAATGATAAGTTTTTAATCATTTTGCGGCCTTTGATCAAAATAAGCAGATTAAGTTAATTTTTGTCAACTTTCTGTTACTATTTCCGCTCTCTTTTATCTTCCGCGCATGGTACACTTTTCTTAAAAAGTGATAAAAAGCGGCGGCTTACGCAGAAAGGAAAAATTATGGGACGTTACGAAGAAAGAGAAAAACGCACCGAATGGTTTCGTAAGGCCAGATTCGGCATGTTCATTCATTGGGGGCTGTATGCCATTCCTGCCCGCGGGGAATGGGTAAAGAGCCGTGAAAAAATTTCCACACAGGAATATCAGAAATACTTTGAAGAATTTAATCCGGTCCGCTACAATCCCCGGGAATGGGCGAAGCTGGCAAAGGAGGCCGGTATGAAGTATGCCGTGCTGACCACAAAGCATCACGATGGCTTCTGCCTGTTTGATTCCGCTTACACTGACTATAAAAGCACCAATACCAAATGCGGCAAAGATTTAGTCAGGGAGTATGTGGATGCCTTTCGGGCAGAGGGAATCAAAGTCGGTTTTTACTACTCTTTAATTGACTGGCATCATCCCGATTTTCCCCACTACGGAGACAAACAGCATCCTATGAGGGACAATGAAGCTTACAAGGATGTGCAGCACAACTGGGATAATTACATCACCTACTTCCACAATCAGGTCAGAGAGCTTTTGACCAATTACGGCCTGATCGATATTATGTGGTTTGATTTTTCCTATGACAGCGAAAGGCTCAAAGGCTCACAGTTTGAGCACATGAGCGGCGAGACCTGGCATTCAAAGGAGCTGATCGAAATGATGCGTTCTATCCAGCCCGACATTGTCATCGACAACCGTCTTGGCGGGGATGCCAGGAAGGAAGAGCCCGACCTCCATTCAGGAGACTTTGTTTCCCCGGAGTGCATGATGCCTGCAGCGGGCGAAACCGATGTGCTTGGAAGAGATGTTCCCTGGGAATTGTGTTTGACATTAAACGAGAACTGGGGTTATGCTAAAAATAAGCCCTGGGATTACAAGACCACCGAAAATGTGATCCATATGCTGGTGGAGTGCGTCAGCAAGGGCGGCAACATGCTGATCAATGTAGGCCCCAATGCCAAGGGCGATATTCCCCGGGACAGCATCCGCATTCTGAAGGAGGTTGGCGAGTGGATGCGCGTCAACTCCGACAGCATTTACGGCTGCGGCAAAAGCACCCTGCCCAAGCCGGAATGGGGAAGGTATACCCAGAACGGGAAGATGCTTTACGCCCATATTTATGACAGACGTGTCGGAGGCTTCCGCTTAGAGGGCTTAGAGGGTAAGCTGAAAAAGGCCCGTCTTCTGGAAGACGGCTCGGAGCTTGCTCTCTCCCGTCCCTGGAACGGTGAAAATTATCCGGACGACGCCTATGTGGATCTTGACGTTGCAGGCCTTTATGATGAACGGGATACCGTGCTGGAGCTGGAGCTGTTATAAAAAAGAGCGGCTCATTTACAGGCTTGCCTTTGCAGGCCTGTAATACATGCGCCACACGGCAGGACGGCCCGGTTTCCTGTGTTGAAAGAAAGGATCCGAAATTTATGGGAACTGCAGATGTAGACTTTTTCTCCAACCTCTATGTACATTATTATTACGGAAGCTATACCAGATGCGGCGAGGGCTGGAAAGAATACCATGTAAGCTGCCCCTTCAGCAAGCTTTATTATATCCGAAAGGGTGAATGTGAGCTGATCATAGAGGGAAAGACCTGCCATGCAGTTCCCGGAATGCTTTTTTTAATTCCTGCCCATACCAGGCATTCCTATTATCATACGAATGAAAATTACATTGAAAAATACTGGATGCATTTTGATTTGAAAACGGGAGACGATCAGGCCCTGAAAAGCCTGAGTCTGCCTTACTATGTCACGGTTTCGGAATCAGACTCTCTGGATATGCTGTTTCAGGAGATCATCTCCTTGTCAAGACAGATGGATTTAGCCTCCAGGATGCAGGAAAAAGCAGCAATCCTAAAGCTTGTGGGCATCTATATCCGCCTTGCCCAAAAGGCAGGCTATCATCCCCTGCCGGAGGGGCATTCTTCTCCCGAGGGAAATATCCATCAGGTGGTCGATTACATGAACAGCCATTTATCCTCCAGGATCACCGTTGCTGAACTTGCAGGGCTTTTGCACCTCCACCCCAACTATTTTATCCGGTTATTCAAAACCCATATGGGAGTGCCGCCCTTAAATTATCTGACCCGGCTTCGGGTGGAGCGGGCCAAATCTCTGCTGGAAAACACCTCTCTGCCTATCTCCCACATCATGGGGCAGGTGGGCTTTGATGACATCAGCGCCTTTTCCAGATTTTTCAGACATTATACCGGATACAATCCCAGACAGTTTCGAAAGACCTTTTGCGGACAGTAAGACATCCGGGGCCCATTTGCCAAAAACTTTCCCCGGCTGAATTTATGTATACTCACAAACCTCCTGGCACAGCGCCAGATCCAGACCGCACAGTTCCCCGTCACTTTCCATGAGCCTGCTCAAAATTGTGAATGGAGTTGGCGATATTTCCGTGAACGGTAAGGGATAGTCTGCGCATGATCTCCTCATAATCCTCCTTCATCCCCCGGCTGATCCAGTCAAGCATCAGTCCCACAAAGCCAAATTTGTAAAATCCGGCAATGAATGCTTTATCCTCCCCGGTCAGCATACTTTCGGCGCACTTTTCCTCCACTACCCCCTCAATCAGCTCAAAGGTGAGCTGATACAAGTAATTTTCAACCTTTTCCCTGCCAACGCCCCGATACACGTTGAGGATAAAGGGCTTGTTCTCCATCACTGCCTCGAAAATCTGCCGCATCCCCTCCTGCCAGGTATCGTAGGTCTTTTTTCCCTGCAGCGCCCGTGTTCCGTCCTCTATGCACACCCACTCCGCCAGATCGTAAATATCCTTAAAATGATAATAAAACGACATCCGGCTGATGCCGCAGTCCGCGGTCAGGTCTGCTATGGTAATTTTGTCGATGGATTTATTCAGCAATAGCTTTTTAAGAGACGCCTCCAGCGCCAGTTTGGTTGTATTTGACATGGCCTATGCTTCCTCTTATCTGTTTTGTGTAAAATTTACGGCTGTTTTTCCTGCCGGAATTCCGGCAGGTACGATTGCAGCCACTTTGCTCTTGGAATAAGATTTGCCGCCTTATAATAATTAGCTTTTCCATAGTAATGTTCATGCAAATCATCGTTAACAGCCAATAGTTCCAGTATAGATGCGCCTTTTTCGCTCACCTTATGTTCCAATTCATTTAGTAACCAACTGCCAATTCCCTGATGCTGATATGGTGAAGCAATCAGGATTTCTTCTAGTATAACGTCCTCGAAGAACGTGTGCAAAAGTCACACAGAGATTTCATCCATTTTATATGTCCAATGATATACC
>ERZ808037.636-NODE-636-length-30051-cov-14.721359_pt1 | contig 30051 bp, 25 predicted proteins | sample MGYA00380190_ERZ808037 | MGnify/ENA primary metagenome ERZ808037 (study PRJEB31490, sample SAMN06133399) | mouse gut metagenome | isolation source: J9 | host: mice | place: China: Chengdu | collected 2015-05 ...
TTTACGGCCTGTGCGGCGAATCATCGCCGCACTTGTTGAAAAGAAGCGGATGCTTCTTTTCAACTGCGGTGACTATATCATCGCAAAAGCTGAATTTTTATGCGGTTGCTTTATCTTGTTAAGGCGATTGCGCAAGTTTTACATTCAGACAGTTCCGTATTTTCCGCAGTTTTCTCAGATTTCAAAACTCTGAAATTTAAATGCTGTTGCCCTGGTTCCCCGCCCCGCAGGGGGCGGAACGCTTCAATGAAAAGAGGTTTTATGATGGAAGACTATATCGCCCTTTGGGACCATTACTCCATACAGTTCAACAAAACCCTGGAATTTGACTGTGATGGCGACTGGGACCGTCTGGACCAGGAGGAGCGGGAGATTGCCGGACTGTGGAAGCTGCTGGAAGACACTTACAACGGCGGCTTTGAGCAGTTTTTCTGCAACTGGGGCTATACCGGATATTGGTATGCCATGTGCGGCCTCCGGAAAATCGGGGACCGGGACCTGCTGGACCGCCTCCACAGGACCTATATGGAGGTCTTCGACAAATTCAAGGAGGACCCCCGGCTGAAGGCCTATTGGGATATCCCCCAATATTTCACCCGGGAGGACGCCGCCATTTTGAGGCAGACGGATGAATATTTCTGGGATACGGCGGGGGAGGCTATGGCCCGGCGGGCCTATGAGTACTACCACGACGAAGTGAAGAAAGAGCCCCGGAAAACCCCGGGGCAGGGAGAGACGACATGAAGGTGATTCATCTAATCAGCGGCGGCGATTCCGGCGGGGCCAAGACCCACGTCCTCAGCCTGCTGCAAAACCTGAACAGGACCATCACCGCACAGCTGGTGTGCTTCCGGGACGGGCCCTTTGCCGAGGAGGCCCGGTCCATGGGCATCCCCACTATGATCTGCGGCGGCAACCAGATTCTCCGGGTCCGGAAGCAGCTGACGGAGTATATCCGGCGGGAGGGCTTCCAGCTCATTCACTGCCACGGGGCCCGGGCCAACATGATCGGGGCTCTGCTGCGGGGGCCCACGGGCCTGCCGGTGGTGACCACCGTCCACAGCGACTATAAGATTGACTACATGGGCCGGCCCCTGGCCCGGTGCACCTTCGGCGTCATTAACACCTGGGCCCTGAGGCGGCTGGACTACCGCATCGGCGTGTCCGACGCCATGGTGGACCTGCTGATTTCCCGGGGCTTCCCGGCGGACCGGTTCTATGCCATCTACAACGGCATCGACTTCACCCCCGCCCCGCCCCAGGGGGACCGGCTTCCCTACCTCCGTTCCCTGGGGGCCGCCGTGGAGGAGGACTCCGTGGTGGTGGGCATCGCCGCCCGGCTGAACCCGGTCAAGGACATGTCCACCCTCATCCGGGGATTTGCCGAAGCGTATCAATCCTGCGATAAATTACGGCTGGTAATCGCCGGAGACGGCGAGGAGCGGGAAAAGCTGGGGAATCTGGCCCGGGAGCTGGGGGTGGAAAACCGGGTGACCTTTGCCGGGTGGATCAGCGGCGGCATGGACCGTTTTTACAGCGCCCTGGACATCAATGTCCTCACCAGCCTGTCCGAGACCTTTTCCTATGCCCTCACCGAGGGAGCCCGGTTCCACCTGGCCACCGTCTCCACCGCCGTGGGAGGCATCCCCTATCTCATTGACCAGGGGGTCAACGGCTATCTCTTCCAGCCCCGGGACTGGCAGACCCTGGGAAAGCGGCTGGCGGACCTGGGGAACGACCCGGTTCTCCGGCGGGAGATGGGAGAACGGCTGTATGAAAAGGCCTCCGCTCAGTTCTCCATCGAAAAAACCGTGGATACCCAGCTTCACATCTACAGCGAGATTCTCCGCCGCCACAGCCGCCCCCGGAAAAAGCGGGACGGCGTGGTGATCTGCGGGGCCTATGGCCGGGGCAACGCCGGGGACGACGCCATTCTGGAGGCCATTTTGCAGGAGATGCGGTCCATCGACCCGGACATGCCGGTGACGGTGATTTCCAAGGATCCCAGGTCCACCCGCCTGGCCTGCCGGACCGCCGCCCTCAGCCGGATGGCGTTCCTGTCCTGGTTCCGGGCCATGAAACAGTCCGCGCTGTATATCAACGGCGGCGGCAGCCTCATCCAGGACGTGACCTCCCGCCGCTCTCTGTGGTTTTACCTGATGAACATCCGGGCGGCCAGACTGGCGGGGTGCAGGGTCCTGATGTATGGCTGTGGCATCGGCCCCGTCACCCGGGACAATCACCGGAAGCTGTCCGCCAGGGTGATGAACCGGAACGTGGACGTGATTACCCTCCGGGAGCCGGATTCCCGGGAGGAGCTCCGCCGCCTGGGAGTCACCGGACCGGACATTCTGCTGACGGCGGACCCGGCCCTGACACTCCGCCCCGCTGTCAGCGACGAGACGGACAGTGTCCTCCTTCAGGCGGGTATCCCGCCCCATGGAAGGTATATCTGTTTTGCCCTGCGGCAGTGGAAGGGCTTCGGGGAAAAAGCGCCCCTGTTCGCCGCCGCCGCCCGGCACGCCTGGGAGGGCCACGGCCTGACGCCGGTGTTCGTGTCGGTGGACAAGCACCTGGACCCGGCGGCCAACCGCCTGGCGGCCCAGGGGCTGGAGGAGGCGGGGGTCCCTCATTACTTCCTGGACGACGCCGGAGCCGCCGGAACCATCATCGGGGCTCTGTCCCGGATGGAGGTGGTGGTGTCCATGCGGCTCCACGCCCTGATCTTTGCCGCCGGGCAGGGACTGCCCCTGGCGGGAGTGGTATACGACCCCAAGGTCTCTTCCTTCCTGCGCTATATTGGGCAGGAGCTGTTCACAGACCTGGACAGCCTGACGGAGGAGGGCCTGAGGGACATGATTGACCAGGCCGCCGCCCGGGCAGGGGATAAGCAGGCCCAGGCGGAGGCGGTCCGAAAGCTCCGGGAGTTGGAGCGGGGCAACACCGACGCCGCCAGGCGGCTGCTTTCCTAGGGGCTGTTCACATAAACCACATGTGCGGATTTTCGAGCAAATTTTAGCCGGATGCGAGGCAAAAATTTGCAGGCGTACTGGCGTACGGTAAAAATTTTTAACGAAACAGGCGGCAAAATTTGCCGAAAAGACGTGCGCGCGGGCTTATGTGAACAGGCCCTAAATGAGGCGGCCCCCGGACCCCGGTCCCCGGGAGGGGGAACCGGTCCGGAGGCGCGGCCTTCAGTCCGCCGGAGGCGGCGCACAGAATTCCCGCTGGGCGGCGATGGTTTCCAGCGTATCCGCCAGCTGGGTCAGGACAGCCGCCAGCAGGGCCAGCTCGCTTTCATTCAGCTGGGCGGCAATGGCCACCGCCAGGGTATTGACGGCGGTGGTCAGGGCCAGGGGGTCGCAGTTGGAGCTTCTCATAGGATCACCTGAGAAACCTTATGAAAAGGCGGGGGCGTTCAGCCCTCGCCTTTGAAAATTTCTCCGCCGGGCCCGGTTCATTCGGGCGTCCGTGTTTGCTCCGCAGTCCGTTTTTGGGGGTTCATGGGGAATACGGTCAGCGTCTCCCTGCCGTCCCACAGCGCCAGGAATACCTCCTTCTCGTCCCGGTAGCCCTGTCGGAGGAGGGCCCGGTGGACCCAGGCGTCCTCCTTCCCCGCCTGGCGGAGGTTGCCCGCCAGCAGCTTTCCGTCCATGACAAAGGGGGTCTGGAGCCAGGACTGCTTCGGTTCCAGATTCAGGTCGTTTGGAGTGGCGGGGCGGTCCGTCTCCTTGGGCAGGAAGCTGACGGTGCCGTTGTGCTCGAACACCGCCGTCTGAAGCTGGCTCAGGTCAAACCATCCGCCGATACGGCAGTAGGTCAAAAACTCGTTGAGGTCCAGCCGGGCCTTTTTCAGGTTGTCCCGGTAAATGACGCCGTCCTGCAAAAGAATCAGGGGCTTGCCCTGCATGAAGGCCCGGGCCTTCAGGGACTTGCAGGAGAGGATGGAAATGCCCAGCGCGATCAATCCATAGAGGATGATGGCCGTCAGGGGCTTGTGGGGCTCCTCCAGCTCTGTGGCCAGCTCGGCGGCGGAGGAGCCGATGGTGATGCCCACCACGTAGTCGAACATGGTCATCTGAGATACCTGCTTGGCCCCCATCAGCTTGGTCAGCAGAAAGAGCGCCAGAATGGACAGCAGCGTGGTGAGGCCCGTCAGGCCCACGGACTGCCAGAGGGGCATATTTTGAACGTCAAACATAAAAGCGCCTCCCGGAAGCATGTCTTTGACACAGCTTTTCCCGGGAGGCAGATATTTATGTAATTAGGAATTAGGAATGAGGAATGAGGAATTTTTTGTGCCGCGGCGGAGGCAGGCGGTCCCGGAAGCCGGACGGCGCGGACTTGGCCTCAATTAGGAATGAGGAATGAGGAATTAGGAATTTTTTGTGCCGCGGCGGAGGCAGGCGGGCCCGGAGGCCGGACTTTTATGTAATTAGGAATGAGGAATTAGGAGTTGGGAATTTTCCCCGTGAACGGTCTGGATGCGGATTCCGGACCATTCCTCATTCCTAACTCCTAATTTCTAATTGGGTCAAACCAGCCAGCGCCGGGCCCCCGGAATACGGGACAGCAGGGCGTACACGCCGCAGCCGCACCCCAGCAGCAGCGCGGAGAGCAGAGGCACCGTCAGAATGGCGGGCCCCATCTGGGCGGTGAAGCCCAGCCGGGCCAGGCCCTTGAGAAAGAAAATATGGGTGAGGAAGACGCAGAAGGAGGCTTTGGAAATGTATGTCGCCACCCGGACCGCCGGGCCGGAGAGCCGGAGGCTTCGGCACAGCCCCCAGCTGCCCAGGGCCACCAGGAAGACCCCCACGCCCATGCCCTCCAGGAAGTGGGTGTCCAGCTTCCCGGCGGCGGCGGACTGGGCCCAGCTGCCGCCGAAGGTGACGCAGATGCCTGCCAGCAGCATTAAAAGGGAGGTCCCCGTCCGGATGCAGGGACGGTATTTCACCAGATACCAGCCCAGCAGAGTGTAGCCGATGGAGGCGTAGGTCATGTTCATCCGCCACTGGACGGGGATGCCCGTCAGCAGGGTGAAGGGCCAGAAGGTCCGGACCGTGGGATAGAGGATGCCCAGCAGGAACCACAGCCCCAGGCCGTATTCCAGCAGCCTCCGGTCCCCGTGCTGGACAAGGAGACGGGTCAGGGGCAGGAAGGCGTAGACCAGGAGCATGATGTGAAGATAGTAGAGGTGTTCCTCGTGCTTGAACAGCAGCACTTCCTTGAATGACTGCTCCAGGGTCCAGCGGTCAATACCGCCCCAGAGCACCAGGTCGAAGAGCTTATAGCACGCCGCCCAGAACAGCAGGGCAATCAGCAGGCGGGGGATGTTTTTCCCATAGAGCTTCCGGAGGGGCAGAGGCCGTTCCGGGTCCAGCAGCAGCGCGCCGCTGGACATGAGGAACAGCGAGACGCTGGCGTGGGAGAAGCAGGCCCAGAACAGCGCCGTCAGCCAGGGGGCCGAGCCCACCGGCCCCATGCCGAAGGCGGGGACCGCGATATGGCTGATGAGCACGTCGCAGATGGCCAGAGTCTTGATCAGATCAACGGATACATCCCGCTGGGGATTCATACGAGATTCCTTCTTTCTTCACCGGCCTCCGTCCCCGGGGCGGGAACCGTCATGCCGGCGGCGGTGGCGGGGAGCTTCCACTTCGAGTACAGAATGGCCTGGCTGGAATACAGGCCGCCACGGCCGGAGACCATATAACTGACGCCGCAGGCCAGGGCGTAATACAGCAGTCCTTCCGCCCCGAAGAGCTCCACCGACAAAATGATGGAGGCGATGGGGCAGTTGGCCGCGCCGCAGAACAGGGCGACAAGTCCCACCGCGGCGGCAAATCCGGCGGGCAGGCCCAGCAGCGGCCCCACCGCGCCGCCGAAGGCGGCCCCCACAAAGAAGGAGGGCACCACCTCGCCGCCCTTGAAGCCGGCCCCCAGGGTGACGGCGGTGAACAGCAGCTTCAGGGCGAAGGCCTCGGGCCGGACGCTTCCCTGCTCCACGGCGGCGGCAATCACGCCCATGCCCGCGCCGTTGTAGTCGGTGGTTCCGCAGAGCAGCGTCAGGGCGGTCACGGCGCAGCCCCCGGCGAAGACCCGCAGCCAGGGATTGGGCAGGCGCTTTCTCAGGTGGTGCTCCGTCCCGTGGATGACGGAGCAGAACACCATGGACATCAGGCCGCACAGCGCCGCCAGCACCCCCACCCGAATCAGGGCCCCCGGACTGAGGACGGGGACGGCCGCCGTGAAATGGGTAGGCTCCATGCCCATGCGCCGGGCCACGCCGTAGGCGGTGAGGGCCGCCGTCAGGCAGGGGACCAGGGCCGCGTGGTAAACCGCCCCGATGCTGATCACCGCGATGGCGAAGATGGCGGCGGAGAGGGGCGTGCCGAAGAGGGCGGAGAAAAAGGCAGCCATGCCGGTCATGGTGGCGGTGCGGAGGTCCGCGTCGTCCAGACGGCAGAGCCGCCCGGCCTGATAGCCCAGGACGCCGCCCATCTGCAGGGCCGCTCCCTCCCGGCCGGCGGAGCCGCCGCAGAGGTGGGTGAGGATGGTGCTGAAAAAAATGGCCGGCAGCAGACGGAGAGACAGACCCCGGCCCTGCCGGACCTGGTCGAAGACATTGTTGGTCCCCTGGCCCTCGGTTTTCAGCAGCTTGTAAAGCCCCACAATGGCCAGACCCGCCAGAGGCAGGCACCACAGCAGCCAGGGGTGCGCCTCCCGCAGGGCGCCGCCCTCCTCTACGGCGGCGTGAAAGGCCCCGCCTATCACGCCGCTGACCAGACCCACCGCCGCCGACAGCAGCAGCCACTTTCCCATGGTCACGGCGTACAGCGCGCATTCTCCGCTCCAGCGGACCAGAGTTTCCCTCAATCGTTTCATGATAGCACCATCCTCCCGGAGAAGGCAACCCTCCGCCTGCCCCGAACCGGCGGCGGAGGCTGTTCCTTAACGACTTCTTAACACCAGTATAAACTTTTTCCGGGAGAATGCAAGGGAACCTGGCGTATTTTTGCCCGTTTTGAAAATTCCGCCGTGGAAAATATAAAATAACACCTGCGGGACGGAGCAGATATGGCGATTCTGCACAAAAACCTAACATTTTTTTAGACGGTCTGAAAAATTTTAAATATAGGTTGATTTGTGTGGTCTGATGTCTTATACTGAAAAAAGAAACAGACGCCCTATTCCTGTGAATTATATAATTGGAGGAACGAATATGAAATACGGACGCACTTATAACTTCTCTGCCGGTCCCGCCATGATGCCGGAGCCCGTCCTTGAGGAAATCGCCGCCGAGATGATGAACTACCGCGAAAGCGGCATGTGCGTCATGGAGATGAGCCACCGGTCCAAGGTTTTCCAGCAGATTCGGGACGAGGCCGAGGCGGACCTGCGGAAGCTCATGGGCATCCCCGACAACTACAAGGTCCTCTTCATCCAGGGCGGCGGCACGGTGCAGTTCGCCATGGTGGCCATGAATCTGATGAAGAATGGCGTGGGCTGCTATGTGGAGACCGGCGCGTGGTCCAAGAAGGCCATTGCCGAGGCGAAGAAATACGGCGAGGTGAAAATTGTCGCCTCCTCCGCCGACAAAAATTTCTCCTATATCCCCGACTGCTCTGATCTGGACATCCCGGAGAACGCGGACTATGTCTATATCTGCGAAAATGAGACCATCAATGGCACCACCTATTTCAATCTGCCCGCTACCCGCGGCAAGGTGCTGGTGTCCGATCAGTCCAGCATGTTCCTCTCCCGGCCCTGCGACGTGAGCAAGTACGGCCTCATCTGGGGCGGCGTGCAGAAGAACGTGGGTCCCGCCGGCATGGCCGTGGTCATCATCCGGGAGGACCTGATTCGGGAGGACCTGCCCAAATTCGTGCCCACCTATATGAGCTACAAGACCCACGCGGACAACGACTCCCTGTATAATACCCCCAACTGCTGGGCGATCTACTGCTGCGGCAAGGTCTTCAAGTATCTGCTGGACAACGGCGGCCTGGAGGCCATGAACGCCCGCAACGAAGAAAAGGCCAAGATCCTCTATGACTTCCTGGATTCCAGCAGGCTCTTCACCGGCGCCGTCCGGAAGGAGGACCGCTCCCTGATGAACGTCCCCTTCGTCACCCCCAGCAAGGAGCAGGACGCCGACGTGGTGGCCGCCACCAAGGCCGCGGGCTTCGACAATCTGAAGGGCCACAAGAGCGTGGGCGGTCTCCGGGCCTCCATCTATAACGCCATGCCCAAGGAGGGCGTGGAGGCCCTGGTGGAGTTTTTGAAGAAGTATGAGGCGGAGCACGCCTGAAAAATTAGGAATTAGGGATTAGGAGTCAGGAATTCCCGGCTCCGCGTGTTTTTGCGCCTGAGTCGGAGCCTTCTAATTCCTCATTCCTCATTCCTAATTTTCGACGCCTGTCCCCCAATGGGCGTGAACCCTTGCGCTGTCGATGCCCCTGGGGTGCATCGAGAACGAATGAAAGGGGAATATATCATGTTAAATCGCGTATTGGTCACTGATGGAATGGACGCCTCCGCCGTTGCGAAGCTCCGGGCGGACGGCTGTGAGGTGGTAGAGCAGTTCTATGAGCCCGGCGCCCTGGGCGAAGCCCTGCGGGAGTTTGACGCCGTCATCATCCGCTCCGCTACCAAAATCAAAGAGCCCCAGATTGACGCCGCCAAGGGAAGCCGGCTGAAGCTGATTGTCCGGGCCGGCGTGGGCGTGGACAACATCGCCGTGAAGTACGCCGAGGCGGCGGGCATCACCGTGAAGAACACCCCCCGGGCCTCCTCCAACGCCGTGGCAGAGCTGGCCCTGGCCCTGCTGTTCTCCTGCGCCCGGAATATCTCCATTGCGGGCCATACCATGCGGGAGAACAAATGGGAGAAAAAAGCCTATTCCAAGGGCTTTGAGCTCTCCGGCAAAACCGCCGGCGTCATCGGCTATGGCCGCATCGGCCAGATGGTGGGGGCCAAGTGCCAGGCTCTGGGCATGAATGTCCTCTCCACCGTCCACCGCAACAAGCCCGAGGGCTGCGAGTGCGAGACCATGAAATTTGTCTCCATGGACGAGCTGCTGTCCGGCTCCGACATCATCATCCTCTGTGCCCCCGGCGGCGACAAGGCCCTGGTGGATGGGGAGTCCCTGGCGAAGATGAAGGACGGCGTCGTCATCATCAACGTCTCCCGGGGCAGCAACGTGGACGAGGCCGCCCTGCTGGATGCCCTGAATTCCGGCAAGGTCAAGGCCGCGGGCCTGGACGTGTGGCTCAGCGAGAAGGACCCCAACTGGGCCCTGGCCCAGCACCCGGCGGTCTCCTGCACCCCCCACGTGGGCGCAGGCACCAAGGAGGCTCAGAAGCGCATCGGCCAGGAGCTGGTGGACATCATCGAGAGCTTCTGACAATGAGCGGATTCCGCAAAAAAGCCCGCTCATCTTGGCTTGACAGTGATAAGGAACTAAGAACCTGTATTCACAACCGATGAACGCTGTCTGAGCAGTCTTTTTCCTGCCATACCGCGTCGGTTTCCCTTGCAATCCGTCAGGATTGTAAGGGAAACTTCATTGTCTGACAGGAAAAATCCTCGCCCATCCGGCATCCCCCGGCTATGAATACAGGCTCTAAATTCACTTACCGCTGTTGGCTGACAGTTTCAGGGTGCATACGAAAGCCCGTCTGATTCCTGACAGGGATTCAGACGGGCCGTTTTTTAACAAAACCCTCCTGCGGGCAGCATAGCTTCAATCATTGATTTACTTATGACCCGGACAGTGCAGGAACAAAGGTAGTCCAGCCGTTGCCGCCGCGCAGCTCTGCATCTCGGTCATCCGAGAGGGTAAAGACATAGACCGGCTGACGGAACCCCTTGCTGTCGGCCATGTATTCCAGAGCGCAGGCGGTAACCCGCACCTGATTGGGCTTCAGGTAATTGAACATAGGCACATCCCGCCAGGAGAATCGGCCTGCACAGAGGCGGTCGTATGCCCTTTGGGACGAAATCACCGCAGCATCCCCATGGAGCGTATTGACTGAGAGGGCGTTGTCTACCTCGTAGAGAATGCCGCCCTCTGCAATCCGACAGGTCAACTCGCCGGCGGTCAGTACACCATCTTCCACCACACATTCTGCCCGGAACGCATACTCGCCCCTTTCCTCGTCCACAGTAACAAACTGGGCTGCGTCAGGTACATCAATACCCAGCTTCTTCAAGGCAGTACGGAGTTCATCTTCTGTAATCCTCCCGCCTTTGCCGCTGTAACGCAAGTCGCTGTCTACTCGAAAATCTGTGTACTGATAGGAACGGTCATTGTGATTTACGATTAGGCTGTATGTGCGGTGGTCGGAGTAGAAGGTGCTGTTGTCATAGTAATTCACGTCCGGGCTGCCAAAGTTAATCTCTGCGCCCTGCCGTCCAAGAAAATCCGCGGCAAAAGCATCACTGCTCTCCGTGGTAAAGGGTTCCGTCCAATATACCCCGGACGGCCCCGGTTCATCGGATAATGCACATTCCAGCACCCACTCCACTCCGTTGGTGCCGGCGGAATAGATGGGAGCATCTTCCAGATTTCCGTAGGGCTGGAAACGGTAGGCGAGAAATACGCCCGCCAGGGCCACAATGGACAGGGCCGGGAGTAAGGCATAGGCGCCGACGGTTTTCCATCGTTTGCCCGGCAAGCTGACGAACAACATACATAGGCAATACCCAAACATAGCTCCCAAGGTATTGCAGATGAGATCGTCCACATCGGCCTGTCCCCGGCCAAGGATGTACTGGGCCACTTCGATAATAAGGGATGTTCCTGCCCCTGCCGCCAGCATCCGGTACCACCGTTGGAAGGGTTTTGCCGCCAAGGGGAGAAACACGCCCAAAGGGACAAACATGGCAATGTTCAGCAGTGGGTTCAGCCAGACCTGAAGTGTAAAAGCGTTCCATGCTTCCCAAAACGCCAGAAATGGATAAAGCTGATATATCTGCATACCGTTTCCCATTCGGTTCATCAACGTGATGGCGGCCAGTCCGCCCAAGTAGCATAACAGCAACAGAACAGCTACAGCTTGTCCCTTTGGAAACTGCATTCCCCTTTGATGTTGTTTCCGGTTCAGCAGAACGAGAAGCGCCGCACCGATTGCCAGGCCAATCAAGGCAGGAGGAATGGCCTGCAGGAACAAATAGAAGATTGTGCTGATAAAATCATGCATAGTGAATTTTCCTCCTCTTTGTCTGGAAACACAGTCAGTATAGCATATCCTTCCGCGATGCGGAACTGGAAACAGAATATTTTAAGGAGGCCCCGCCGTTCCTGAGAACGGCGGGGCCTTTTGTCATCGCTTCCGGGCCGCCGAGGAGCCGATGCCCAGCTCCATCCGGTACTTGGCCACCGTCCGCCGGGCGACACGGATGCCCTCCGCCTCCAGCAGGGCGCAGAGGCGCTGGTCGCTGAGGGGCCGGCCCGGGTCCTCGTCCCGGACCAGCAGCAGAAGGGCGTGCTTCACCGCCTGGCGGGAGGCGTCGCCGCCGCTGACCGGCAGGCTGAAGAAATAGCGGAGGGGGTAGGTCCCCTGGCGGCACTGGAGGTATTTTCCCCGCACCGCCCGGGAGACGGTGGAGGTATGCAGCTCCAGCCGCTCCGCCAGGGAGGACAGGGTCATGGGGGCCAGGGCGGCGGTGTCCCCGGCGAAGAAGGGCCGCTGAGCCTCCAGAATGGCCTCGGCGCAGCGGCGGAGGGTGCCGCCCCGGCGCTCCAGACTGCCCAGCAGCCATTTGGCCTGCTGGAGCTTCTGGCGGAGGTAGTCCCGGGTCTCCTTCTCGTCGGACTCCTTCATAAGCCGGACATAGTAGTCGTTGACGGAGACTCTGGGAAGATAGTACTCGTTCAGGATAACCCGCAGTTCTCCATCCAGCTCCGCCACGAATACGTCGGGCCGGACATAGACCGCCGGCTCCGCCGGCTGGAAGGCCCGGCCCGGATGGGGCTCCAGGGCGGTGATGATTTTCTCGGCGGCCCGGACCTCCTCCAGGCTCAGGCCCAGCTTCTGGGCAATGGCGCCGTAGTGCTTCCGGCCCAGCTCCGGCAGGAACCGGGCGGCGATGTCCAGGGCGGCCTGATTCGTCTCCCCCCGGCGCTTCAATTGCAGCACCAGGCACTCGGAGAGGGACCGCGCCCCCACGCCGGGAGGGTCCAGACTCTGAAGCTGCTCCAGAGCCCTGCCGGTCAGCTCCTGGGGGATGTTCAGCTCCGACAGGCCGTTCACGTCCTCCTGGGCCAGATACCCGTCTTCGTCCACCAGCTCCGCAAGGTACACGGACAGGGCCAGCAGGGGCTTGGGCAGGCGCTGCCGCTCCAGCTGGTCCCGCAGGAAGGCGGACAGGCTCTCAAGGTCCCGGTCCGCCCGGCCGGGCTCCGCCAGGGCGGCGTCCTCATGGGCGAAGGTGGCCCGCCCCACGCCGCCGTCAATCCAGCTGGCCTGCTGCCGGAGCTCCTCATAGGCCCGTTCCGGCGTGTCGGACTGGTCCAACAGGGGGTTTTCCTCCGTTTGGCGGGAGATGTATTCCAGCAGCTCCTGAGAGGTCATTTGCAGGACCTCCATGGACTGGAGGAGCTGGGGCGTCAGCTTCAGTTCCTGACGCAGTTCGGTTTTTAGCTGGACAAGACTCATGAAACGGCTCCTTTTTCTCTCTCACTGACAGACGGCGGACCGGGGGCGGCCTCACCGGGCGTATTTTGCGATTTTCCGGGAGGCGGTGGCCTGGGAGATGCCCAGCTCCCGGGCCACGGCGGCGGTGGTGCCCCAGCGGCGGAAGGACTCCCGGATGATTTGACCCTCGTAGGCGTCCATCCGCTCCGCCAGGGTCCCGGAGGCGGCGGCGGGGGCGGCCTCGCCGGTGAATTCCTGGGGCAGCTGGCCCAGGTCGATGATGGGGTCCTGGCAGGTAATCACCAGACGCTCCACCAGGTTTTCCAGCTGGCGGACGTTGCCGGGCCACTCGTACTGCTCCAGGAAGGCCTGGAGGCGGGGGCTGAAGGTCAGGCTCCTGTCGTACTCCCCGCAGAACCGGGCCAGAAACTGATGGGCCAGGGGGAGGATGTCCTCCTGCCGCTGGCGGAGGGGCGGGATGTGGATGCGGATGACGTTGAGCCGGTAGAAGAGGTCGGAGCGGAACAGGCCCCGCTGGACCGCCTCCTCCAGATTCCGGTTGGTGGCTACCAGCAGACGGAAATTCAGCTCAATGCGCCTGGTGCCGGAAAGCCGCTCGATGGTCTTCTCCTGAATCAGCTGGAGCAGCTTGGACTGAATGTGGGCGGGAAGCTCCCCGATTTCATCCAGGAAGAGGGTGCCGTTGTTGGCCAGCTCAATCTTGCCGATTTTCCCGCTGCTGGAGGCCCCGGTAAAGGCCCCCTTCTCATAGCCGAAGAGCTCGGATTCAATGAGGTTCTCGTGGAGGACGGCGCAGTTCACCTCGATGAAGGGGCCGTCGGCCCGGCTGCTCATGGCGTGGATGGCCTTTGCCACGGCGCTTTTGCCCACGCCGGTTTCCCCTGTGATGAGGATGTTGGCTTTGGTGTTTGCCGTGTTCTGCATCAGGGTCCACAGCCGCTGCATGGGGGCGCTTCTGAAAATCAGGCTGGTGGAGGTGGCCCGGGTCCGCAGCTCCGCGATCTCTTCGGAATAGTGCTGGAGGGAGTCCTGGAGATGGCGGTAGTTCCGCTGGATGGTGTTGATCTGCTCCATGGACACGGTGTTGAAGCAGACGGCGAATTTCAGCTCGCCGGCGCTGTCGAACAGGGGGATGCCCACGGTCATGACATTTTTGTGGGAGTGGTTGATGGTTTGTGTGGCGGTGACTTTTTTCCGCTGGCGGATGACCTCCGCCGTGACGCAGGGGGAAAAGGTGCCGTCGGCCTCCAGGTCGAAGGCGGATTTGCCCACGATGGAGTCGTGGGAAAAGCCGAAATTCCTCTCATAGCTCTCGCTGACCCGGAGGATGACGCCCTTGGCGTCGGAGAGCATCATGTCGTCCGCCAAAACCAGGTTGTTCTCCGGGTTCAGGATGTCAAAAAGGCCCCGGAGGTTGATGCCGTCGTCAAACAGACCGGTGAAATCGGGGGTATGGGACATGGCGGGGCCTCCTTTTTTTCTTATCGTTCCTCAGACCGACCTATCAGGTAATCCACGCTTACTCCAAAGTGGTCCGCCAGCTTCCAGGTATTTTCTAAATTCGGAAGATTTACGCCTCTTTCATATGTTTGATATTGCTGCTCTTTGATGCCGATATCAGCGGCAACCTGCACTTGTGTTTCATATTTTTCTTTTCTCAGTTCTCGCAGCCGTCCTTTCAGCAAAAATTCCATGCTTACCCCCTTGACACAATTAAACAATGGTTCCAATCTATGATTAGAACCATTATTTAATTGCCCTTTGAAAAGAGAAAAATTATGTCTGACTTCATAAAATGGCTTTATGCCAACTACATCAAGCCCCATTTGGATACCATTCCAAAGGGGGAAGGGAATTACAGGTCCTTTGGGCTGTTTTTTGCTCTTCTGTTGTTGAAGCACCTTGGGGGGCGGACTTATGTGTCCGCCTGTTCTCCGGGGCTGCCCCGCCATGTGGGGTCGTCGGTCACCCCTAGCAGATAGTCCGTGGAGACGTGGAAATACTCCGCCAGCTGAACCAGCTTTTCAAAAGACGTCTCTCGGTTGCCGGTTTCTATCATGCTGATGGCGTTTGCACTCAGCCCTATTTGCGCCCCCAGCTCCTTTTGCTGTAGCTTCGCTTGTACTCGGAGCTGTTTTAGGCGATCTTTGAAAATAATTACCGTTCTCATAAATCCTCTTGACAACCCACAGATCGTGGGATATACTCAATATAACCCACTCTTCGTGATTTTGAAAGGAGCGTTTCACTTGCGAGATTATTTAAGCGAGATATACCATGAAAGGCTTCCCTCTCTGGTAGTACTTTCCAATCTGGAGGAACCGGAAACTGTGGAGGAGGAGAAGATCAGGAACCAACTCCGGGCGGTGGACAAGTTTGTAGAAGAGGCGCTGATTCCCAGCATAGAGGCGCTTGCGAACAAGAAAGCAGAGGAAGGCTTCTACACCGGCGTCCGCTTCGGCGCGCAGCTCATGGCGGAGCTCATGGACCAATAACAAGCAAGGAACCCGCCCACCCCAACCGCCAGGTTAGCAGCAGCGAGGAGGGGAGGACAGTCCATTCGTCAACCACCAAAACCCCCGCCCGCACCACGCCGCGGGCAGGGACATGCGTACACGGAAGTCCGTACCGTGCCGCGTCCCCCGTCCCTCGTCCCCCCGCAGGGGCGTACTTCTTTTTCTCTCTTCCACCGTGCACGGCGCATTCTCTCTTTTTCTTCTGGAAGAAAAAGAGAGAATGGGGGGTGCAATGCCCAGCCATCGCTGGTATCCAATCCGCCCCGCCCGAAGGGCGAGTACCATTATCCCCACAATGCGGACAGCATGGGAATGACCTGCTTCTTCCGGGACATAATCTTGGGCAGGAAGGCGGAATTCTCCTCCCCCTTGATGGAGAAGGCCTGCCGGATGGTGTCCTCGTCGCCGGTGAAGAGGAGGTGGGTGCCCTCCAGCAGCACGTCGGTAATCATAAAGACCACGGTGTTCAGCCCCTGCTTTTTCAGGAGACGGTCCATGACCTCGAAAAACTCCTTCTGCCGGTTCAGCAGCCGCTCGGAGTCCATGGTGGTCACCTGGCTGACGGCCAGGTTGTGCCCGGCGATGTGGAATTCCTTATAGTCGGTGCCGAGAATGGCCTCGGCGGTTTTGTCGTCGCCGCAGCTGGCGGAGAAAATGGCCTGCCCCAGGTCCTCCAGCTTGACGCTGGCGATGCGGGAGAGCCGGCCCGCCATGTCGATGTCCCGCTGGGTGCAGGTGGGGGACTTGAACATGACGGTGTCCGACACGATGGCGGCGGCCATGAGGCCCGCCATGTTGGCGGTGGGCATCAGGCCCTTTTCCTGGTACATCTCGGCTATGATGGTATTGGTGCTGCCCACTGCCTCGTTCCGGACGTGAATGGGGTTCTTGGTTTCGATGTCCGCAAGGCGGTGGTGGTCGATGATCTCCAGGATTTCCGCCTGGTCCAGACCGATGACGGACTGGGATTTCTCATTGTGGTCCACCAGAACCACCCGCTTCCGCCGGGGGCGCAGCAGGTGGAACCGGGACAGCATGCCCACCACCTGTTCGTTCTCGTCCAGAATGGGATAGGCCCGGAACCGGCTTTCCAGAACCGTGTTCTGTACGTCGTCAATATAATCGTCCAGATGGAAGCAGACCAGGTCCCCGCTCTTGCAGACCCGGGAGATGGGCACGGCGTGGAAAATCAGCCGGAGCGCCTGATAGGCGTCGATGGGGGTGGAGACGATGCAGGTTTCGCCGGCGGTCTCCAGCAGCTCCGGGGAGACCTCCGCCTGACAGACGATGACGCAGTTCACCTGGAGGTCCAGAGCCCGGCGGATCATGTCCGGCTGGTCGCCGCAGACCACGATGCTGTTTTTGTTGGAAAACAGCAGATTTTCCCGTCCGGTGGGCAGGGCGATGGTCACCTCGCCGGAAATGACCTCCCGCACGTTGCTGCCCTCGTTCAGAATCTTGCCCTCCAGCACGGAGAGAAGATTATAAACCGGGATGTCCTCCACACAGGGATTCCGGACAGAGGTGATGTCGTAGTTGGCCACGTCTCCGGCGGAAAGCGTTCCGAAGAGGGTGCCGTCCTCGTTGGCAACAGGGAGGACGGAGATTTTCCCGTTCTGCATGGTCTGCCAGCCCCGGCTGACGGTGGCCGCGGCGGAGAGGGTGGGGGGCGTATCATAGTCCAGGTCCCGGACCTGGGTCCGCACATTGTGAATCAGCCTGGGGGGCTGGAATCCGAAACGGTCCAGCACAATCTGCGTCTCGTCGCTGATCTGGCCCAGCCGGGCGGCCTGATAGCGCCGGTCGCCCAGGGCGTTTCTCAGCGCCGCATAGGCCATGGCGGAGACAATGGAATCGGTGTCCGGGTTCCGGTGTCCGGTGATATAAATGGTATCCATAGGGTTCCTTTCCCGGGCTCTGGGGGCCCGCCTTGTTTGATAGGTCTATTATGCGTCTCAGAGAGCAAAAAGTCAATCGCTGCTGTTTTCCAGCGGCGTTTTTTGCCGCCGGGTTCTTCGCGGCTCCTCCCCGCCCGGGAGGAGCCGGAGCCGTTCAGTGTCCCTTGCGCTTTTCCCTCCGCTTCTCCTGCTTCCGGGCGAAACGCCGGGCCTCTTCCGCGTCCTTTTCGGCACGGCTGCGGACCCGGCGGGCTTCCTTCCCCTGCTCCCGCTGGAGGGCCAGGGCCTGCTGGGCCCGGGTGCCCATGGCCTTGGGTTGGACGGCCCGCCGGGCCTCTCTCCGGGCCCGCTTGGGGCTGACGGGACGGGCCTCCGGCGGCTTTCCCGGTACAGAGGGGCTGAAGTGCAGCCGCCGCCAGTTTTCCAGCAAAAAGGCATAGACCTCGCCGTCCCTGGGCTCGGCGCCGAAGGTAATCCGGCAGACCTCCCAGGCATCTCCATCGCCCCGCTCATAGAGCAGAGTCCAGAAAGGCGGCTCGAAGCGGACGGTGAGCTGTGTATATCCGGTTTCCATATGCGGTTCCTCCTTGAATTAGCTTCTGCGGAGAAGGGACAACCAAGGAGGCAGGTTACTGAGAGACCGGGACGGGCGGAATTCCCGAACTCTGCCCGGACTACCAACCGGGCCGTGTTTTGATCTCCGCGATTCCATCATAACCGGTTCCGGCGGCAAACGCAAGAAAAAAGACAGGCGGACCCTCCGGCCCGCCCGTCTGACGGTCAATAGGCGCTGATATCCAGGGACTCGTCATCCTCCCCCTTTTCAATAGAGCGGATTTCCATAAAATAGTCCTTCCCCGGCCCCAGGACCACCTGGACCCGGTCTCCTGCCCGCTTCCCCAGCAGGGCCTGTCCGACAGGGGACTCCTTGCTGATGAGGCCCTTCAGCGCGTCCTGACGGAGGGTGGTAACCACCCGCAGGACCATCTCCTTCTTGACCATCTCGTTATAGACCGTCACCCGGTCAAAGAGGCCCACGGCGTCCGCCTGGTCCTTCACCTCGATGATTTTGGCGGTGCGGATCATCCGCTCCAGATAGCGGATGCGGCTGTCGTTGCGGTTTTTCGCCTGTTTGGCGCATTTATATTCAAAGTTCTCGCTGAGGTCTCCGAAGGCCCTGGCGGTCTGGACCTCCTCAATCAGCTGGGGACGGAGAACCTGGATGCGGTGCTCCAGCTCCTCCTTCATTTTCCGGATGTCCACCGCCGTCAGTTCGTCGTACATACTCTGCTCCTTTCAATTGGATGGTCCGCCATACGATGGGCTCGAGACCGCCACATGATTGAGGCTTCTCCCTTTTCGGAAAGGAGGATAGCTCGAAAGGGACCCATCAGGGGTCCCTTTCGTTTGCAATCAAGAAGTTTTCAGAACTTTTTGAAAGTTCTGAAAACTTACGGGGGCTGTCAAAAAGACTTTTTTGACAGCCCCGCCCGCCGTACGGCGGGCCTTCTCCGGTGTTCCACTGGAAAGCGCTTATTTGTTGTAGTTCCGCATTCTCCAGACAATGGCGGAGACCTGGCCCCGGGTCAGGGTGTTTCCGGGCTTATAGGTGCTGACGCCGTTGCTGAAATATCCCTCGATGATGCCCGCCGCGTTCAGAGCCTGAACATAGACGTCCGAGGTGTCCGTAAAGGGCTTGACGCTGGAGAGGTTATTGATGTCCAGCTTCAGCGCGCCGGCGGCCAGCTGGGCCACCTGGAGCCGGGTAATGGGGGCGCTGAGGTTTACGTTGGTGCGGGTCACCAGACCGTCGGCCTGGGCCCGGGCCAGATAGCCGCTGAATACGCTGCCCTTGACGGTGGGGGCCTGCTCGGGATAGCCAGCGGCCAGCATGACCAGCTTCAGCGCCGCGCCATAGGTAATGGTGTTGTTGGGCATGAAGCTTCCGTTGGCGTAGCCGTCAATCACCGAGGCGTCCGCCAGCTCGGTGACGTACTTATAGCACCAGGTGGATGTGGTCACGTCGCTGAAGGCCTTCCGGCTGTTCAGAACGCCCAGGGAGAACACGCCGGAGGCAATGGGGACGCCGCTGGCGTTCAGGGCCGCGTAGGGGATTTCCACCGGGCCGGTGTAGGCGCCGGCGGGAACAAAGCGCAGCTGGCCCATCTGCTGGGTACCGGTATTGTAGGTGTAGACCGTCTTGGTGTCGGCGGGGGTGTTCCCGGACCCCACATAGACCGTGCCCACGTTGGCGGTGGGCAGCTTCAGAAGCTGGATGCCGCTGAGGGCGCTGCCGGTGGCGGTGGCCACCGCCGTGTAGATGGAGCTGGCGGGGAAGTTCACAGCCACGCCCTTGGGCGTCACGCCGTAGACCTCGGACACCGCCGTGGAGGTCACACTGATGAGGATGCTGCCGGTAACGCTGCGCCCGCCGGTGCCGTAGGCGGTGAAGGGAATCACCGCGCAGTAGTTGCTGCCGCTGGGCACATAGGTCAGTTCCGTCAGGGCGTACTGGCTGGCGGATGTGGGGCTCATGTAGAAGCTCCGGGCGCTGCGGTTGGCGGCTGTGATCTGTTCCCGGGTGGCGGTGCCGTAGCCGCTGGCGCTGTAGTAGTTGTAGTAAAGGGCCCCGGCGGCGGGCACGTCGCTGAACGTCACATATTGCAGGGTGTCCGTGGTATAGCCGCTCTTTTTATAGAATTTTGCCAGGTCGTTGGCGTTGATCTGGAGGCTGTTCCCCGCCGTGATGTTGTACCGGATGCTGCCCACCAGGCTGGAGGACGCGCCGCCGGCGGGGGTGATGACCACGGTGCCCTCCACAGAGCGGGAATTTGTGCCGTAGGCGGTAAAGTGCAGGGTCACCTTGCCGGTGAAGGCGCTGGCGGCGGCAAAGGTCAGGTCGTCCAGCGCGTAGTCGTTCCGGCCCGCGTCGCCGCTGTTGTAGTAGAACCGGGCGTCCGCCAGGGTGGTGCGGCGGAAGGAATTGGCGTAGCTGGTGCCGTATCCGGTGTAGAAGGTGCCGTCGCTGTCGGAGAACTCCGAAGTCGTGGGCTGGCGGAATTCCACATAGCTGAGCTGATAATTGCTGTAGGTCTTGCGGAAGAAGCTGTTGAAGTCCGTCCGGTCGAAATTCACGGTCTTGTTGGGGGCGACGGTATAGGAGATGTCTCCCCCGGCGCTGGTGTTCACGGTGATTTTCAGGGCGCCCTCCTCATAGTCCGTGTCGGAGTAGCAGACCCGGAAGGGGATGGAAAGGGTGCTGCCGTTCTTCGCGCCGCTGTCCGCCCGGAAGCTCAGGGAACTGAGGGCATAGCTGCCGTAGCTGGAAGAGCTGTAATAAAATTTGGTCTGGCTGTAGGACAGGTTGCTCCGGGTCAGGGCGGTGTTCCCGGTGTACATGCTGCCGGCAAAGCTGGTGTAAGCGCTGGGGGCGCTGAAGACGACATAGCGGATGGTCCGGCTGGTGCCGGAGAGGGAACGGTAGACGTTGTTGAAGTCGTCCACTTTGAAGGACACGGAGCCGCCGGGGGCCACGTCATAGGCAATGCTGCTGCCGCTGCTGGTGGACACGGTGATTTTCAGGGTGCCCTCCTCATAGTCGCTGCTGGAGTAGTAGGCCCGGAAGGGAATGGAGATGCTGTCGCCGTCCCGGGCGGAGGAGGTGGCCTGGAAGGTCAGGTCGTCCAGGGCGTAGTCCCCTTCCTTGGAATCGCTGTAGTAGAAAAAGGTCTTGGAATGGGTCAGGTCGGAGCGGCTGAAGGACGTGCGTCCGGCGTACAGCTCGCCGTTGAAATTGGTGTAGCTGCTGGGGGCGCTGAAGGTGACATAGCGGATGGTCCGGCTGGAGCCGGAGAGGTCCTGATAGACCTCGTTGAAATCCGCCCGCTTGAAGCTGACGCTTTTGCCCGGGGCCACCTCATAGGCCACGGTATCGTCGGACTCGTCCTTGTCGATGATGATTTTCAGAGCGCCCTCCTCGTAGTCGCTGCCGGAGTAGAAGGCGCGGAAGGGAATTTCCAGGGTGTCGCCGTCCCGGGCGGAGGAGGTGGCGGTAAAGCGCACGTCGTCCAGGGCGTAGTCGCCGTAGCTGGAAGAATTGTAGTAGAACTGAAGCCCGCCATAGGAGAGGTCATTCCGGGTGAAATCGGTCTTCCCGCTGACGTTGAGCTTGCCTGCGAAGGAGTTATAGGCGCTGGGGGCCTTGAACTCCACATAGCGGATGGTCCGGCTGGAGCCGGAGAGATCCTGATAGGCCTCGTTGAAATCGCTGCGGTCGAAGGTCACGGACTTGCCCGGGGCCACCCGGTAGGTGACGTCCCCGTCCTGATTGCTTTTGCCGTCCACCACGATTTTCAGCGTGCCCTTGTAGCTGACATTTTTGTTGTACCAGGCTTCAAAGGAGATGGAGAGCTCGTCGCCGTTCCGGGCCCGGTCGGTGGTCTTGAAATTCAGGGAATTCAGGGCGTAGTCGCCGTAGTCGGAATCGCTGTAATAGAACTGTGTGCCGTCGTCCAGGATGCTCCGGGTCATCTCCCGGGAGCCGGAATAAATGGCTCCGTCAAAATTGGCGTAGCTGCTGGTGGGGGAGAAGGTGATCCAGCGGGGTGTGCTGGTGTCTCCGCTCATGGCGCGGTAGGCCTCCCGGAAGTCGCTGGTCTTGAAGTCCACCGTGCCGCCGGGGGCCACGGAATAGGTGATGGTGGAGGACTTGGAGGAGGACGTGCCGGAGATGGTGATGGTTCCGGCCACGCTGTTGCCGTAGCTGTCCGCGGCGGTGTAGTTCACGGTGTAGCCGCTGGAGGAGCCGGGGACAAAGTAGAGGTTGGCCACACTGCTGTAGGAGTAGCTGCCGGTTCCCAGACTTCCCTTGCTGCTGTTGGCATAGAGGACGCCGTAGCTGCTTCCCCGGGGATTGGAGAAGCTGACGCTGTTAAAGCTGCTCTGCCCGGTGAGGGCGCTGAACCTGCTGCTGATTTCCGAGCGGATGGAGCCGCCCACGGTGGCGCCGCTGGTGGTCCCGGCGGAGATGCTGAGGTTCTGGCTGGTGGCCTTGAGGGAGAAGAGGGCGTAATAATTCACGGTCTGCCCGGCGGTCACCGCAGGCATTGAGGACACGGAGGCATAATTGCTCTGGCCGGTATAGACGGCGGTGGTGACGGCGCTGGTGGTCCAGCCGACAAAAGTGCCGCCGCTTTTGGTGGGCTTGCCGGGGTCGGAAGGCCGGTTTCCGGCGGTGACAGTTTGGGTTTTCCACGCTGTATTGCCATTCCAGAAGGTAACGGAGGCTTTGGCAGTGGAAGCTTTTGTGTAGCCACAGGTTGTACAGGTATTGCTGCTATTATAGCTGTGTGCGAATTCTTCTCTGGAACTGCAAAGACTGCAAGTGTGCCAATGAATGGTTTCATTTTTCTGCCAAGCGCCATAGCTGTGCTGGTGAACCATGCTGGTACCGCAACGATCACATCTGCTGTTGCTGTCCGCGTCAATATGGCCCAGTGCGGCAATGGTCTCTGTTTTACCTACTTTGCCACACACAGTGCAGGTATAAGTACGTGTGCCAGTAGTTGTGCAAGACGGCTGCTTGGAAACAGAGATGGTAGAGTCGTTATAAGAATGCTCTAGTTTGGGAATATCTCTATAATCGACTGCCCGGTTACAAATGGTACATACCCGCTGTTCGCGTCCTGCCGATTCACAGGTGGCAGGACGGTCGATTTCCCAATTACCGTATTTGTGCTCAGTCATAGGGACTTCAGTCTCTGTCATGATGTGACATATACGGCAGACATATACAGTTTTTCCCATAGATGTGCAGGTGGGGCTTACGCTGCTGCTTACATCCTGCTCGTAATCATGGTCTGTGGTCGCAATTGGTTCTGTCTTTTCAGCATTGCAGCCATCAACTGTGCATTTGAAGGTCTTTGTGCCTGACTCTGTACATGTAGCAGGCTTTGTGATTTCACCTGAGTTCCACGCATGGTTTCCATCCGGGCAGTCCACCGCCATCGCCGCAGGCATCAGGCTGAGCACCAGAACCAGCGCCAGCAGGGCTGACGAAAACCGCTTTCCTGTTTTTTTCCAAAATCCGTTCATTTTTTGTCCCTCCATGCAGTTCCGCAAGTTCGGATTTACCATTTTCTTCCACATTACGATTGCAGTAGTCACTCGTGTATATACCATAGCGGAAACCCTCGTCATAATCATGAACAAACTGTGAACAACCGGCAACATTTTTGTATCACTTTGGATACAAAGGTTTCTCTTTACAAATAAATTTCCCTCCGATATAATACTAGAGCTGACGAAATACCAAGGAATGGAGACGAACGACTATGGCTTTGATCGAATACGACGTTTACAGACAAAAGCTCCGGGAGCTCCGGCCCGAGCTGGAGAAGCTCTCCGCCGCCCTGGACATGGACGCGGCGAAGCAGGAGGCCGCGCGGCTGGAGGACGAGACTGCCCAGGACGGATTCTGGAACGACCTGGAGCGCTCCCAGAAGGTTCAGCAGCGGCTGAAGCAGCTCCAGACCAAAATTGCCCGGCAGGAAAAGCTCTTTTCCTCCTGGGAGGACCTGACCGTTCTCTGCGAGATGGGCCAGGAGGCCGACGACGCCGACATTCTGGAGGAGCTGAAAAGCGATTTTTCCGCCCTGGAGGCCAGAGTGGAGGAAACCCGGCTGGCCACCCTGCTCTCCGGGGAATATGACGGGTCCAACGCCATTTTGCAGTTCCACCCCGGCGCGGGCGGCACCGAGGCCCAGGACTGGGCTCAGATGCTCTACCGGATGTATACCCGCTGGGCGGAGCGCCACGGCTTTTCCTATAAGACGCTGAACTACGAGGACGGCGACGAGGCGGGCATCAAGTCCGCGGCCATCTCCATCGAGGGAGAAAACGCCTACGGCCTGCTGAAAAGCGAGAACGGCGTCCACCGGCTGGTCCGGGTCTCCCCCTTCGACGCCAACGCCCGGCGGCAGACCTCCTTTGCCGCGGTGGAGGTGATGCCGGAGATTGAAAACGACGAGAGCATCGAGATTCGGGACGAGGACGTTGAGATGCAGGTCTACCGGGCCAGCGGCGCGGGCGGCCAGCACGTCAACAAAACGTCCTCCGCCGTCCGGCTGATTCACAAGCCCACGGGCATCGTGGTGGCCAGCCAGCAGGAGCGGAGCCAGTTCCAGAACAAGGACAACTGCATGAAGATGCTCCGGGCCAAGCTCCTGGAGCTGAAGGCCCAGCAGCACGCGGAAAAGATTTCCGACATTAAGGGCGTGCAGATGAAAATCGAGTGGGGCAGTCAGATTCGGTCCTATGTCTTCATGCCCTATCAGATGGTCAAGGACACCCGGACCAGCTATGAGACCAGCGGCATCGACGCGGTGATGGACGGAGATCTGGACGGCTTCCTCAACGCCTATCTCACCCAGCTGGCCACCGGGGAACTGAAAAAGTAAGCGAACAAACGAAAGGAGAACGAATTGCAATGAAACGTGTTGTGTCTTTGTGCCTGGCCCTGTGCCTGTCTTTTTGCCTGAGCCTCCCGGCCCTGGCCTTTTCCGACGTGCCGGAGAGCCATGTCTTTTATCAGGCCATTCAGGACTGCGCCGGGAAGGGCATTCTGTCCGGCTACAGCGACGGGACGTTCCATCCGTCGGACAGCGTCACCCGGGCCCAGTTCTGCGTCATGCTGGTTCGGGCCTTCTATCCCCAGGAGCTGAGCCGGTATGAGAGCCAGAAGTCCATTGGCTGGTACGGGCCCAGCGCCGCCCTGCTGAAGGACAAGGGCATTCTGTTTTACGGCGACGAGCACTGGAAGGACCCGGAGGTGATGAAGCAGTCCATTACCCGCCGGGACATGGCGCAGTTCCTTGGCAATCTCCTGAAGGCCAAGGGCTATTCGGTTTCCGAGGCCGACAGAACGGCCGCCCGGGCCCAGATTTCCGATTTTGCCTTGATTGGAGAGTACTACGAGAATGCGGTTGCGTCGGTGTACGCCCTGGGCATCATCACCGGCTATCATGACAACAGCTTCGGCCCCTCCGGCGTCATGACCCGGGGACAGGGCGCCGTGGTGATTTACCGCACGGCGCAGTGCATGTCCACAGGTACCCTCAAGCCGGTGCAGGAGAAGCCCGCCGCGAACCCTGACACGCTGGTCAACGGGAAAGCGGTGACGGAGGAGAACGTGGTGGAGTTCCTTCAGGAGATGCAGAAGGCATACCCCGAGGGAACGGACTTCTCCGCGGGCTATCCCGACGGCGACTCCAGCCCCGTCCGCAGCGCCACCTATATCTATGAACGGGCGGAAAACCCCAAGACCCATACCAGCAATATCGAGGGCTGCGGCGGCTGGACCACGCTGCTCAGCGACGGCATGTTCAGCCAGAAGGGCTTTGAGATGCGGAAGACCACCCTGGAGGAGGCCCGCCCCGGCGACGTCATGATTCAGCTGGACGGAAACGGGCGGCTGGTCCATGTGGCCATGATTTCCCGGAGTCCGGTCACGAAGGACGGCAGAGTTTCCTTCGCCGTCACGGAGGCCGGCACTGACCAGCAGGGTATATACAGGGTTCACTGGGACGTGGACTACAGCTGGAGCGCGAACAGCCGGTATACCTATGACATCTGGACCCGGTATCCCGCGTAATCCACACGCTGCCAAAAAGGCGCGGCCTTTAGAACCTGTATTCACAACCGCTGAACGCTGTCTGAACGGTCTTTTTCCTGCCATACTGCGTCGATTTCCCTTGCAATCCGTCAGGATTGCTGCGGGCGCAAAAGATCTCCTTGTCTGACAGGAAAAATTCCCGTCCATCCAGCATTCTCCGGCTATGAAGACAGGTTCTTAGAGCCGCGTCCTTTTTCGGCGGAATGCCCTGTTTCCCGGCGGGGAAACCGGCGGCCCCGGCAGCGCGGCCCCGGCGGTTCCCGCGTTCCCTGACAGACAGAAAGGAAGCTCTACGTATGAACGACAAACAAAAACAGTCTCTTACCCCCGGTCCGGGGGAGAATAAGATGGGCGTCCAGCCCATTGCGCCCCTCCTGGCGGGCATGGCGGTTCCCATGATGATTTCCATGCTGGTCCAGGCCCTCTATAACGTGGTGGACAGCATTTTTGTGGCCCGCCTCAGCCAGGACGCCCTGAATGCCGTGTCCCTGGCCTTCCCCCTGCAAAACCTGATGATTGCCGTGGGCGGCGGCACCGGCGTGGGCATGAATGCCCTGCTGTCCCGGTCCCTGGGGGAGAAGAAGCAGGACCAGGCGGACCAGGCCGCCAACACGGGTATTTTCGTCTTCCTGGTCAGCGCCGTCCTGTTCGGCATCTTCGGCGTGCTGCTGGCCCGGCCCTTCTTCCTGGCTCAGACGGATATCGAGTCCATTGTGGACTACGGCACGGACTACGCCCGCATCTGCCTGGGCCTGTCCATCGGCATTTTCAGTCAGTTCTGCTTTGAACGGCTGCTCCAGTCCACGGGCCGGACGGTGTACTCCATGATTACCCAGCTCATCGGCGCAGTCATCAATATCATCCTGGACCCCATCCTGATTTTCGGCCTCTTCGGCCTCCCCCGGCTGGAGGTTGCGGGGGCCGCCGTGGCCACAGTCATCGGCCAGATTGTGGCCGCCCTCATCGGACTGTGGATGAACCTGCGGTTCAACAGGGACATCCACATCCGCCTCCGGGCCATCCGGCCGGACCGGGCCATGGTCCGGGAAATCTACCGGATAGGCGTGCCCTCCATCGTCATGCAGTCCATTGGTTCCATCATGACCTTCGGCATGAATAAGATTCTCATCTCCTTCACCGACACGGCCACGGCGGTCTTTGGGGCCTATTTCAAGCTCCAGAGCTTCATTTTCATGCCGGTCTTCGGCCTGAACAACGGCATGGTGCCCATCATCTCCTACAACTACGGCGCGGCCCGGCTGGACCGGGTTCGGGATACCATCAGACTCACCGCTACGGTGGCAACGGTCATTATGGTGATTGGCTGCTCTGCCTTCAATCTGATTCCCGGGGTGCTGCTGGGCTTTTTCAGCCCCTCGGCGGAGATGCTGGCCATCGGCACCGTGGCCCTGCGGGTCATCAGCTATTCCTTCCTGCTGGCGGGCTTCGACATCATCGCCGGGTCCGTATGCCAGGCCATCGGAAATCCGGTCTATACGCTGATCTGCTCCGTCTGCCGCCAGCTGGCGGCGCTGCTGCCTGCGGCCTGGCTGCTGGCCCAGACGGGAGTGCTGGACCTGGTATGGTTCTGTTTCCCCATCTCGGAGGTGGTTTCCCTGGTGCTGAGCATTTTCTTCCTCCGGAAAACCATGCGGGCCGCCGAGGCGAAAATCGGCGCGCCGCAGAATTAAATATCAGGAATCAGGGGTGAGGAATTTCCCTCCACATCCGGTTTCCCCATTGTCGAAAGGAGTTTTATGGACGCTATCATCGAACTGCTTGCCCAGGAGCTGGACCAGCCCGTCCGGTACGTCGCCAACGTGGCGGAGCTGCTGGACGAGGGCAACACCATTCCCTTCATCGCCCGCTACCGCAAGGAGCTTCACGGGGCCATGGACGACCAGCTGCTCCGGACTCTGGAGGAGCGCCTGAAATACCTCCGGGGTCTCCAGGAGCGGCGGGAAGCCGTCAAGAATTCCATTGAGGAGCAGGGGAAGCTGACGCCGGAGCTGGCCGCCGCCGTCGACGCCGCCAAGACCCTGGCGGAGGTAGAGGACCTCTACCGGCCCTATAAGCAGAAGCGCCGCACCCGGGCCACCATGGCGAAGGAAAAGGGGCTGGAGCCCCTGGCGGAGCTGCTGTTCGCCCAGGGGCCGGACTGCCCGGACCCCCTGACGGAGGCGGAGCGGTATATCGACCCGGAGAAGGGCGTGGAGACGGCGGAGGACGCCCTGGCCGGGGCCTCCGACATCGTGGCGGAGGCCCTGAGCGACGACGCGGAGCTGCGGAAGGCCCTCCGGGGGCTTCTGGAGCGGAACGGGACCCTTCGCAGCGCCGCCGCTGTGGAGGAGGACAGCGTCTACCGCCTGTATTATGAGTTCACCCAGCCCCTTTCCCGGATGCAGGGCCACCAGGTCCTTGCCGTCAACCGGGGGGAGAAGGAAGAGAAGCTGAAGGTCTCCGTTGAGCTGGACCGGGAGCTTGCCCTGCGGACCCTGCGCCGCCGGGTGGTGGTCCCCGGAAGCCGGGCCATGGAGTTCGTCAAGGCCGCGGCAGAGGACGCCTATGACCGGCTCCTCTTCCCCTCTCTGGAGCGGGAATGCCGGTCCGCCCTGACGGAGAGGGCCTGTGAGAGGGCCATCGGCCAGTTCGCCCTGAATCTGAAGCCCCTGCTGATGCAGCCGCCGGTGAAGGGAAAGGTCACCATGGGTCTGGACCCGGGCTACCGGATGGGCTGCAAGGTGGCGGTGGTGGACGGCACGGGGAAGGTGCTGGACACCGCCGTGGTCTATCCCACCTACGGCGAGCGGCAGAAAAAGGAGGCCATTGCCGCCCTGTCGAAGCTGATTGAGAGACACGGCGTGGAGCACATCGCCATCGGCAACGGCACCGCCAGCCGGGAGACGGAGCAGATGGCTGTGGAGCTGATTCATCAGGTCAACGCCGCCGGGCGGAACGTCAGCTATATGATTGTGTCCGAGGCCGGGGCCTCCGTGTACTCTGCCAGCCCCCTGGGGGCGGAGGAGTTCCCCCAGTACGACGTCAATCTCCGCTCCGCCGTGTCCATCGCCCGGCGGCTCCAGGACCCCCTGGCGGAGCTGGTGAAGATTGACCCCAAGGCCATCGGCGTGGGCCAGTACCAGCACGACATGCCCCCCAAGCGGCTGGACGAGGCCCTGGACGGCGTGGTGGAGGACTGCGTCAACGCCGTGGGCGTGGACGTCAATACGGCTTCGCCCTCTCTGCTCCGGCGGGTCTCCGGCCTGACGGCGGCCACGGCGAAAAACATTGTGGCCTATCGGGAGGCCAACGGACCCTTCACCGCCCGGAAGCAGCTTTTGAAGGTGCCCAAGCTGGGGCCCAAGGCCTTCCAGCAGTGCGCAGGCTTTCTGCGGGTGCCGGAGAGCAAATCCGTGCTGGACAACACCGCCGTCCACCCGGAGAGCTACGGTGCGGCGGAAACGCTGCTGGCTCTGACGGGGCACTCCCTGGCGGACGTGGCGGCGGGACGGCTGGCGGAGCTGCCGGCCCAGGTCCGGGACTACGGCGAGGAGCGGGCGGCGGCGGACGCCGGCGTGGGCGTGCCCACGCTGCTGGATGTGGTGGCGGAGCTGATGAAGCCGGGCCGGGACATCCGGGACGATCTGCCCAAGCCCGTGCTGCGGACGGACGTGCTGGAGATGAAGGATTTGAAGCCCGGCATGATTTTAACAGGCACGGTGCGGAACGTCATTGATTTCGGCGTCTTCGTGGACATCGGCGTCCATCAGGACGGGCTGGTCCACATCTCCCAGGTGGCGGCCCGGCGGGTGAAGCACCCCTCGGAGGTGGTCTCTGTAGGCGATGTGGTGAAGGTGGCTGTGCTGGAGGTGGACGAGAAGAAGAAACGGATTTCCCTGTCCATGAAGCAGGCCGGAGGGCTGAGCTGAGAGTGGAGAGTTGAGAGTGGAGAGTTTAGATGCCGTGAGGAATATTTTCCTGCCGGGGAAGGAGGACAAATGACTGTTACTGTCGACGCCGGGCGCTGCATCGCCTGCGGCATGTGCGCCTATGCCGCTCCGGAGGTCTTCCGCATCGTCGGAAGTGCCTCCACGGTCATCGCCCAGCCGGAGGGCTGGGACCGCCGGGCGGCGGACGCGGCCAACGGATGCCCCGTCAACGCAATCAAAATCAAGCGTTGAACAAAAAAACAGAACGGGAGGCTGGGCAATGGGCCCGGCCTCCCGCTTTTTGTATAAAAGAAAACCACTCGCTAGGCGAGTGGTTCAAAAGAAGCCTAATGGCGATGATGTAGACAAGGAAAC
>ERZ808037.637-NODE-637-length-30010-cov-7.851268_pt1 | contig 30010 bp, 34 predicted proteins | sample MGYA00380190_ERZ808037 | MGnify/ENA primary metagenome ERZ808037 (study PRJEB31490, sample SAMN06133399) | mouse gut metagenome | isolation source: J9 | host: mice | place: China: Chengdu | collected 2015-05 ...
CGGGCGAATATGGCGGTGCCGGAGTAGCCCTTTTTGTCCGCCGAGTTCCAGAACTCGTGGTAGCCGGGCAGATCCGCTTCCGCCTGCCCCCGCTCCATCTTGGTCTCTTGCAGGCAGATGAAGTCGGCGTCCAGCCCCAGCATGGACTCTGAAAAGCCCTTTTTCAGGCAGGCCCGCAGGCCGTTGACATTCCAGGATACAAATTTCATATGGCTTCCAGCCCCTTTCGATGATTTCGCAGCTCCCGAATCAGCATGACGGCGGAGAATACCAGCGCCCCCAGCATGGCCGCCGTCTCCAGCGGCATGACGTAGAATTTCCCACCGAGGGTGAGCGTGAAGTTAAATTTCAGCCGCAGGTAGAGGATGTAGCTGGCCAGGGAGGAGGCCTCCGCCAGCACCGCGGCGGGCAGGCGGCGCCAATTGGCGCAGGCCCAGCACAGGGTGAATACGTCCGCCAGGAAGAAGTATCGCTCGTGCATATAGGGCAGCAGGAAGGGCACCCCCAGGCACAGCACCACGGCCGTGGCCATGGCCAGCCGGTTGTCCAGCCTGCCCCGGAGCAGGAAGCCCAACCCCAGCAGTACCAGCACCAGCGCCCCGGCGGCGGCCACCCCCAGCAGGGCAAAGCAGCCCGGATCCTCGGTGCCATAGGGCAGGAACTGATACACGGAGGGGGCGTTGAGCACCAGGCGGCTGCTGTACTCTCCCATCTGGTTGAAATAGATGCCGATGATGTCCCCCAGGGGCTTGCCCAGCAGGAGGGCGGGGATAATAGTAATCAGGTAGGTGAGGGGGAACACCCACAGCTCCCGAAACTTCACCCGGCCCGCCAGCCACAGCACCCCCCACAGCGGCAGGACAAAAATGGCCTGGAGCTTGAAGGAGAAGGCCAGGGCCATCAGGGCTATCGAGATCTTGTTTTTCCCTTCCAGCACTGAGGCAGCGGCGTGAACGCATAGAGCGCCGTAGATCCCATCGCACTGGCCCCAGAGGGCCCCGTTGAGCACCACCGTGGGCAGCAGCAGGGCGGCGGCGAAGGCGGCCAGGGGAGCGCGGCTCCCTTGGCGTTCCCTGACCAGGGAACGCACCAGCCGGTAGCAGCCCCAGGCCAGGATCACGTCGAACACCAGGGAGAATAGCTTGATCAGATACAGATCTGGTACGGACAGATAGGAGATGAAAGCCATGAAGTAGAGGTAGGGCACGTTGTAATCCCCCACCGAATGGGACACGGCCCCGAAGCCGCCGTTTTCCTGGAAATATCGATACCACCCGGACAGGAAGTTGTTGTAGTCTGACCCGGCATAGTCCAGGCTCAGCGCCCGGAACAGCATGGCCGCCCCGATGGGCAGCAGCATCATCAGCAGCGTGTTCCACCGGCAGCCCTCCCGCCGCAGCAGGAGCAGCGCCAGCTCCGCCAGGATCAGCAGCGCCGCCGCCATCGTGATGTGATTCGCCCTGCCGCCCCGCTCCAGCGACAGACAGGCCCATACCGCCCCCACCAGCAGCAGGATGCCTGCCCCGGCGCACAGGGGTGGCAGGTGTTTTTTCCAAGGCTCGCTCATGAGAATTCCTCCGGGTCATGGTTGTCCAACGATGAATGTGCCTTTCATCATACCACAGCCGTCCGGATTTTTCCACCCCCATTCCGTCCCGCAAAAAAGGAGGCAAAACCCGGCAAGATTCCGCCGCCTGGCAGTTGACATTTTCCCGGTTTGGCTTTATTCTAAAAGGTAGACTTTTTGGAACACGCATCCATGGAATTGGAGGATTTGAATATGTGCGGTTTTACCGGCTTTGTGTCCCGCTCCACCCCCCCGGACAAGACGGCCTTGCGCGCCATGGGGGACGCCATCCGCCACCGGGGGCCCGACGGCGAGGGACAGTACACCGACGAATGCTGCGGCATCGCCCACCGCCGCCTGTCCATCCTCGACCTGGAGAAGGGACAGCAGCCCATCGTCAGTCCCGACGGGCGGTACGTCATCGCCTACAACGGGGAGACCTACAACTTCCGGGAGCTGCGTGGGGAGCTCATCGCCGCGGGTCACAGCTTTCACACCGACTGCGACACCGAGGTGGTGCTCCACGGCTACATGGAGTGGGGGGTGGAGGTGCTGATGAAGCTGCGGGGGATGTTCGCCTTCGTCATTTGGGACAAGGAGAAAAAGGAGCTGTTCGGCGCCCGGGATCCCTTCGGCATCAAGCCCTTCTACTACGCCCAGATGGGGGAGCTGTTCTTCTTCGGTTCGGAGTGCAAGAGCTTTCTGCCCCACCCCGGTTTTCACAAGGAGCTCAACCCCAACGCCCTGAAGCTCTACCTCACCTTCCAGTATTCCGCCCTCAACGAGTCCTTTTTCAAGGGGGTGTACCGCCTACTCCCCGGCCACTACCTGATCCACCGGGACGGGCACACCCAGTTTGCCTCCTACCACACCTTCTCCTTCGACCCCCAGCCCATGCCCCTGGAGCAGCGGGCGGTCCAGATCCGGGAGGTTGTCACCCAGTCCGTGAAGGCCCACGAGATCAGCGACGTGGAGGTGGGTTCCTTCCTGTCCGGCGGCATCGACTCCAGTGTCATCGCCGCCCTGTCCCGGCCGGACAAGACCTACTCGGTGGGCTTCGCCAACAAGGACTTTGACGAGACCGGCGAGGCCAAGGCTCTGTGTCAGGAGCTGGGCCTGCGTAACATCTCCAAGACCATCTCCGCCCAGGAGTTTTTCGACGCCCTCCCCGCCATCCAATATTATGCCGACGAGCCCAATGCCAACCTGTCCACCGTGCCGCTGTACTTTCTGTCCCAGCTGGCGGCCAAGGATGTGAAGGTGGTGCTGTCCGGCGAGGGGGCGGATGAGCTGTTCGGCGGCTATATCACCTACCACACCACCAAGCCCTTCCGGGCCTACTGCAAGACGCCCCTGGCCCTGCGGAAAGCGGTGGCCAAGGCGGTGTCCGGCCTGCCCAAATTCCATGGGCAGGGCTTCCTCACCAAGGCCGCCAAGGGGGTGGATGAGTATTTCGTGGGTCAGGCCTTCATCTTCGGCAACGAGGAGGCGGAGCGGGTGCTCACCCCCGCCTACCGCTCTGAGCTGACCTGGCACGATGTGACGGAGCCCTACTTCGAGGCCATCGAGGGCGCCGACGACCTGACCAAGATGCAGTACCTGGACCTCCACCTGTGGCAGCCGCTGGACATCCTCCGCAAGGCCGACCGCATGACCATGGCCCACTCCCTGGAGCTGCGGGTGCCCTACCTGGATCGGGAGGTGTGGGCGGTGGCCCGGGCCATCCCCAGCTCCCAGAAGATGCGGGGCAAGACCATGACCAAGTACCCCCTGCGTATGGCGGCGGTGCCTCTGCTGCCCGACGACTGGGTGAAGCGGGACAAGAAGGGCTTCCCGGTGCCCTTCATCGCCTGGCTGCGGGAGGAGAAGTACTACAACTGGGCCAAAGACCTGATCAGCCAGGATTATGTGGCGGAGTTTTTCGACCAGAAGTACCTGCTGGAGCTGCTGGACGCCCACTACTCCGGCCGGGCGAAAACCCACCGAAAGCTGTACACGGTGTTGTCCTTCCTCATCTGGTATCAGGTCTATTTCCCGGAAAAATGCGGTGTGTCGCCCTTTATACCCGGCAAATGACAGAACACCCGCCCAGAGCGGAACGTGAATAAAACCCTGTGTAGGGGCGGCTGGTAGCCGCCCCTCAGCCCGTCGAAAAAGTCTGCCGGATGGCAGACTTTTTCAGCTTCATGTGGTAAAATGAAACAGGGTGAGAATAATGATGGAAAAGGGGAAAATGGAACGGGGCGTGGTGGAACTGGTGGATGCAGAGAGTTTGGTACCACAGGAACACCTGCGGCGGAAGGTGGACAATAACGATTTGCTTATGTGAACACCACATAGCATGCGCTTCTTCAACGAACCGTGCCACATCATTTTTAATCAAAGAAAGCGTGTTGGAGAAATCCGTCGAGACTTTATATCTGGATGCTGGACACAAAGCAGATGACGGGAGGCCTTTGGGATGAAACGGCTGATTTCCTCACTTTTGTGTTTGACGATACTTCTCGGCTCAGCCGGGTGCGCGGTGTCCGCGCCCCCGGCCGAGTCCGGTTCCGGTGAAACGGAACCGGTGACCCTGGACTGGTACGTCAATTACAGCTGGTACAACACCCCCTGGGGCGGTAATGCGGTGAGTGAAGCCATCACGGAGAAAACTGGGGTAGACATCCGCTTCATCTCCCCGGACGGCAGCGAGTCGGAGACGCTGGACGCTCTCATCGCCGGGGGCAGCCTGCCCGACCTGGTGACTTTAGGCTGGTGGGAGACCCAACTCACCGAGATCGTGGACGGAGGTATGGCCTATCCTCTGAATGAGCTGGCCGATCAGTACGACCCGTCCTTCTGGACGGTGGCCGACCAGCGGCGGCTGGCCTGGTACGCCCGGCCGGACGGCAATACCTACTGCTACCCCAACTCGTCCTACGCTCCGGAGGACTACCGGGGGGAGAACCGCATCGGCTCCAACCAGACCTTCCTGGTGCGCCAGGACATCTACGAGGCCATCGGCTCCCCGGACATGACCACCCCGGAGGGCTTCGCGGACGCGGTGCGCGCGGCGGCGGAGCGCTTCCCCACCGTGGACGGCAAGCCCCTGATCCCCATCGGCGCCCACGAGTTCACCAACCGTGGGTGCGACTCCTTCGACCTGTTCCTCATGAACTTCCTGGCCATCCCCTACGAGAAGGACGGCCGGTTCTATGACCGCTACACCGACCCGGAGTACAAGCGCTGGCTGGCTATGTTCCGTCAGCTGGGGGAGGAGGGGCAGAAGCTCATCGCCCTGGGCATTGAGGGGGAGCACTACCAGATGGTGGACGGCCGGGCGGAGCTCACCGAGGAGGTCAAGCGGCTCATGCGGGAGGACTACCCCGCCTACGTGGCCCAGGTGGGGGCGGACGACACCTATTGGATGCTCCAGGACAACCGGATGCAGGCCCGGTGGAAACCACTGGACGACCCCGCCCTGCGACAGATGGAGGAGTGGACGTACCCCTACACTGTCTACACCGGGCAATACGATGTATCCTTTACCCCCGGCAGCGAGGCGGACGCGGCGGACAAGCGCCTCACCGCCATTCACGGGGAGATGCTGCCCCAGCTGCTACTGGCCCCCACCCAGGAGGAGTTCGAGTGGCAGTGGGAGCTGTACATTTCCCTCCGGGAATCCAACGGCCTGGAGCTGGTGCTGGAGGAGAGCACCCGGCAGATGAACGAGGCCAAGGCCAGGCTTGGCCTGTCCTGAGCAGGGGGGACGCACTATGAGAAACTGGTTTTCCCGCCTGAAGCTCAGCCGTCAGCTGGCGCTGGTGAGCTGCCTGTTCCTGCTGGTACCCATGCTTCTGCTGTGCTACACGGTGCTGCGGGGGCAGCACAACACCGCCATACAGTCCCGGCTCCGGGAGGCACAGGATCGCTGCGCCCAGGCCCAGGCCCAAATCCAGCGGACGGCGGAGCTGTGCAATATGTCCACCCAGGTGTTTCTGAACACCCCCGCTCTGGTGGAACATCTGCACCGGCTGAAGCTGGGTGCGCCACCGGAGGCGGCGGAGCTGCTGGAGTTCTACCGAACTGACGTATCCAGCCTGGAGAAGATCACGCTGAGCAACCCGGATCTCTATCAGATCCGGGTGTACGCCGAGGCGGACGGTATCAACGAGATGATCCCCATCCTCTACAGCCGGGGCCGAATGGAGCGGATGCCCTGGGCCGGGGAGGAGCTGGTCTCCGGCTCCTGGCACCTGGATTTTAACGACCAGCTTTTTGACAACTACCCTGTGACGCCCCACATCATGAGCCTGGTCACTGCCATTACCGCCAGCACCACCTCCGCCCAGGAGCGGGTGGGCGTGCTGGAGGTGGCGGTGCGCATGGACGAGGTGCTGCCCGAGCTGTTTGATCCCCGGCCCAGCGGCTGGATGGTGCTGGTGGACGGGGAGGGCGCCCTGCTGGCGGGGGAGGCCCCGGTGGGGGCGGAGGAGCTGGCCCGGCTGGCCCAGGTGCCCGACGGAACGGAGTATACCCTGGCCGGCCAGCGGGTGCTGGTGACCCAGGCCCCCCTCAAGGAGCTGGACTGCGTCTATCTCCAGGTCACCGGCCTGTCCGACCTGTACCGTCTCCTGGCGCTCCAATTTCTCTCCCTGCTGGCGGTGCTGCTTGCTGCCTTCGCGGTGATGACCTGGGCGGTGTCCCTGCTCACCCGGCGCATCCTGCGGGGCTTTTACGGGGCCTTCGACGGCCTGCGCGCCTTTGCCAAGGGGGACATTGACGCCCGGGTGGAGACGGAGGGCCGGGGCGAGGTGGCCGACTTCGCCCGGGAGACCGGGCGGCTGCTGGATCAGCTGCGCCGGCTCATGCGGGACAATTTAGAGCGGGAGGGCCAGATCCAGCGCACCGAGCTGCGGGCCCTCCAGAACCAGATCAACGCCCACTTCATCTACAACGTGCTGGAGGCCATCAAGATGATGGCGGAGATCGACGAGGAGTACGAGATCGCCGACGCGGTGACCACCCTGGGCAAGCTGCTGCGCTACAGCATGAAGCTGGAGGGCGGCGGGGTGCGCCTGGAGCGGGAGCTGGACTACATCAGAAACTACGTGGCGCTGATGAACCTGCGATTCGACTATGTGATCGGCCTGGAGATCGACATACCCTTGGAGCTGATGGGCCAGCCCATCCCCAAGGTGAGCCTCCAGCCCATTGTGGAGAACGCCGTCATCCACGGCGCGGCGGCGCTGGCCGCCGACAGCACCATCACCCTCACCGGGGTGTGCGACCGGGAGGAGGGCCGGTTCACCATCCGCATCGCCGACCAGGGCCGGGGGATGGATCCGGAGGAGCTGGAGCGCCTGCGCCGGCAGATCGCCGGGGAGGAGCCCACCCGCTCCTCCTCCGGCAACGGCATCGGCCTGAAAAACGTGCAGGATCGCATTCAGATGGCCTACGGGCGGTCGTACGGCCTGCGGGTGGAGTCTCAGCCGGGGGGCGGTACCGCCGTCACCGTGACTTTCCCATTCCATGAAGCGACGGAGGGCAGCACATGAAAACAATCTTGATCGCTGAGGACGAAAAATTCATCCGCAAGGGCCTGGTCATCATGGTTCGGCGCTCCGGTGTCCCGGTGGAGACGATTTTAGAAGCGAGGGACGGGGAGGAAGCGCTGGAGCTTCTGCGCCAAAACCAGGTGGATCTGCTGATCACCGACATCCGGATGCCCAAAATGGACGGGATCAAGCTGGTCTCCCAGCTGGGAGAGCTGGATCACCAGCCCATGGTGCTGGTGATCAGCGGCTACGACGACTTTTCCTACGCCGTGGAGATGCTGCGAAATGGCGTGTTCGACTACCTGCTCAAGCCGGTGGAGCGGGAGCGGCTGTTCGAGGTCTTGGAAAAGCTGGAGGACCAGTACCGCCAAAAGCAGGATCAGCAGAAGGAACAGGGGCAGCGGCTCCTGCGCACCCTGCGCCACCTGATGCTGGGCAGGACACCGGCAGCCCGGAGTGGCGGGAGCAGGCGGAGGGCTGCCGCGGCAGCTTTTTCCCTGGCCCCTATGTGGACTTTTGTGCCGGGGACTGTCCCCGGCACCTACCGGAGGGCGTCCTCCGGATCCACGCCGTAGGCGCGGTCTTCTTCTACGCCGTGCCCCGGGAGGGTGCGGAGGAGCTGGCAGCCCTCCTGCCCGCCCCGGTGGGGCGGGGCGGCGAACACACCGGGCCGGAGTCCCTCCACCTGTGCTACCAGCAGGCCCGCGCCGCCTGGCAGCGTTCCTTCTTCACTGGGGAGCCCTGCGGCGAGCTGCCGCCCAAAACGTTCCAGCCCCTGGCGGTCTCGGTAGAGCAGCTCACCGGGCTGGCGGGTCTGTCCCAGGGGCAGGAGATCCTCCAGCTTCTGGGGAGCGAAGGGGCCCGGGCCGCCCGGGGTGAGGTTGACCCGGAGGAGGTCGCGGGGCTGTGCGCCCGGTTCGCCCAGCGGCTGGGGAAGGATTACAGCCAGTTCATGGGCGAGGGAGAGGAACCCCGCCGCTTCGCCGCCCTGTGGGACTTCCCCTGCTGGACGCAGTACCTGGACGCCCTGGGCCAGTGGCTGGACGGGTTCTGCGGCAGAACGGCCCAGGAGTTCGCCGACTATGAGAACAAGCAGAAGATCCGTCAGGCGGCCCAGTACATCCAGCAGCACTTCCGGGAGCCGCTGAGCATGACGGTGGTGTCCAACCACGTGTCCATGAACTGCTCCCTGTTCAGCCTGCTGTTCAAGCAGTACACCGGGGTGAATTTCTCGGGCTACCTTCAGGAGCTGCGCATCAGCGAGGCCAAGCGCCTGCTGGAGGAGACCGACTGGCGTGTGAACGAGATCTGCCGCCGGGCGGGCTTTTCCGACGACAAGCATTTCCTCAAGGTGTTCAAGGCGGCAGTGGGCTTCTCCCCCACCGAGTACCGCCGTGCCAAGGCCCCCACCCGGAAGGATGGGGAATAACAAGCAAAGGCCGCCCTTCGTCCGATGGCAGGACGGAGGGCGGCCTTTTGCTTCCCTGTAAAAAATGACACCCCGCTAAAATCCGCCCGCTTTTCCGCCTGCCCGCATTCCGGTACAATACAGGCAATACCCAAGGAAAGGCGGCGGATATGCGGCAGTTGACCTATTTGAATGAACAGGGCGAGTTTACCCTGCGGGACGCCCAGCGGTACGGGGAGATCTATTTCCCCCTGGTAAACGAGGGTGAGATGATATCCAGCGTCACCCCCCTGCTGGCGGGGGACTGCAAGACAGGGCAGAATACCTTCCTGCTGGCCCCCGCCAGCGAGACAGCCTGCGCTCCAGCCGGGACAGCCGTAATTTCTGGGTGCGGGCCAACGGGGGGGAGCCCTGGTCAGTAACGGGCCAGAGCGCCCCCCAGCAGGCCCGGCGCTTTGCCCCGGACTGGGAGGAAACCGTCCTCACAGCGGGGCTGCTGTGGCAGCGGATCACCCGGGAGAACCGGGCGCTTGGCCTGCGAGCCTCCACCCTCACCTTTGACGAGCGGGGCCACCGGCCGGGGCGGGTGACCTACCGGGTGTGGGGTGGGGACGAGACGGGCGTGCCCCCCCAGGGCTTCCTGGCTCTGGCGAAGGACTTCGTGGGGGAGGGGAGCTGGGACTGGCCCGAGGCGGTGGTGCACCCCCGGCCTGACACCTGGCTCCACGCGGGGCAGAGTGCCCAGGGGGGCGAGATGGCGGCGGCGCTGTTTTTCCCCACAGTGACCCTGGGCCCCGGGGAGAGCCGCCGCTACCAAATTGTGCTGGCCATCGGTGCCAACCCCGCGCCCTACCTCACTCCCGACGGAGTGGACGCTGCCCTGGCACGAACCCAAGCGTGGTGGCAGGGACAGGTGGGCCAGACCTTCCGCACCGGGGACGCCCGGTTCGACGCCTGGATGCGCTGGGTGGCGGTACAGCCCGTGCTGCGCCGCATCTGCGGGTGCAGTTTCCTGCCCCACCACGACTACGGCCGGGGAGGCCGGGGCTGGCGGGATCTGTGGCAGGACAGCCTGGCCCTGCTGCTCACCGATCCCGGCGGGGTGCGGGAGGATCTGCTCAGCTACTTTGCCGGGGTGCGCACCGACGGCACCAACGCCACCATCATCGGCGCCGTGCCCGGGGAGTTCAAGGCGGATCGGAACGGCATCCCCCGGGTGTGGATGGATCACGGCTTCTGGCCCCTGCTCACCGTGGCCCTCTATCTGGACGAGACGGGGGACGATAGCTTCCTCCTGGAGGAGCGGCCCTATTTTGCCGACGAGCTGCCCTGGCGGGGGGAGTGGGCGCGCAGCGCGCCCCCGGAGGGCCCCCGTACCGGCACAGTGCTGGAGCATCTGCTGGTGCAGCTTACCACCGCCTTCTTCGACGTGGGGGAACACGGCCATATGCGCCTGCGGGGGGCGGACTGGAACGACGGGCTGGACATGGCCCGGGAGCGGGGGGAGAGCGTAGCTTTCACCGCCGCCTACGCCTACGGGTTTCAGCTGCTGGCCGGGATGGTGAGTCGGCTGGCCGGGGCGGGGCGGAACGCATTTGCCGTCAGCGGGGCGCTGGCAAAGCTCCTGGACTGCCCGGAGATCATCTGGAGAAAACCGGAGGAGATGCGCGTAGCCCTGCTGGACTATTGCGCCGGGGCGGATCGCGTCAGGGAGCAGACGGAGTACCCGGCCCCGCTTCTGGCCGGAAAATTGAACCGGATGGCCCAGTGGCTGCGGGCGCATATCGCCGCCGGCGAATGGGTTGGAGACGGGGTGCGCCTCCATTGGTTTAACAGCTATTACGACAACTCCGGCCGGCAGGCGGAGGGCCTGCGAGGGGAGACGGCCCGCATGATGCTCACCGGGCAGGTATTTGCCATTCTCTCCGGCGCGGCGGACGACAGCCGGGTGCGGGACATCATCCGGGCGGCGGACTGGTACCTGTTTCAGCCCCAGCGGGGCGGCTACTGCCTGAATACCGACTTCGGCGAGGTCAAGCTGGATATGGGGCGGATGTTCGGCTTCGCCTACGGGCACAAGGAGAACGGGGCGGTGTTCAGCCACATGGCGGTGATGTACGCCTACGCCCTCTACGCCCGGGGCTTTGCCGCCCAGGGCTGGAAGGTGCTGCGGCAGCTCTTTTTGCAGTGCGACGACTTTGAACACAGCAGGCTCCTTCCCGGCATACCGGAGTATTTTGACGACCGGGGCCGGGGGATGTACCCCTACCTTACCGGGGCGGGGAGCTGGCTGCTGCTTACCATGCAGGCCCAGGTGTTCGGCGTGCGGGGCTGTGGTGGGGATCTCCTGCTGGAGCCCAAGCTGAGGTTGGAGCAGTTTGACGGCAGTGGTACGGCGGAGCTGTGCTGCACCGCCGCCGGGCGGCGGCTGCGGGTGCGGTATGAGAACGCCGGGGGGCTGGACTTCGGCCAATACCGGCTGGGGACGGTGGCCTGCGGGGAGAAGCGGTGGACGGACTCCGGTGGGCGGCTGGTTATCCCCCGCCGGGAGCTGCCCGGAGGGGACGGGCTGCTGGAGCTGACGGCGGAGCTGGTGCCCGCCGGGAAGGGAGACGATGGAGATGTTTGACGCGCAGGGGCGCTATGTGATCCAAAATTACCAGGGCAAGCCGCCCTTTTCCAGCTTCCTGCCCGGGATCGCCGGGCAGCTGGGGGTGCCGGTGTGGTGCTACTACAACAACCGGGGGCAGGGGGTGTGCTCCTTTGGCGTGAACGACAAGGATCACGCCATCATGGAATTTTCCCCCGCCCGGCAGGCCTACCGGGACGTGGTCCGGACGGGCTTTCGCACCTTTTGCAAGGTGAATGGCACGTACCGGGAGCTGTTCACCCAAAACTGCGATATGCACATCGGCATGAGCGAGCTGGAGATCACCTGTGAGCAGGACGGCCTGCGGGCGTCGGCGGTGTACTTCGGCGTCCCCGGCGAGCGCACGGCGGCGCTGGCCCGGGTGCTGACGGTGGCCAACGCGGGGGCGGAGCCCGTGGCGCTGGAACTGCTGGACGGGATGCCGGAGCTGGTGCCCTACGGCGTCAGCCACGAGAACCTGAAGGAGATGAACAATCTGGCCCAGGCCTGGATGCGGGTGGAGGACGCGGAAAAAGGCATGGCCTGTTTCCGGGTGCGGGCCTCCATGGAGGACACCGCCCAGGTGACAGCGGTGGAAGGCTGCAATTTCTGCTTGGCCTGGGACGAGGCGGGGGAGCTGCTGCGCCCCATCGTCCAGCCGGAGCTGGTGTTTGGGGCGGACACGTCGCTGGCCGCGGCGGAGGGCTTTGCCGCCGCCCCGCTGGCGGATCTGCGGATCGCGCCCCAGCAGGCGGAAAACCGCCTCCCCTGCTGCTTCCTGCCCAGGGAGGCGGTGCTGGGGCCGGGGGAGGCCCTTTGTGTATACTCCCTCTACGGCCAGGCCGAGGACAAGGGGCGGGTGGCCGCCCTGGCCGGACAGATCACCGATGGAAGCTGGTTCGAGGAGAAGCGCCGTCAGGCCGCCGCGCTGGTGGACGACCTGTGCGCTCCTGTCTCCTGCCGCACCGCCGACCCCGTGTTTGACGCGTACTGCCGCCAGACCTACTTGGACAACGCTCTGCGGGGGGGCGCGCCCGTCTTTTTTGAGGACGGCGGGAAAACTGTCCCCTTCTATCTCTACTCCCGGAAGCATGGCGACCCGGAGCAGGAGTATAACGCCTTTTCGCTGGGTGCTGGGTCGGATGGAGGAGACGGTGCGCTCCGGCATCCGTACCGCCGTGGCGCTGGGGGACGGAATCTGCCCCACCTACTTCACCTTTGAGGCCGCGGGCGTCGCCGGCGGCCCGGAGGGGCCCATGCCCACCGGCCTTGTCCCCCACGCCCTGCCTCTCTTTCTGGAGGGCCCGGTGCGCTGGCTCAAACTGGATGCGCCCCAGGCGGAAAAGGCGGCGCTGGCCCGTCGGGTGCGGGAGAGCGCCCTCTACGACAAAGAGCTGGGGATGTATAAGGTGAACGAGAGCCTGTCCGGCGTCAGCTTTGAGGCAGGGCGGGCGGTGGCCTTCTCCCCCGGCTGGCTGGAAAACGAGTCCATTTGGCTCCACATGGAGTACAAATACCTGCTGGAGCTGCTGAAAAGTGGGCTGTACGAGGAGTTTGCCCAGGCGTTTCACGCCGCCGTCCCCTTCCTGAACCCGGAGCAGTACGGCCGCAGCCCGCTGGAAAACGTGTCCTTCCTGGCGTCCTCCGCCAACCCGGATCCGGCCCGGTGGGGGCGGGGCTTTGTGGCCCGGCTGTCCGGCTCCACGGCGGAGTTTTTGCAGATGTGGCAGATCATGTTCTTCGGGCCCTCTCCCTTCCGGTGGGAGGACGGGGCACTACAGCTGGCGTTGGAGCCCTTCCTCCCCGGCTATCTTATGCCAGCGGACGGCGTGGTGCGGGCCGCATTCCTGGGGAACGTCCAGGTAACCTACCACGCCCCCGGCTGCGGGGCACTGGTTCCCGGCAAGACGGTTCCGGCGCGCTGGACGCTCACCGGGCGGGACGGCGCGCAGTACGCTGTCAGCGCCCCCTTCCTGTCCGATTATGAGGCCCGGAAAATCCGGGACGGGGAGATCGCGGCCATCGACATTGAAATGGAGGCGTTGAAATGAATGCGGTTTTGATTACCACCGATTTGCGAAAAGACCGGCGTTGGCACAGCCGGCCACTGGAACGCGGCCTGCTGGACGCTGTCCACCAGGTCAGCGTCTATCCCGGCTGTCGGTATCAGCAGTTTGAGGGGTTCGGCGGGGCCTTCACCGAGGCCGCCGCCCACAGCTGGGCACAGCTGCCGGAGGAACGCCGGAAAGCGTTTTTGGACTGTTATTTTGGGCCGGCGGGGTTGGGCTACAGCCGGGGGCGGGTTCACATCGGGAGCTGTGATTTCGCCTTGGGCAATTACGCCTGCCAGTCCGGGCGGTCGGATGAGGGCTTTGACACCGGCAGGGACGACCAGCGCCTCATCCCCATGATCCTGGCGGCCCAGGGGGCAGCGGGACGGCCCATCGGCCTGCTGCTCAGCCCCTGGAGCCCGCCCGCGTTCATGAAAACCAACAGCGACATGAACCACGGCGGGGCGCTGAAGGCGGAGTACCGCGCCCGCTGGGCGGCGTGCATGGCCCGGTACGCGGCCCACTACCGCGCCGCGGGCTGTGATGTGGGTTACATCTCGGTGCAGAACGAGCCCGCCGCCGTCCAGACCTGGGACTCCTGTATCTACTCCGCCCGGGAGGAGGGGGAGTTCGCCGCCGGGTTCCTGGCCCCGGCCCTGAAAGAAGCCGGGTGCGGCGATGTGAAAATTCTGGCCTGGGATCACAACAAGGAAATCCTGCCCTACCGGGCGGCGGAAACGCTGGCTATCCCCGGGGCGGTGGAGGCAGTATCCGGCTTTGCCGTCCACTGGTATACCGGGGATCACTTCGAGGCGCTACGGGCGGTGCGCTCGCTTTGGCCGGACAAAGAGCTGTGGTTCACGGAAGGGTGTGTGGAGTACAGCCGCTTCATTCGTCCCGGGGCAGTCCGGCTGGGGGCGTCCGTCTGGACGGCGGGAGTGGAGGTCACGGCCTTTGAGAACCCGGACGGCAGTCGGGCGGCGGTGCTGCTCAACCGCACGGATCGGGACCTGCCGGTCTGCCTGACTCAGGATGGCGCGGAGGGGTATCCTGTCCTCTTGGCGGCGCACAGCATTGCCACGGCCTGCTGGGGCGGCTGAGCGCGGCGGCGGGCAAATTCTGAGGCGGCTCAGTCACTGCTGTTTGAATCCGGCATTACCAAGTACCCTTCCGGCATTGTATGTCGCCTTCTCTTTTATACAGTAGCACATCTGGCGCCGGAGTGGAATCCCTGCCTTTTGATACTGAGCTATGTTCGGTTATAGTATTTGTAGATGGACGCTCTATCGTTGGGAGCACGTCCCCAGCAGGCGGCAGACGCAAACATACGGTCACCACAGCGGGGAACACTCCGTATGGAAGTGCGCCCCAAAGGAAGGGTTACCGTAAGTGAAAATCATCCGATTTATAGCGGCGCAACTTTGGTTACGCTGTCTTTTTTCTGCGCTTCAGCATGGCCTGATTGTGCTTTGAACAGTTGAAAAGCAAAGCAACCTGTTTTGTCATCCCTTCACCGCGCCGGCGGTCAGTCCCTGGATGAAATACCGCTGGAGGAACACAAAAATGATGGTCACCGGGATGGCTGCCACGATTGAGGCCGCCATCATATAGCCCCGGTTGGTGGATGCCTCCCTCAAGAAGGTCATCACCAGACCGGAGGCCAGGGTCCGCCGAGAGGTGTCCGTCACCAGTGTCATGGAGTAAGGCAGATCGTTCCAGCTCCACACGAAGCCGTAGATGGCGATGGAGATCATGCCGGGCACCGCCATGGGGAAGATGATGCGGGTCATGATCCGCCAGTGGCCCGCGCCGTCGATTTTGGTGCTCTCTATCAGGGTGTCGGGGATCTGGTCGAAATAGCTTTTTAGGGTCCAGGTACCCACAGGTTAATTTAATTATGGCGAAAAGGTTCAACAAAAAAATGATCATCGCTGGTGATGGTGATCCTGCTAACGGTTCGCTCCCAAAACTCTTTTTTGTGCTGTCGGGATAGTTCTCCATAGGCGGACAGGGCGGTTTGAATGGCCACGATATTTATCGGTTGAGGCGGGGACAGTTCCGGAGCATTGGCGGCCCGGAGCTCATCCCGCAGAGCGGTATAGTCTTGTTCATAAGTGTCGCGGTCTATCAGATCATTTAGATAGAGATCCTTCAGCTTCTCCATCTTCCGCTTGATTTTTAGCTCGTCAACCTGCGGGCGCGGCCGGGACATCCCCTCTTTGATGGACAGGTTATACGCTTCAAAGCTACTGATAAGATTATCGATCAGCCACTGCTCCAGAACCAGTTCGCTGGTTCTCTTTTTGTGTGGGCACAGATGGAGCTTTTCATACCTTGTGCAGCGGTAGTATATGTACTTCTGCCCCACCACATGGGCGCTCAGTCTGTTGCCGCATTCCGCGCACCGCACCAACCCTGTGAACAGGTACACCCGGTCGGAGCGGGCCAGGTTCCGCTGGGCCCGCTGGGCCAGGAGTTCCTGCACTTGGCGGAACTGCTCCGGGGTAATCAGCGGCGGACAAAAATCATCCTGGCCATGGGCGCGGCCAATGTACCGCTCATTCTCCAACAGCGCCCGGATCCCGGTCTGTCCGTAAACCAGGCCGTACTTGCTCAGAACGTACTCCCGCAGCGCCCGCACGGAACGTATCACGGTATACTGCCGGAAAATATCCTGGGCGATGGGAGCGGTCTGCTGGTCGATGGCCAGTTTTTTGTCCTCAATTCTGTAGCCCAGCGGCACCTTCCCGCTGATGACCTCACCCCGCTTTACCTTGCTGTCAAAGACAAATTTAATACGCTCCGACGTGCGATCCGACTCGTCCTGGGCGATGGACAGCTTGATGTTGAGATGGAGCCGGCCGTTGGCGGTGGTGGTGTCGTAATCTTCCTCGGTGGCAATCCAGTGGACGTGGTGGGCGTCCAGGATGCGCTGCACCTCGTAATAGTCGGCCACATTTCGGAACCAGCGATCCAGTTTGATGAAAAGGATAATGTCGATGCGGTCGGCCTCCACGTCCGACAGCATCCGCATGAAGGCGGCGCGGTTGCGGAACTTCTTCCGGGCAGTGACGCCCTCGTCGGCATAGATGCCCACAATTTTTAGGCCGTTGTCCTGGGCGTACTGCGTCAGTGTGTCCCGCTGGGCCGGGAGGGATAGGCCATGCATGGCCTGCTCCTCGGTGGAGACGCGGATGTAGAGGGCGGCGCGCTGGACATCGGGTGAGTTGATGCGGTTCTTGTTTGGGGGCACAGTGGACACCTCGCTTTTGAACCGGCCCCGGTGTTGCAAGCACCGGGGCCGGGGATTTTATTGCGCTTTTTTCAGCTCGGCCACTTCACGCTCAAGCTCTTTGACTGCGAGCTTTAGAATTGCCACATCTGTTTCCAGGGCTTCAATCCGCTGGAGTACTTTGCCTCATAATCCATAGCACGCCACCTATTGTGCCGCCTTTAAGGCTTCGATATCGCGGGTATGCTGCGCCACCACGGTGCGTAGCAGCCGCACTTCCTCCCGGAGCTCCGCCAGTTCATCCTTCCCGGCCAGATCCTTCAGGCGCTGGTGGGTAAGATCCTGCCCCTCGGCCAGCGCATCCAGGCTTTTGAGGACGATGTTCTCCTGGGTGAGAGCCACGCGGGTAAGGGTTTTCTGCATCTCCCCCATGTCGGCCCGCATTTCGCCCATATCAGTCTGCATTTTATCCTGATTGGCCTGAAGCTGGTTCATGTCGGCCCTCATTTGCTGCTGTTCCTGCCGCATTTCAGCGAGCAGGGCTAAAATCTTTTCTTCGTTGCTCATGGCTGGGCTCCTTTCCTCACACTGACAGAGATTTTTTAAAAAGAGAGATGGAAAAGTTTATATTAGTTGGAGTTGTTAGGCCGAAAGGATGGTTTGCCTTTAAAACGATTTTGAATTTCTCGATTAGCTGATTTAAGGAATATCCTTCATTTTTTCCACATTGCTCTAAAAGCGATGCCAAATAATAAGACTGTCCACCTCTGTTCCAATTCGGATGTGCTTTTATTTCCATGGCATAAATAAAGAATCCAAGTACATAGCACTCAAGGGCGCGCCCAGTTTCCCCTATTTCATTCATGAACCTTGCAGCTTTTGTAATGGTAACTTGATACTGGGCCCGATCATTGCGCTTGTAACAGTCTTGAATTTCTTGTGATATAAGCCGGATTAAAATATCCTCGTCTGAATCTTGGGGATTTTTTCCTCGTTCCTTGAGCAGCCTGTAGTAAGAAAATCCCAAGGAATGTCTATCGTTGGCCACAATAATGGAATACGGCTTTAGGGCTGCGCGGCCTTTTTCTGTAACCTCATAGACTCCAACAGGGAATAGGGCATCTAATTCTTGACCAGACAGATTGCTTGTAAGCCGATAGACCAACTCTGACTTTTTCCCTGATATTTTAAGTTCATGCTCAGCAAGGATTGCTTTTAGCTCAGGAACAGTTTTCAGATTTATGCTTTTTTCTATATCGGACAGCCTTAAATAGCCACCTTTGATTAAACGCTTCAACGCTGGGCCTACATTACGGCCAAAGGCAGAATCAGAATAGTAGTTGGGAATTTCAAAGTCTGTTCTACGGCCATCCCAGAAATTTAATGCCTCTGCGTCCAGATAGCTGATCTCTGCTCCTTTTGGTGTTTGAACGTTTTCGTCTGGATCTATTCGATGCGCTTCAACAGTGATGTCTTCACGTAGCATACGAGAAAGTTGGGCATTCAAGGAAGCTATTTCAGCCTTTTCAACAGGATCTGGAGTGTCCCGTCCCCCCAAAAGGTTTTTCAATAACTTGAACATATTATAGATGTACCACCTTTTTCCTTAGACTGAATATGTCATCGCTTTTCACGCAAATTTTTCTTTGCCCAGTGTATTCTTGTCACTTTTTATATATTTCCCAGATGCAACTAAATCATCTGCATAATCAAGTAGCTTTTCCTGTCCCTCATGGTTCAGCGTACGGTGCAGTGAGATCAGCCGTTCTTCCGCCTCGCTTGAATGAAGCGGGGCACTTTTTATTGCTTTCGCTACTTCAGAATCTTCAGCAGCAAGAGCATCAAGTCCTCTTTCAATTAGTGCAGTAACAGCTTTTGTCTGGTTTTTATAGTGGCCCTCAAACCTAAAATTTTCGACCTTCTGGAACAGGCTTTCATCCATAGTTATAGTGAATCTCGGCTTTTCGGTAGGCATATAAACCCTCCTCTCCTTAACGATAATAGCACAAGTTCACCATTATGTAAATAAGAAGTTCACCACCAGGAGCAACAAAAAGTGTCCTTGAATTTTGGTTAAGTTCACCACTGGTGACAAAAGAAAGGAGGAAAAATGATGACAAATATGAAACGCATCTCTATTTCTATTCCTGGCTCGCTGGATGAAAAAATTTTGGCACTCAGAAAAACTGATCGCTTTGTCCGGTGCTCATACTCGGAGATTGCACGTAAGTTGCTGGAGCGTGGTCTTGACCCGATTAATGCCGAGCAGGCGGCCCAGGACAGCGCCTAACCGAGCGGGCGAACCAGGACAGCGCGTGAAAGGGGGTGACGGTAATGGTAAACCTATCGGAGGTCGAGACCTGCGACCTCGTACGGGAGCTCTCCCAGCGTGAGGGTGTAGAAAGGACAATCGCAGAGCCGTACCAAGACGTACAGGTCAAGGTAAATGGCCCCGCTATTGTGCTGGTGGTGATTGATTAGCCTAGTACAACGTGCTGGGGGTGGGGCCCATCATGGTGCCCCGCACCCCGAAGCTGCGGACGGTGGCCTGGTCGGGGCTGCTGCCGGGGCGGGCGGACTTTGGGGCGGTGGTCACCGCCGGCGGCTTCCGCCCTCCGGAGTTCTATATCGACTTTGTGCAGAAGGCCATGGACGAGCGGGCCCGGGTGCGCTTCGTGGCCAACCGCTGCATGGAGGACGGCACCCCCATCTTCGACACCAACATGGAGACGCTGGTCAACTCCTTCCATGTGGAGGAGCGGGGCGGCGAGACGGGGGATTTCTATTACGAACTGGGCCTGACCGAATACCGGGACTACTCCGCCCGGACGGTGACCCTCCGCCAGCCCGCGACGGACAAGCCGGCGCAGGCCGTGTCCCAGCCCGCCCGGGCCGTCCCCGCGGGCCAGCTCACAGTGGGCCAGGATGTGACGGTGAACGGGAACTATTACTATTCCAGCTGGGGCGCGGAGCCACACGGCACCTTTTCCGGCTTCCGGGGGAAGATCTCCCGCATCATCACCACTGACCCCCAGCGGGCCTATCCCTACCACATCACCACCCCGTCCGGCGGTGCCAGGGGCTGGGTGAAGAAAAACCAGATCCAGGTGGCGGAGCCATGACCTGCGAGCTGATTGTACTGGAAAAGCGCACGGGCAAAAGCTGGGACATCGCGCCTCAGACCCAGAAGCTTGTGCGGCCCAACGAGGCCACCGGCCGGGGGGATGTGTTCCAGGTGGTGGACAGCGGCAATATAGCCCGCTGGGGCCTGCTCCAGCTTTACCAGACGGTGGACGAGGCGCTGAACAGCGCCCAGGCCGCCGCCAAGGCCAAGTCTATACTGTCTTACTACAACCGCCGCTGGCGGACGCTGAAGATGTCCGCTTTGGGGCTGAACGGGGTACGGGCAGGGCAGATGCTGATGATGGACGTGCCCAACCTGGGAGACATCCACCTGTTCGGCCTGGTGCTGTTGGAGAAGGTGACCCACACCTACGAACACGACACCCACACCATGGACTTTGAGGTGCGGGAACTGGGGGCGTAGCCGTTGGATTTGATTGATACCCTGCACGGGATTGTGGAGGGCTCCATGGGGGCCTACGGGCTGTCCGACCTGGTGCTGGGGACGGTGACCGGCACAAAGCCGCTGGAGGTCACCCTGCGGGAGTCCATGGCCCCGCTGCCCCAGGAGGTGTTGTGGCGCACCGCCGCCGTGGTGGAGAAGAAAATCCCCGTGCTGGAGCATGAACACATCACCGCCGGCTTCCGCCACGGGCACAGCCTGTCCGGCCTGGGCCACAGCCATGAGCTGTCCGGGCTGGAGCACAGCCACACGGCGGAGGACGGTGCCACCGGCAGCGCCCTGGGCGGATCTTTCCAGACAGGGAAAGGATTGGAGGGGACGTACCCCACAGCGGAGGCCCTGCTGCCGGACGCATATACGTCCGATAAACGCCTTGGGAACATCGTCTGCTACGAGGACGGAAAGCCTCTGCCAGTGGAGGACGGGTACATCATTCTAAACCGGGGGCTGGCAGTGGGGGACAAGGTGCTGCTGCTCCGGGTGATGCGGGGCCAGCAGTTCGTCATCCTGTCCAGAATCTTTGAGAGGGGGAAGTCCGGTGGCGACACTGCCGCAGTCTGAGATCGACCTGAGCCAGGGTGTGGTGTTCCAGGATCAGCCCTCCCTCACTTGGATTGCCGACCCGGTGACTCACCGCCTGCGGGGGCGGGGGGACAACTACGAGGCCGTCCGGCAGGCGGTGGAGATCACCGTCAATGTGGAGCGGTTCCGCTGGCAGATCTACTCCCCCGCCTTCGGCATGGAGCTGGACGGCCTGCTGGGCACGGAACCGGGGTTCGCGGCCTCCGAACTGCGGCGCAGGCTGGAGGATGCCTTCCTGCCGGACAGCCGAATCCTGGGGATCTCAGCGTTTGCGTATGACTTTCGGGACGGGGCGCTCACCACCGCCGTCACGGTGGACACGGTGTTCGGGCCGGTGCAGACCAATGTGGAGGTGACGCTGTAGTGTTGGACTTTAGCGGAAAAACTTACCGCGCCCTGTTGGAGACCATGCTGGACAGGGTGCCCGACTCCCTGGACAAACGGGAGGGCTCCATGATCCAGACTGCCCTGGGGGCGGGGGCCTACTCCCTGGAGGATTTCTACCTGGATCTGGACAAGGTGCAGCGGGGCGGGGCCATCCAGACCGCTGTGGGGGAGGATCTGGACAACCTGGCGGTGCTGGCCAACGTGGAGCGCTACCCCGCCTCCCCGGCGGTGCGGCTGGGGGTGTTCAGCCTGGATGAGATCCCCGACGGGGCGCGGTTCTCCACCATTGACGGCGGGGACAGCGTCAACTTTACCGCCACCGAGCGGGTGGGGCCGGGACAGTACCGCATGATCTGCGAGACGCCCGGGGAGATTGGCAACCGCTACACCGGGCCCATCCTGCCCATCACCGTGATCCAGGGTCTGGACAGCGCCAAGATCACCGATATTCTGGTGCCCGGGGACGATGTCGAGGGAGAGGAGGAGCTGCGCCAAAGGGCGATCTCCGCCCTGCGGGAGCGGCCCTTCGGCGGCAACGTGGCCGACTACAAGCGGGTGGTGCGGGCCATGGACGGCGTGGGCGACCTTCAGGTCTATCCGACCTGGAAGGGCGGGGGGACGGTAAAGCTATCCGTCATGGGGGCGGACTGGCTGCCAGCCTCCCCGGAGCTGGTGGAGACGGTGCAGGCGGCGGTAGACCCACCCCCATACCAGGGCCTGGGCTATGGCACCGCGCCCATCGGGGCCACGGTGACGGTCGCCGCCCCGGAGGCGGTGGCGGTGGATGTGTCCGCCCGCCTCACCCTGCGGACGGGGTACGCGGTGGAGCAGATGCAGGCGCCGGTGGAGGCCGCCGTGGAGGAGTATCTGCTGTCTGTCCGGAAGGAGTGGGCGGAGCCGGACGCGGACAGGCTGACCAGCTATTCCTGCTGGGTGTACTTGGCCCGGGTGGTGTCGGCCATCCTGTCCGTTCCCGGCGTGGTAAACGCCGTGGAGGTGACACTGAACGGGGGTGCGGAGGATCTCCAGCTCATTGAGACGGGAGAAACCCAGCAGGCGCCCGTCCTGGGGGAGGTGGCGCTCCATGCCGGAGACTGACCTGTGCCAATATTGGCCCCCCTGGTTCCGGGAGATCCTGGACTTCCAGGCCCTGTGCCAGACCGAGGGGGCGGAGCTGCGGGTGCTGGCGGCCTTTATGAGCCGAATCCACCGAAACCTTTTTGTGCAGACCATGGACGAGGGCACCACCACGGCGTGGGAGGCCATCTTCCACATCGTCCCCAACCCGCTGACGGAGACGCTGGCCTTCCGCCGGGATCGAATTCTCAACCGGCTGTCCATGCACCCGCCCTTTACCCTGCCCTTCCTGTACCAGCGGCTGGACGCCCTGTTCGGCTCGGGAAATTGGGAGGTGGAGGTGGACTACCCCAACTACACCCTGTACATTGAAGCGTCGGTGGAGGATCAGCAGTATTTCTCTGAGATGTCCATCACCATGGATCTCATCAAGCCCTGCCACATCGTCTACATTAGCCGTCCCCGGGTGGCGGCGGCCTTCCGGTTGTCGGAAACCATCAGCCGGACCGTGGGCGATTACAACTACATTCTGGGCGGCTGGGCCCTGGGGCAGCTGCCGTTCTTTAGCGGGAGAGAGGAGGAGATCATCAAGATGGCGGCACAGCCCAGCATACAGCAGACGTTTTTGGATCAGGCCGCGGGCTTTGTGGCGGAGGATATCCGGTCGGTGCGGGTCAATGGGGAGATTGTCATCACCGCCCTGTCCAAGTCCACCGTGGGAAATGTGGCCAGCGTGGGCTACCGGGTGCTCCGGGTGCAGACGGAGAAGGTAACCCTCATTGAGCTGCTTGACCGGGCGGGAACGGTGCTAACCACCAGCGCCGTCCAGGTTCCAATTGTGGAGGAGGCCGTTGCCTTCCGCCACGCGTTTATTGTGAAGGAGGAAGATTGATATGGCAGACAGGCCGCTGCCCACCCCGCTGCCCGCGGATTTGCCGGAGGACTGGACGTCCGGGCAGATTGTGGCCCCGGATGGGGCCGACGTGGGGCTTTCGGAGCAGCATGGGTATAACTACCTCATGGGACAGGTAAACGCCACACAGAGGGCCTTGAACACCATCAACGAGGGCTTTGACAGCATCTCCGGCAAGCGCACCTGCCGCTTTGTCATTGGCACCTCCACCGCCGGCTGGACGCAGGCGGACTGTGATTACCTGTGTGATGGAACGGACGACCAGGTGGAGTTCACCGAGGCGTTCACCACCCTGATGGCGCTGGGCGGCGGGGAGCTGGCGGTTTTATCCGGGGAATACCATTTGACCTCGATGAACTTTTCGTTTTTCGGGGAGACGACGGGGAACCTTGCGATCCTGGGCGAACCCGGGGCCACCGTTTTCCACGTTGCCAACTCCCTTGATTTCAACGGCTTTGAGCAAAAATTAAGCGTATTCCTTTGGGGCCTGACATTTCGGGCGGCGAGCTCTGCCCCCTATCTGTTGGCAACCAATATCAGTGCGGAAATTCGGAATTGCACGTTTCAAAACGTGCGGGTCACTTTCAATGACGGAACAAATTTGCTCTGCAATTTCCGCTTTGAGGATAACCTGATTGAAGCGGATTCCCAAGAAATCATATCAAATTTCAAGGGAAATGCATTGGTGCTCTTTATGATCGCCGGCCCGGTCAATACTGCTCATATTTCTGGAAATCTATTCAGGATTCAAGCGCAAGGTGTGGTCGACTTCAGTCGAGTGATCCATATAAGTGGCAATTTATTATCACCGGTAGTTATTGTGAACAATGTTGTGACTTGTCAGGCAGAAAATTGGCATATTCTATGCCGCGGGCGTATTATACTGGCGAATAACGTTATTGATAACATTTCTTTGCGCAGTGACGGCGTCATCATCATGACAGGGAACGAATTGGAAAATTGCTCACTTGCGCTGAGCGTCATTGTTCAGGCAGGAAGTTCGCCGGTCATGTCGGCCATGACCGGGAATCAACTAATGGACACGCCCGTCAATGTGTACGGCACCCTGAAAATTTCCGGGAACACATTCAAGAATGCGGATGGAATAACAGCACTCCGGGCTTGTAAATTCTCGCCCAATTCAGCGCCTGACCTCTCTCCGATTGTCGTGGGAAACTATTTTGCTGGCGGCAGCATCGGTGTCCATATGTCCAATCCGGGATTCACCGCTGAAACGGAAGGCTCCCATGCCCTTATTAGCAGCAACCGGATTTTCGGCTGTGTAACGGCAATTCAGATTGACTCCTCTTGGAGCAACTGCATGGTGACGGACAACCTGTTTGAAGGCAGTATCGTCAACAATGGCACTGGCAATATTGTTCGCCTGAACAGCGACGATCCCGGTGGAGGCGGCGGGGGCAGTGCCTCCGGCGTGGCCAGCTTCAAGGGCCGCACCGGCATGGTGACGCCCCAGGCCGGGGATTACACCGCGGCCATGGTTGGGGCTGTTCCTGCTGCCGCGGTGACAGCCATCCAATCGCTGACCCGGGCGGAGTATGACGCGCTGGCAGTCAAGGACGCAGCAACTCTGTATCTGATTGAGGGGTAGGCTATGCTGAAGTTAGGCACACAGAGCATTTCTGCCCTGTATCTGGGTGGGCGGGAGATCAAAAAGGCCTATCTGGGGGAGAATCTGGTGTTCGGCTCCGCGCCAGTCCAGACCTATACCATCACCGCCACTATCGACCCGTCCGGCAGCGGAACCGTCACCGGAGCGGGGCAGTACCCGGAGGGCGCGACCGTCACCCTCATGGCAAGCGCCGGGGACGGGTACAAGTTCAGCGGCTGGCAGGAGGGTGGGCTGACGGTGAGCACCGATAACCCGTACACTTTCACGGCGGCGAGAGACAGGGCGCTTACGGCAGTACTTTCGGAGATAACCTCACGGCTTCCGGATGGATATACGGAAGTTGAGTACATAGCAGGAAACGGCGGGTATATTGATTTAGGAGTATCGGCAAGTAACGATATTCAAATACTTATGGATGTTTCATCTGCAAACCCCGGTAACACTACATTTTTCGGACTGTTTAAGAGAACCGGCACATCGAGCTCAAACTATAGATTCACTCAATATAATTTTCAATTCATGTCCACAAATGCGCAACTCGTATACTCGATAAATTCAACGACAACAGCAACGACAACCGCCGCGAAAATTGGCGGCGGAGCAACAGCAGACCGCACTACCATTAATGTTGATGTTTATAACAGGAAATTAACGGTTGGCGAAAGCCAATCCGATATGGCCTATCCGGGTTCCACAACAGAAACTTTATATTTGTTTGCTTCCCATAGAATTTTGTCATCGAATCACGATGCAAACGATATATCCAGGTTCAACTTATATTCATGCAAAATCAAAAAATCTGGGGAAGCTATAAGAGATTTTATCCCATGCATTAGTCTCGATGGTATAGCTGGCTTATACGATACCGTGGAAGATAAATTTTATGGGCACGGTTCATTTTTGCCCGGACCTGCTATATGAGGCAACCGAATAAAGTAAAAACTATCGGCGGTACGGCAGTCAGTGCGGAACCCGTCAACACCTTCGCCGTCACAGGTGACTGCACCCTGACCGCCGCATTTGATAAAATTCCAGTAGACCACAGCCATCCCTAAAGGAGTGACCCTCATGCCAAGCCCCTCTGGCCTCAAAAAAGCCGCCCCTTCCGGGGCGGCGGGTGGGCGGCTTATTGGGCCAACTTATACAAGATATATTGATTAAGGCTTACACCATCTGCCTTTGCCTCCAGCGTTAAACGCTGGTGCAGGCTGCGTGGTATTCTGATGTTCAGCTTTCCGCTGTAATCACTGATTCTGCGTTGGAACTCATCTAAGGTAACGGCAGTGCCGTCATCCATCGCTTCAGCTTCTGCAAGGCTCTGTTCTTCCTCGCGAGAGAGGACTTCTGGAGTCAACAAATCAATCTGAGCAAAGCGATCTTCGATCTCTTTGTGTTCGTGGGTCATTGTGACCTCCTATAAATAGTAGAGAAATACTGTGGCCGCAAAGGGGCCCATCCATCAGTACTTTATGTTCGTTCGTGTGTTGATTGTGATAACCGTAATCAACAATTCACCTTTGATACGTTCAAATAGTATGCGGTAATGTGGAATTTTATACCGGTACATATTCTTTTTGCCAGCAATCGGAACAATGTCCCCCTTTAGTTCTCTAAGCTGCTCAAGGGCCTTAAATAGTTTTTTTCGTGTCGGCTCATCTACAGAGGCGAGATATTTCTGCGGTTGCTTTTTTAGTTTTAGTTCCAATGCCGCTTGCCACCCCCTTCCTCCTACGTTATAGTACCATATATAGTGCCATATGTCAACCGCTTTTTCAATGAGATCGTTTCCTATGACTCACTTCGGATCTAATGGATGAAATTTCTGCATAACACGATAAGTTGAAAGGAGAATTTATATGAAACGCTACCAAATCTGGAACGGCACCGACAGCATCATTACGCCCTTCGGGGTGCAGTTCACCGCCGCACTGTATAAGGAGATCACCGGGGAGAAATATTCTTGACAAAGGTTTACCCGTCCATGCAAGGATCTTCGCTTTTTCCGTACACATTGAGGTGAGGAAATGATTATCCTATACGCAGACAAAAACAAGTTGACGGTGAAAAAGCGAGAGCTTATCACCAGCGGCAGCGTCAACGTCTACCGTGTTCGGTTCGAGTTCTCCCAAGAATGGGAGGGCCTAACAACGAAAGCGGTATTCTGTGGGAGCGGTGTGACAAAGACCGTTCTTCTTGCCGACGGGGAATGTGTCATTCCATGGGAGACGTTAGCCTCCCACGGCCAGCTGTTGACGGCTGGCGTTTTCGGGACGCAGGACGACAAGGTTTTGCCCTCCACCTGGGCGAATCTTGGGATAATCCTTGAGGGCGTCCCCACCAACGGCGAGGGCGCCCGCCCTCCCACGCCAGACCTGTGGGAGCAGGAGCTTGCCGGGAAGGGGGACGGGCTGGATTATGACGGACTGGAACTGTCCCTTATGAGCGGTGACAAGCCATTATCGAAGGTCGTCATTGCCGGCGGCGGGGAGAGCGTTGTTTATCGGTTCGGGCATGGCCTGAAGCAGGATGGCCTTGACGTTTCCGTGGACGCGGTAAGCGACTTTTCCGGCGATAATACCCTGCCTATGACGGCGGCGGGAGTGCAGACCACCGTGGGTAACATTGAGGCTTTATTGGATACTATTTAAGGAGGAACATATGAGCGTAGCAACACAAATAACCCGCATCCAGCAGGACAGGAACACCATCCGTACGAAACTGGTGGAGCTGGGCATGGCCCAGAACACCGACGATCTGGACAAGCTGGCAACCGCCGTTGACGGTATCGTAAACCAGGGCGCGGTGTCCGCCACGGTCCAGGAGGGCGACACTTACACCATCCCCAAGGGCTACCACAACGGAAGCGGTACGGTGTCCGGCGTAGCGGGCGGCGGGAGCTATAATCTTCAATCTAAGACCGTCACGCCCACAAAAAACCAGCAGAATATTACCCCAGACAGCGGGTATTACGGCCTGTCTGACGTGACTGTGGCGGCGATCCCAGAGGTGTATCAGGATGTGAGCACGGTGACTGCGAGCGCGGCGGATGTGCTCACTGGAAAGGTGATCATGGACGCCACGGGTAAGCCAATCCCTGGCTCTATGCCCAACAACGGGGCGTTGGCACTAACCGTTGATGGGCTGACCGCAACATCTGCCACCATCCCCGCCGGTTACACCAGCGGTGGCACGGTATCGCTGACAAGCGATATCGAGGACGCCCTTGCGGCAATTTGAGGTGCAGAATGAGCGTCGAAAGCGAAATCCTGCGCATACAGCACAATATCGCCAACGCATACGCGACGGTGGCGGAAAAGGGCGGGGAAGTACCCCTTCAAGCAACCAGCTCAAACCTTGCGGCGGCTGTGGCATCCATCCAAACAGGTGTTACACAGGAAGAACTTAATGAAGCCCTCACCGCCACGCAGCCCAAACTCACCGGCCAGCCCGGGCAGGTGGTGGGGTTCGCCGCGGACGGGACCGCTGTGGCGGTGCCGGGGTGGAGCAACCCTAATCTGCTGCTGAACTGGGACTTCCGAAATCCGGTGAACCGGAATGGGAAGACGGAGTATACGGGCACAGGATATACGATTGATAGGTTTAAAATTGGTTATAGCGCGGGATCTACTTTTACTTGCGGCGTAGAGGACAATGGTGTTTCACTGACCGCTATACCGAAAGAAGGGGAAACTTCGCAGTTCAATTTTTATCAAATTATTCCCGCAAACCTTTTGAACCAAGGAACGTACACACTTTCCTTCCTGTATTCCTCCGACTGCGCTGTCAGGCCATTCGCGTATTCCAAGAAAATCGGCTCCGTTATTCCAGGCTACAAGGACTTCCCAGCCTCTAACGACCCTGCCATCGCCGTCATTCCGATCAAAATAACCAGTGAGATGCAGGGCGGAGACGTTATCGCCTATCTCCAGATCAACACCTTTGTGGAGGCGCATGTCAAGCTGTATGCCGCAAAACTGGAGCTTGGCACCCAGCAGACCCTGGCCCGCCAGAACGAGGACGGCGAGTGGGAGATCATTGACCCGCCGGACTATGATCTGCAATACGCCCTGTGCAGCCTGTACAGCCCCAGCACAGGGGAGTGGGTGGGATATCAGCACAGCAACCCCAACCTGTTGGACAACTGGTACTTTGTGGATCCTGTGAACCAGCGGGGACAGACGGAGTACACAAGCGCAGGGTATGCCATTGATCGCTGGAAATTGTCCAACGGGAAATTGACGTTAAGCACAACTGGGGCAACCGCGCTATTGATAAATACCGATTCCGCCTATCGCAGGAACGTACTTTTTCAACTGATTGAGCGCTGCTCCAATTTTGTGGGAAAGACCCTGACCTTTTCTGTGCTGGTAACGGATCTCAATGGGAAGATGACCGCCTCCGTATACGAAAACGGATCCAAATCTACATATAATGGCAACGGCATCTTATCGGACGGGCTATCAACTGTTACGTTTACCATCCCAGCGACCGCGGCGCCCACAGAGTTTCGGGTGCATTTTTTGCTCTCCGCAAGTGGATCTTGCCGTCCCATCGCCGCCAAGCTGGAGCTCGGCGCTCAGCAGACCTTGGCCCACCAGGACGCAGACGGCAACTGGGTGCTCAACGACCCGCCGCCTGACTATCAGAAAGAACTGGAAAAATGTCAATATTACTACAAGCCAAAAAACGATAATTGGATTTCCGCATGTGTCATGGGGAATGGATATGTGCAGCTTAGAATCCCAGGAAGGATGCGAATTGTGCCGGCTGTGGAGGACACTATACCCATATTTGGGACAGATGAACAATGGCACCCGCCCACTCCGCTTATCTCAAAATTTCTTTTTCCCGACTCTGTGGTTCTGAATTATTATGACCCGACACTTATTGGGTCAGCATTTAATCGAGGAGACTGTGTGCTATTAAGCTATCAGCCTGCTCTTAACGCCGATCTCTAACAAGGAGGATCCACATGGACGGAATTTATGCGGGCAACAAGCACTACATCAACGTGGACGGCCGGGGCCGCATCATCGACGGCTGGAGCGACGGCCCCAATCCGGGCAAGGACACCGCCTCCGCCATCTGCATCAACCAGCATGGCGGCTACCAGTTCCGGTTAATCTATAGCGCTGGTTTTGTGGGGGATGCAGAATTTCCGTCGATCTGTGAATCAGAGGAAAACCCGCCTCTTTACAGCGAGGATGGCATCCCACTGTATAAATGGGGTAGTGGTGTTGCTCACATGCGCACCGCGGAAGAAATGGCCGCAGACCGCATTCCGCCCCTGGAGTCGGTGCAGGCGGCAAAGCTGGTGGAGCTGTCCGCCGTCTGCAACGCCTCCATCACGGCGGGGTGTGATGTGGCTCTGTCGGACTGCTCCACCGGGCACATCTCCCTGACTGCCG
>ERZ808037.638-NODE-638-length-29983-cov-11.281515_pt1 | contig 29983 bp, 22 predicted proteins | sample MGYA00380190_ERZ808037 | MGnify/ENA primary metagenome ERZ808037 (study PRJEB31490, sample SAMN06133399) | mouse gut metagenome | isolation source: J9 | host: mice | place: China: Chengdu | collected 2015-05 ...
AAAGCCATTTATACGACCAATGCTATCGAGTCATTAAATAGCGTGATTCGTACCGCTGTGAATAAGCGTAAGATATTCCCATCTGATCAAGCGGCGTTTAAGGTTGTCTATCTAGCCACGAGCCAAGCGTCTAAAAAGTGGTCGATGCCCATCCGTAACTGGACGTCTGCTCTTAATCGTTTTATGATTATGTTCGATGAGCGTGTTAGTAAGCATTTAATCTAAATTGCAGTTACACAGAATCTGGGATGGGCTCGATTGATTAACTTGATGAAAAACTTTCATCTACTCTGAGATAAAGCCACATAGGCTTTGTCATCAGCTGAGAGTATCTTATCCATACTCCTTATTCATCAAAACATTAAACCACTCAATGTCCCGTCCACCTTGTTGATCAGCAGTAATCCAAGTTACATATTCAAGAGGATGTGTCGTGGATATCTGCTGAAGAATCTCTAGAAAACGTTCTTCATTCATATCACAGAAGAAGCGCTCTCCATCGTACCTTTCACCATCGCCATGCTTAAAAGAGGCGTACATAACACCACCTGATACCAGTGTATCCAATAAGCTCACAATCATATTTGGTAGCTCATTAAATAGTACATGGAGTAGGGATGCGCAGGCCCAAACCCCAGTAAACTGATTTTCCCAACCCTGATGTCTAATATCTTCGAAGTTTAGATGCTTCCAGTTAATATTGCTCGCTGCGTAGTATGCCTGATTTCGTTTAATCAGCTCTAAGCTTCCATCAATCGCCGTAACCTTCACTCCAAGCTCATTAGAAAACCAGAAGCTGTCTCGACCAGAACCGCATCCGAGATCCAAAACATGCTGGGATACCCCTGAAGTACTAGGTAGGTGACTAGTGAACTTTTTGTATAAAGCATGCATTTTAACGTTTCTTGTTTGCTCTATATAACTGTCGGCATGCTGGTTGTAAAAGTCTAAAGTAGGGCTGTCTGTCATGCTTATTTGCCTGTTAAAAAGTACTGTCACCTTGCTCGGATGGTTGCCAGACATGGATGAGTCTTTGTTTAGAGAAGTCATAAGATTTTTGCAAAAACTGCTTACGCTGACTTTTTGTTCTACCAGTCTGGAGGATTAACGTTTCTCTAAGGGGATGATGGCTCTCAATTAAATACTCGTTACGCGTGTTGAGTCTATCTAGCAACAGCGTAGAGGGGACTTGAGCAAACTTACCGTCATGGCCACGGTTACAATCTTGGCAAGCAAGAACTAGATTCCATACACCATCCACATTTACTGGTTGGCAGCAGCCTGCTTCGGCAACCTGGGGTTTCAGGGTGTGTGGAAAGAAGTGGTCTACATCAGCCAGTTGAGTGTCTTGAGAAGCAATACTGATTTCTTTGAAACAATAAAAGCAGCGACTTTTTTGATAACCGTTTAAAGCCCCGCGTGAGCTGGTAATCCCAACACGGCCATGGCTTGAGTTATGAGAAAATAGTTGTTTTGTTTCTTGGTCAAACTCAACGGCAACTAAGTTCTTGTTTAGATTTAACTTCCACGCTTTTTCAACCAGATTCCATCTTGACTCAGTTTCTTGATTCAAGTTTTCTGCTGAGTGGTCAAAAACGTAAAATAGCTTAAATAAGTTGTCAGTTAAGCGAATACCTTTATTGAATTTACGCTCATCAATAAAGAACTCTTCATCAATCACATCATAAAAACGCTCATGTACTGCTTTAGTATTAACGACATGGAACGCATCCAGTACGTATTTAAAGCCTTCCTTGGTGGTGATATCAATGAGCTCAGTCTCAGTAATAGCCCCTTCGTTAAAGTCCATACAAGCCTGAATAAACTTACTGCTTCTTGCAGTGCTTTGTTTTGGGCTATGCTTCAGATGCTCGCATAGATGCATGGCATAGGGCAGAGCTAAATCATCGAGAGTTATTAAATCTGACTTGCTGTCTAAGCTCACATCGATAAGGTTCTTAGCTAGTGCAAACTTATAAGAAGCAGTGTTGCGGCCAAATAAAATTATGGCTCGCCAGTAGTTTTCTAGAGTCGGTTCGACATCGACGAAGTTCATTACCACTCCTTGGTTATGAGTTTAGGTATTATCTTTATATAAACCAACTGGCTAATCAACTCAATAAGCGTTTGAGTGATAATAATAACTGGTATGACAGAATTATAGCCTGGGATAGCTAATGCTAGCGGGAGTATAACCAGTGAGTTTCGGGTACTGCTGCTAAACATTAAAGCACGATTAGCAGGGACATTAAGTTGAAATAAGCGACCTATAATCCATCCTACCACCGGGGCAAGTATGGCGAATGCAATATAGATAGGAATAACTTGCAGGACAGTCACTGTTTGGCCTTTAAGGCTTGGGATCACTGAAGCAATAATTATGAACAACACAAGAGCAGTAGCAGGTACAGGAAGTAAAGATAGGCTATTAGCTATTTGTTTGCCGCTATTTGAGCGCGCTGCCCACAACTGTAGGATAGCCGCTAATATAAAAGGGATAACAATTAGCTGCATAAAAGCGTGAATAAATGTGTTTACTTGAATTAGCTCTACAAATGAGTTTCCGAGAAACAGCTTTAGATATATTGGTAAAAGTAAAATTTGTACTATTAGTAGAATAGGGGTGGAGGAAAGCAGTAAGCGAGAATCCGCTTGACCTAAGTGTGAAAAAGTTATCACATAGTCAATGCACGGACACAGAAGCACCAATAGTACAGCTAACAAAATAAACGGATCAGGCGGTAATAAAGGAAGCAAGGCTGCAATTAATAAGGGAATGGCAATGAAGTTTGCTATGAGTAAAGCTGTAAGAAACTTTAAGTCACTTAAGCCCTTTTTAAGTTCGGTAACAGGAACTTGTAAAAAAGTGACAAACAACATCAAGGCTAAAGCAGGGTTTATAGCCCACTGAAAATCAGCAATCTGCGGAACCATTATCCCTACAAGTAAGGCTAAAATAGTAGCGACGAAGTAAATGCTAATTTGTCGAGTTTCTAATAAAGTACGTAGGTTATCCATGCTTTGCTCTTAGTGCTCTAAAATATAGGGTTACAATAGAAGATAGGTGGAGGTAAATTATAGGCTACGAGTAGAACAATTGTGTTAAGTCTTAACTTTAAATATTTGTAGAAATAAAGGCTTGCAAAAGCTAGAAAACTTGCTAAAATACATCACCTCAATAGGCGTATAGCTCAGTTGGTTAGAGCGCTACCTTGACATGGTAGAGGTCGCTAGTTCGAATCTAGTTACGCCTACCAAATTCGAAAGCCCCAATCTTTATGATTGGGGCTTTTTTTGTGCCCATTATATAAGGGCTAGCGATAAAAATTCTTATTTATAGCGCTTTACAATGGCCCTATTTTGATTGTCTTCATTGCTTCTAAAAAAAGCTCGGTGACCAAATGGTGACCAAAACGTGACCAGCTTAAAATTTCACTATCCTACATACGCTGAGGTTTGACTTCTACTCCAAATTTTCTATACCAGCTATTTTTCTTCCTCACGTGGCTCATTAGGAACATAAGTAAAAAGGTCTCCCACATCCACATCAAGTGCCTCACAGATTTTATCCATGGTTTCGAAATCAATCCGCGAAGTTTGCTCATTGTAGATTTTGTGCATCGTGGATTTACTGATACCTGTCATCCTGATCAGATCAGCAACTTTCATTCTTCGCTCTGCTAATAAAACTGGCAAATTAGACACAATCATAATAAAAACCTTTATTTTAAAAAAAGTACTTGCATCGAACTACAAATAGCACTATATTAAGTCTATCGAAGTACTTTGTTATCTTATAGAAGTACATTTATAGTCGATAAACTAGCAAAGTAACTTAATTAACTTACAAGGAGTCTATTATGTCACATACCTACCTGACAACCCAAGAGCTTTCTGAACGCATCAAGTACACCCCTCGAACGATTCGTAATGAACTGAAAGACAGTGTCTTGATTGAAGGTATCCACTACATAAGACCTTTTGGTGGTAGAAAAATCCTTTATGTTTGGGAAGAGATTGAAAAAGACATGCGTGTCGGAGTATCCGGCAGCATTAACGCCATGGCATTACAATAAGGAGGCTATTATGGCAAGCATTCGAAGTCGAAACAAAAAGCTGGTTGTTGACTTTCGGTACTTAGGAGTCCGCTGTCGCGAAACCACCAACTTGATTGACACCCCTGAAAACCGTAAGAAATTGCAAAAAATAATTGAAAGGATGGAAGCTGAGATTGTTTTGGGTACTTTCAATTACGCTCAGTACTTCCCCAAGAGTGATAAAGCTTCAAAAATGATGGCTTTAAATGATCGTAAGGCCTGTATCAGTACAAGCGTACCATCATTTAAGCAGTTTGCAGAGCTATGGTTTTCTGAAAAGGAGATTGAGTGGCGCGCAACACAAAGGCGTAAAGTTAGAGAAATTTTGGATATGTACTTACTGCCTGAGTTCAATGGTAGGCCCATTGAAGGCATAAAAAAGACAGATGTATTAGCCTTCCGCTCATCACTCGCCAAAGTTACGCGCGGAAAAGCTAACAAACATCTGTCAGCGGCACGCATCAATTCGATAATGGTACCTCTGGGTATGATACTAAAAGAAGCTTCCAAACGCTACAAGTTCGAAAACCCTTATGAGGACATAAAATCGCTTAAGGAACCAAGAACGAGTATTCAGCCTTTCACGTTAGATGAAGTTTGGAAGTTTATTAACTGGGTTAGAGAGGATTATCGAAACTACTATCTTGTGCGCTTCTTTACAGGCATGAGAACCAGCGAGATTGACGGTTTAACTTGGGAGAATGTTGACTTTGACCGCCGAGAAATCGTTATCAATCAAGCGCTCGTTAAAGGCAAAATTGTGCCACCAAAAACCCAAGAGTCGTATAGAGCCATCCAAATGTCTCCATGGGTCTATGATGCTTTAAAAGAGCAGCACAAGGTCACTTATAAGTGCTCTGAATATGTCTTTTGTTCGCACACAGGCGAGCCACTTGACTACAACAATGTGAATAAGCGTGTTTGGCACCCTACGCTCAAGGCATTAGGCCTTAAAAAGCGCAATGCCTATCAAACTAGGCATACTGCCGCCACTTTATGGCTAGCTGCTGGTGAGAGCCCTGAGTGGATTGCTTATCAAATGGGCCACTCAACCACTAAGATGCTATTTAATACATACAGCCGCTATGTGCCTAACATGACACGGAAAGATGGCAGTGCTTTTGAGGCCCTAGTCAATCGTAGTCAAATGCAATTAGAAAAGAATAATAAGGAGGCGCAAAATGAAGAAGATTAACTATCAACAGCTACTAGACGAGTATAAGCCTCAAGGGCATATTAGTTTAGATGCTAACAAACTGGCTAATGGTCTTATTCGTGATTATTGTATTCAAGTTGGTCATGGTTTGGCTAGGTTTTTAGAGGTTGATATCTGCTTTGATAACCATATGGCTCTGCGAGTATGGGTTCAGAAAAGACTAGATGCTCATGAGCCTTGCGTATTTGAAGAGATGCGTGCCAAGTTAGAGGCTGAGTTATATGACTTACTTAGTAATTCAGGCTTTGGCTACGGCTATTTATAAGGGGAATATTATGAGTCTAAAATTGCAACCTAATATGACCCAAAATGCACGTGACCTTGATATGTGCAAAGATTACTGGGAATGCAACCCTACAATGGATTACATTGAGCATGTCGAAAGTGTTTGTTCTAAGTACGGAGTTACAGTACAGGCTTTATTCAAAGAAGTATCTGAGTGCTTCGCTTACTTGGATGATGTAAGGTGTGAGTTTTGTGGATATATTTGTCCCGTAGAAGTCCCTGCTGATATTGCTTATATGCGCTCTAAAGAGAGCTGGTGCTGTGAGGTTTGTGAGCATGCTACTTGGCAGGAATATAATGGCAGGTAGTTTTTTCTGTTGAGAGTTATAAGCCAGACAGCTTCGGTTGTCTGGCTTTTTTTGTTTATAAATAGTTCTGTGTGTTAAGTTGTTTGAGAAGAAAACTACTAGGTTACTAAGTAATAGAGATATTTCTCTCAGATATTAAAATACCAAATCCACCAGACGTCACATCCTTCTGAATGGCAATTTGCTCAGCAAGCTTTATTCCGAAAGCCTTTTTAAACTTTCGCTTAATAGTTGAAAGAGTATTAGAGAAGTAGTCATAATCTACAATAACCTCGTCCGCTGCGTTTATAGATTTGTGCTGATTATACACCTCGTTGAATCTTTTCATGTGCTTAGAATCGATAGTATCTCCATCAATATCCTTTGATGGATAACGCAAGGCCTCGCCTAAGAGTCTTAATTCTGCTGCTACTAGATATAGACTAAACTCTTTAGGGGATAGCTTACAAAAATCATTACCGATAAAAACTTTTCGCTCATCGTTGTTAATGATCTGCAGCTGAATGGGTTTTAAAGACTTATCAATGGTTGCTACTATTTCAGAGAAGCCTTTGTTAGAGAGAATACTCTCTTCATCAAGTAAGCTCCTCATCCTTACGAAAGGTATTTCAGAAAGCCATACCTCTGCGTTACTGGCATCTCCTACAACCACTTCGTTCTTATTCGAAACTAAATGTGAATAAGGGGTAGGGTAGAAAAAGTTTATCGCCTGTTCAAACTGTTCCGTTATCAATACGTGTGACAGTCTATCCTGTGGCCTACCATATAGAGACAATGCATAACCAGCATAGAAGCCCATTGTCTTTCGGCCACCAGCTATAGAAACATGTAAAGCAGTATCTGTACTCCCGGTAAGCGCTCTAACTAGCTCACAAAGCGTATCAGCCATTGCTTCATTATGTTCTGGGGTCTTTATATCGTCCAGGACTTCGCCATCAACCTCAACACCCATTAATGAGGAGGAATCAAACTTTATATCTATTAGCTGGGGGTAATCTGTTTTAAAATTATCAAATACCCCTTTATTGAACAGTCGCTCTTGTATTTGGTTTATACCTATTTGAGTTGTCAATACATATACCTCATCGGGTATCCACTGTACTTTCCTTTTAGGGTTACAGGCGAGAGCCCAAATAGTCTCAGTAATAATCTGTGGAGATATACCAGTGACTAGGAATAAGATGTTTTTCATTTTAAATCCAGTGATTTATAGGTATTAAGCTAATTAAAGATTGTTCTAAATGTTAAGTTAACACGATTACCTTTGACTCTTTTTTGCTTAGGAACGCTATGCTGCCAATGGTGTTGAATCGCTCCTGCCATAACTAGCAAACTGCCATGATGTAACGGCAACTCTATTTTGCGGCTATGGTCCTCTTTTAACCTAAGTAGAAAACGACGACTTTCACCAAAATTGATTGAGGCTATCATGGGATTAATACCTAATTCAGGTTCATCATCAGCATGCCAGCTAATATAGTCTTCACCTGTACGGTACCAATTTAGAAGCACACTATTAAAACGTCTCTTGCATATAACCTCTAGCCCATCTCTTAGCCAGTTCAGCTTGCTAGTCCAAGGGTTAGGGCTAAGTTGTATCCCGGAGTATAGATAGTTCTTATCTTCATCACCATACCAAGCGGAGATGCGTGGCAACTTATGCTCTTTACCAAACATCTTGATAGTGTCATGTTGCCAGTTAATATGATCGAATTCTAAACGGGATATATTTATCTCTGAATGCCAGTCATAGCTTTTCCAATCAACATCTTCACAGCTTAAAAGATAATCTAATGTTTCATCACTTATTTTCGTATCGAAAAAATAAGGAGCATAATAGAGCCGGCCATTATCAATCTCTATCACAATACCTTTGCCATCTTGATGTAAGTGTGCTGGATAATCAGTATCCAAATACTTACCATTATTGATCAGGCTTTGTACCACAGACTCAGTACCCTGTAAGTCACTAAATAAATCCAACATGCAAGCTCCTGTCTTAAGCGGCTAAATCTATACTCTCAGAATCTACTTCATTGTTGTCCCAGTAAGCGTAGAGCTGGCTAGATTTAGGATATCGCGTCTCCCAGCAATCGCTTACTATTGAATACATATTAGTATTCAGAGTTCTGTTCCTTTGGATAATTGATTTTGAGAAACTTATATATTTCTCAAAAATATTATTACCTTTCCAGCTATTTGGGTAACAAGGACTGGTGGCGAACAAAAAGTTTTTGCCACCTATCTCTTTGATGCTTGAAGAGATAGTTGGGATGCTGTTTTGAACATCTTCTATATCTAGGATATTGCTTAGTAAGTGCACTGTTTCAGTACAGTCACTATTTTTGAAAAATATAGGCTTATCAAGAGATTGCTGATAAGTATGTATTGATAACCTTAATCCATAAATATCAGCCAACTTCTCAATTAGATTTTGAGCGATACTTAGAGCCACAGATGATGGTTCTATAAGGTGAACCTCAAACTCACTCTTGGCCGCAACATTACGTGCAACCAAGTACTCTAAGTAAGCTATAGTGGCAATCCCTTGACCACAGCCATAATCTATTACTCTGATTTTATCAGCTATATCAGATGTCACATCAATAACAGAGAGGAAGCTCTGCATAGTTTGATAATGCTGCCAGCTGTAAGCAACTGCATAGAATATGGCTTCCTTAGAGCAGGTAAGAGGGCTAGTAGCACGATTAGTGCGATTACAAAAATCAGTGTGTGTGAGGTTACCACTACGGTGTAGCTGAAAATACTCGACCATGCTCTCATAGTAGTCTGAGAAACCTACTTCGATTGAGTTGATTGCAGTTTCAATCTGTAATTCAGTTTTCATAGTCTTTCTCCAATCAGCAAGGGTATTTGTTGTTAACGCTATTATCAGGCAAACACAGTTGACATAATTAAAGTCACAAGCTTGTGATCTTCTCTATGTTTATCTGAGATAACTAACTTGTTGATTGGTATATTAGAGTAATGGAGGGTTTATTCTTGAAACTCACAAGCTTGTCATTGTCAATAAAAGTAGCCACTTATATAATAAGTGGCTACTAAGCTATTTAATGATTTATGTATTAAGCAGAGCTGACAATATCAAAATTTATTTTTGTAACGAACTGCTCCCAGCGCTTCTCATAAATATCTTTTTCTAATAAAGTTATCTCATCTGTGGTATTTTCGTTATCTGATAGATCCAATCCGTGACCTAATGTAATACCCCCTAAATCGTTCAATATGTAGCGATTATGAAATACGTCAGAGCTCTCACTTTCTCTAAGCTGTATAATTTTTAACGTAATATCGTTTGGTAGTACGCCAATTATTCTTTCAAATTTATTTTTAAAGAATGAGGGGGTAGGTGTGTTTTGGCGCTTATCCTTTGGATTGTCTTTATAGATAATAATTAGCTCTACGTTTTGATGTTTGAGTTTTCTATTTTTAATTTCATCAATAATTTTACTCATTGTTAACATGGCGTTTTTTTGATAGCAAAAAGCATCAATAATGACGAATTTAGAAATAGTTAAGTTTACAAAACCTTTGACTGATCGGATAAAATCAGTTGAGGTCCTATTAAAACTAATTTGACGCTTAAGTAAATGAAGCTCGGAGTCGTAAAGTGTGCTAAGTGGTATTAAATTGTTGCATGGAAAATACTCTTTAGCTATTACTGCATCAAAGTCAATGTCCTCTTTAACTATAAGATCGCGCCAATCTTCGCTTGAGTTTTGCGCTGCCTCCCTTAGATAAAGGTTTCTATCTAAGGATCTAACCATCTCTATATAACGCTCTTTATGTAAATCGTTAGATAAGCTTTCTGATCGCTGTAATAAATACTGACGTAATTTTCTAAAATTAGCTTTGGGGAAAGAGCTTACTATTTTAGGAGTACCAACACCATAATCCCTAATAAAATCTCGATAATCTCTGATATCTTTTGACCACTCTAATAAAACCTCTGGATCAATAGCTACTTCATAAATCATTACATCAACTCCTGGCGACGTTCAGAGAAGAAACCATGTGGCCAGTTATCTGTAAACTCGCCATCCTCTGTAATTCCTATCTTATTTGCGATAACCCCTTCTTTCGTAGGCTCAAGGTAGATGATAGCCACATCATTTTTCTTAATGAAGTCCAAGCCTTCAGGCAGCTCATTATCTGTATGCTGTCTAATACGTTTCAAGAGTCTCAAGATCAAGTGCTCGCTGTGTGTCTCAACTAGATAATTTACTTTATCAATGTTCTGAGTCAGTAAGTCAGCAATAGCAACTTGAATTCTAGGATGCAGATGCAACTCAGGCTGTTCACAAGCAACGATACCACCTTCTTGAGAAACAGCAGCTATGATAAGTGGCATAAGCTGAGAAACGCCCGTACCGACCTCGCTTGGAGTTACAGGTATTTGATTGAATTTATCGATTATAGTGTAATGGTACTTTTGCTCTGTTACTGGTTTCGTTAAGTCAAATTTCGTATGCTCTTTAATTTCTATTTCTTTGCTTTTACTGTCTTTAGATTCAGACTTATTAATATCTAGGGTTCTGATAGTAGAATGAACTTCCTTCAAAGCAATACCATAGCCAAGGTTTAATTTATCCTCATCACTCATCCAAGTATGAATTTTTTTAAGCGTATCTAGATTAGCTTTTTCTAGGTAACTCCATGCAGCAGATCCATCAAACCAGTCTTTTTGTTCGATATAGGGTAGTGGTTGATAGTTGGCATCAATAATCTTACGGATAGGGCCAATCGAAATACTTTTTTTAAGAATTGCGAGTAGGTTGTCTAAAGGGGCCACTAATACGTCACTCAGTAGCTCTGAGACTATTTCACTTTTTTTAACGTCATCTAAATCCAGTGAGTTAAATAGTTTTCTACCAAGAGGAGGTAAAGCCCCTATATCTTTTACATCAAAAACTTCTATAGGGTTATGAAGGAAATCATATTCATGATGAGCTTGTATTTTTATGTACTTATCTTTCTCCCACTCTGATGAGTTAATTAACTCATGTAAAGTAGAGACATATACGTCATCAGAGCAAAGATTAATACTCTTTAAAATATTAGTGATAGTTTCCAATATATATAACTTGTATTTTTCCTCATCATAAGGAATATCCCCAAATATCTCATGAAAATTTGTCTCAGCTTTACTTCCATCAATATCTATAACTGGAACTTTTCCCTCTGAGGTTTCCTCAAACTTAAAGTCAATAATGGATGTAATACCCAGTTTCTCAAAGATATTTCTCCCATCATCTTCTGGTGGGTCATAAACATCATTACCATACACTTCTAGCTGATTGTAGTAGTGCAGCTTGGCTTTACTTGCTTCTTGTGTTCGCAACCATTCATCATGGTTAGCAGGCAGTAGTAGTGGATGGATGTAGTTTAAAAAAGTAATATAGGCTTGTGAGCCTTCTACAGACTCAATTTTCGCAATTTTAGAATCATCGAACTCGACGGTATATGATTTGATATACGCTTTATTATTAATTTTTGACCAAGCGATTTCAAACTCAGTCGAGATAGAAAGAGCCTTTTTCACTGGGCTCTCAAGCTTAATGTCGAGATCCTTCTCAATCAAAGGATATAAATAGGTATAGCTTCGGCTTGGTTCAGCTCCAAGCTCATACTTAATTTTAATCTTGATTGTCGAATCTAAATCTCTTTTATGAACTAAGTTTTTAAAACCGCCTACATATTTCTTGTTTAAAGCATCTATATACATAGGGTCACATTGTTTCTTATCCAGAATCTGCTGGATATAAAATAGTGCAGAAAAGATGCTGCTTTTACCCGCACTATTTGGCCCGAACATTAATGTAACGGGTGCTAAGTCTATAATTTGAGTGTCTTTGAATGATCGAAAGTTAGTTAAAGATACCTGAGTAATTTTCATAAAAATTTATTCTCATTCTTAATTAGATAATATGTTCAAAACTTATAATAGCTCTAAAAACTGACTAAAATGTAATTCTGCAAGCTTGTAATCGTCACTGAAACTAGAGCTACATCAACTCCTGGCGACGTTCAGAGAAGAAACCATGTGGCCAGTTATCTGTAAACTCGCCATCCTCTGTAATTCCTATCTTATTTGCGATAACCCCTTCTTTCGTAGGCTCAAGGTAGATGATAGCCACATCATTTTTCTTAATGAAGTCCAAGCCTTCAGGCAGCTCATTATCTGTATGCTGTCTAATACGTTTCAAGAGTCTCAAGATCAAGTGCTCGCTGTGTGTCTCAACTAGATAATTTACTTTATCAATGTTCTGAGTCAGTAAGTCAGCAATAGCAACTTGAATTCTAGGATGCAGATGCAACTCAGGCTGTTCACAAGCAACGATACCACCTTCTTGAGAAACAGCAGCTATGATAAGTGGCATAAGCTGAGAAACGCCCGTACCGACCTCGCTTGGAGTTACAGGTATTTGATTGAATTTATCGATTATAGTGTAATGGTACTTTTGCTCTGTTACTGGTTTCGTTAAGTCAAATTTCGTATGCTCTTTAATTTCTATTTCTTTGCTTTTACTGTCTTTAGATTCAGACTTATTAATATCTAGGGTTCTGATAGTAGAATGAACTTCCTTCAAAGCAATACCATAGCCAAGGTTTAATTTATCCTCATCACTCATCCAAGTATGAATTTTTTTAAGCGTATCTAGATTAGCTTTTTCTAGGTAACTCCATGCAGCAGATCCATCAAACCAGTCTTTTTGTTCGATATAGGGTAGTGGTTGATAGTTGGCATCAATAATCTTACGGATAGGGCCAATCGAAATACTTTTTTTAAGAATTGCGAGTAGGTTGTCTAAAGGGGCTACTAAAATATCGCTTAATAACTCAGAGACTATCTCTTTATTTTTCACGTCCTCAATAAATAAAGAACTTAGTAACTTACGACCTAATGGAGGTATGGCACCATTACTCTCTATAAGCTCTATTGGAAAGTGAGGAAACTCGTAACCATGTATGCTCTGAATACCTATAGCTGTTACATCCCAGGGCTCAGTATTATTAAAATGTGCAGTATTGATAAGTTGATGAATAGCAGAGACAAATGTCATTTCCCCTGAAATAATACTGTCATTTTTTTCTTGCTCGGTAAGTCCTAACATGATTTCCATCATTGGTAGGTTGTGATCAATATTAGTATATTCTGGAAGCAGCCTAAAAGCACTTGAAGCAATTTCAATTAGACGTTTATTACGAGGTGTTTCATACACATCGATACCATGTACGCATAGTAGATTGTAGTTATGTAATATACCTATATTGCTCATACTTTTGAGCCACTGCTCGTGATTTTGTGGCAACATTAAGTCATGAATATAGTTGAGCCAAGTAATGGTTGACTTATTATTATCGCTCTCGACCATTGCTATTTCATCATCTTCAAATTCTACAATGTAGGTTTTGACATAAGCCTCTTGGTCTTTCTTTGACCATGCAATCTCAAACTCAGTAGAAATTGACATAGTTCGTTTGATAGGGCTCTCAAGCTTTATCTGTAGCTCGGACTCAATCAAATTATAAAGGTACGAGTAATTTTTACTTTTAAGCGGACTTAACTCATATTTAATTTTAATCTTAATTGTTGAGTCTAAGTCTCGCTTGTGGACAAGGTTTTCGAATCCACCTACATATTTCTTCCCTAAAGCATCAATGTACATAGGGTTGCACTGTCCTTTCTCTAAGATTTGCTGCACATAAAATAAAGCTGAGAAAATACTGCTTTTACCAGCACTATTCGGGCCAAATATTAGTGTCACAGGAGCTAAATCAAAAACTTGTGTCTCTTTAAAAGATCGAAAATTTGTTAATGATATCTGAGTTATTCTCATTGCTTATTTACTCTGAATATTGAAGTTGGGAGTCTTGGTATATAATTTTTATTGAGAGTTAAATATAGGCTATAAGCTACTAAGTAGAGTATATTGACAAGCTTGTGATAATTCTAGAAAGATTGAAAAGACTATATACTTGGTGAGTATAAGCTATTGGGTGATTAAAATATTAATCTTATTTCAAGTTATCATTAGGAGGCTTGGTTTGAAAGACCGTCTGATAGAAGATATTTATGCAGGTAAAATAAAAGAAGAGGACTTAACCGCTAAGTTCATCAGAGATAACTATAAAAACCGTGGCATTTGCGATAACCCTAAGCGTAAGCTAGGTGGCGGTAGGAAAGTTCTAGAAGACACAAAACAGCTAGATCAATATTTATACAGCTATGGCTTAATGGCACAACAGCAATGGGATAAGGCTTTTAGTCTAAAGATACTTCCAAAGGAAGCGACTATTATTGACTATGCATGTGGCCAGGGACTTTCTATGCTTCAGCTTGTAGATCAATGGAGTGACTCTGGTAGTACTAATGTGAAATGGAAGGATCGTGTTAAAGAAGTAAGGCTTATTGAGCCTTCTATCACAGCTCTAAAACGAGCCCAATCAGTAGTAGGTTTAAAATTTCCACATTCAACTATAAAAGCAGTGAATAAAAAGCTCGAAAATTTAGACGATGATGACCTAGTCTTTGAGCCAAATAAGACTTATATACACATCTTTTCACAAGTACTAGATATACCTATGTCTAGTAAGTTTAGCATTAATGAGCTATTTGAAAGAATCACTTCAACTATTGGTACGCACTATATACTGATAGTTGGTAATAAGATTGATTTATATGAGCGAGATGATATCGTACTTCAATTATACGAATATGTATCGCGTGAATACATCTTTGAGAAAGAAATCGAACTTCTGCTTAAAGAGGATAGTGAGTTAGTAAGGAAGGTAGTAACTGACAAAACGGTAAAGGACATTGCATTCAAAAATTATCAAATACGCTCAACTGAAAACCAGTCGTATGACTGCAATTCACTATTCATAAAGCTGAAGACAGTTGAAAAAGTGATAGAGGAATAAGACCTCCTATTGCTAGGTACTCAGAGTTTAAACTATAAGATCACCTAACGAGTATAGCTGCATGTTCAATATAGAAGATGAAAGATTATTAATTGATAACCTAATTAATAATGAAGATGATTCTCGAATTCAAACCATAGCCAAAATTAGTGATCAACATACCTTTAATGCTAAAGGGATTAATATTGATTATATCCTCTATTTAGAGCAAGTAGAAAACAAGTCATATAAGGTCCAAAAGTTCCCTATATTTAAATTTTTTGATGAAATATTTTTAACGGTATCTAAATATGCGTCTAATAGATCTACACAGGATTTTGAGGAAATTATTGAATTTATAATATCCTCAGAACTAATTACTGCCTCGCGTTCGCTAGTAGTTCAATCTAGGAGTGATTCCTTTAATTATTGTATTACTCTGTCTGATAAATATATACCCATCATATATATTAATTTAGAACAGCGCTTAAATAATCTTTTAGAAAAAAAGATCTATCTTGAGAAAGTGTACCATGATAAACGTACTGCAATTTTAAACTCAGAGTGTGAGAGCGATATAAGCAAGACTAAAAAGCTTAAAGAAATAGAAGTAAAATTCACAAATAGCTTAAAAGAAATAAAAAGTGAGCTATGTAAGTATATTGTATTGTGGATTCACTGTTACCGTTTTCTAGAGGCAAGAAAGCAGCTTTTGAATAGTAGAAATGTAATTGCATTTTCACATCGCTATAAAGGCTGGTCTAAACCTAGATTTAAAGTTAATAGTCATCTTTCTGTTGAGTTCAAAACTAACTTTGGTTACGGCTTATCAAGCTATTTTTATCTTTTACTAATATTTAAAGGGGTTCAAGTTTTCCCTTTCATGGACTGGATTAACTATCAGTTTGCACAAGTTTCAGAAATGGAAAATTATTCTAAAAGATATCATCAAATACTTGATCTAAAAGCTACAGGTAAGAATGGTACTTATACCAAACGTAAGATGGTCATCGAGCAAGAGTTTTGGGAAGACGCATTTAGAGATTTAGAGAGAGCTTGTAATATCTGTGAAAAAGATCCAAAAAATTTTATTGATACTTACGTATTAAGTGCTTTAGATTCCTTAGTTTCAAAGCTAGAAGATGTTGTAGATAGTAGTGACGAAAAGTTGAATCAAAAGCACCGAGATTTTGATAGTGGATTTAGTATCAGGCACATACCTGAAGAGTATGTTAAAGAAATTGCACTTATTAGCGTTAAAGGTGCTTTAATTAGTGGGACCCTTAATTTTGTTGACCAGGTTATTAAACTAAAGGATTTTATAGCTACAGAATATTATGTAAAGAAAATCGAAGGATTAAATTTAAGACTACTGCCATTGTTAGAGGATTCTATTCCGAGTTTCCAAGAACATATATCTGAGCTAGAGAGTAAGTCTAGTAGTCTTAAAGAGGAACTGATTGACATTTGGAATAACCAAGGGTTAAAAGAACTTAAGCAAAAGTCTAAGCTTAATAAGCTGGAAGCATTAGGAATTAATGAACTTGAAAAGTTAGAGGAGCAACACGCTAGTGCATCAAGTAAAAAAATAAGAATAGATCAGGAGGTTAAGCATTTAATGAGTTTATTAAAGACGATTGAAAGATATATTCGGAGTATTGAAGATTATTTTAAAAATGCAAGAGCGTTTAATGAAATTTCATAAGTCGAGGTGTAAAATTATAGTAGCTATTAAAAAGTAACTTATACATAGCGAGCACCTAATTTGAAACTTATGTAATTACAGTTGTTTATCAAGCTCAAGGTTATGCCTTACCTTTCGTTACGCGGCGGAACACTAGACTATGCTAGCTACTAAACCTTTATGCCTAGTAAGTTTCATTCAATCGGCACGCTATGTCGAAAAGGTAAGGTTCGAAATATTTATCGTATAAATATTGATACTGAGTATATATTAATCAAACCACATGTTTAAATCTTATATGACCACAAAACTACTAGGTAAGCTAAACCCCAAAAGCTACAGCCCGTTGCCATACTTCATCGAAAAGGTGCCGGCAGGTTTTCCTTCGCCTGCATCGGGCTATATAGAAGCCAGCATTGATTTAAACGAGCTTTGCATCAGTCACCCCAGTGCGACTTTTCTAGTGCGTGCTGGCGGGCTTTCTATGATTGATGCAGGTATCTATCCTGAAGACTTGCTTGTTGTTGATAGAAGCCTTGAGGCACAGCACTGTGACATTATTGTCTGTACCGTTAACGGTGAGTTCACTGTTAAAGAGCTGTGCCTTGAACCAACACCAAAACTTGTTGCTTATAATGATGATTTTGAAGATATCCCACTGAGTGATGATATCGATTTTGAAGTCTTTGGTGTGGTCAAAAATATTATCCGTGAAGTGAAGCGTGGGCGAGGGCAGCGTCGTCGTTTTGACTTTTAAACCTATCCCTCTATCCTTATTACTCTCCTTTTTATACTTTACTTCTCCTGTAATTCATCTCTATTAACCATTCTCAAAAAACAAAGCGACAATGGCCGTCGCAAGCCTCTTACTGACTCTATTCTTGCAGGAAGCAATTCTGCTATCTTAATAAGGCAGTGTTCGCACTTAGAAGGCTCACAGCATTTTTATCCATTCACGGTTATAACCGGTAGATAAGAGTCGATCATGTATGCTCTGATAGATTGCAATAGCTTCTACGCCTCCTGTGAAAAGCTATTTAGACCTGATCTTAAAGACAAGCCGGTTGTTGTTCTCTCAAACAACGACGGATGTGTGGTTGCGCGCTCAAAAGAAGCAAAATCCTTGGGGATTAAGATGGGGGTGCCTTACTTTCAGGTTAAAGACTTCTGCAAGCAAAATAACGTGACAGTTTTTAGTTCAAACTATGCACTCTATGCGGATATGTCACACCGAGTGATGAGCACTTTAGAATCTTTGTGTCCGACTGTGGAAGTATATTCGATAGACGAAGCTTTTTTATATCTAGCAGACTATCCTGTTGCTATGCAGGATTTAGATGCTTACGCAAAAAAGATTAAGCAAATCGTCGAGATGTATACGGGTATTTCGGTTGGTGTCGGAATCGGAGAAACAAAGACACTAGCGAAGCTAGCAAACTACGCTGCTAAGAAATACCCAGCCACTAAAGGGACTTGTGTGCTAACCAACCCCAGATGGATTAGACGACTGATGCAAATTACGGATGTCGCAGAGGTGTGGGGAGTAGGGCGACGCTATGCTAAACGGCTAAATGACATGGGTATTGAAACGGTATATCAGCTAGCCATTTGTGAGCCTGGAAAGATACGTCAGCATTTTGGTGTGGTTCTTGAGCGTACATGTCTAGAGCTTAATGGGCAGGCGTGCTTAGACATCGAACAAGCTGAGCCAAAAAAACAAATCATATCGTCAAGGTCTTTCTCAAAGCGCATCACATCTCAACAGGAGCTTATGGAAGCGGTGTGTGGTCATGCAGCACAAGCAGCCAGTAAGCTACGTCGTCAAAATAGTGTGTGTAGCTTTATGACAGTATTCGCTAAAAATAGTGCGTTTAATAAACAGGAAAGATATACGCCTATATCAGGGCAATATCAGTTTCATATGCCAACGGCCGACACTAGAAAGCTTGTTAGCGCAGCAAGGGCAGTGTTAGAGAAGATATATAAGGATGATATTCGTTACGCTAAGGCGGGAGTGATGTTATCAGGTATTTGTCAGCACGATGAGGTGCAGTTAGATTTATTTAGCGCAGAGGTTAATGCAGAAGCTGACGATAAAAAACAGGCACTTATGGCGGTGATGGATGAGCTGAATACCAAATATAAAGCAGACCGGCATCAGCAAAGTGCTGTGTTCATAGCCAGTGAGGGAATTAAAGAAAATCAGTCATGGCAGATGAATCGCCAGCTATTGAGCCCCTGTTATACCACTCGTGTGAGTGATCTTATAATAGTTAGATAGTTTCTAAAACTGCCCGCCTGATTTAAAGTACCAACCAGGTGAAGCCAAGTTGGTACTTTAAGGTACTGAACAGATGAAAGTAATCTCGATTATTATCTGTTTGGTATATTAGCAAATGAAAAGTATGAAATAATTTAATATCCTAGAATGGCTATCTTTCACTAGCAACTGACAGGAGATGTACTGCAAGTAACTAATTCGTTCTTTTTTTATAATCGAAGTGCCAATAATTAACAGCTAATTTGCTCTTAGCATCCTGGTTATAATTCCGTTTGAAACCACAGTTATTGCAGTTAAAGTGAGTAACTATACCGATAGATTCTTTTTTTATAGGCTCAGAAACCAAATACCTGTTCCTATTTGTATCTGTCGATAGATCAGGTATATTGAACCCTAGAGATTCCCAGTAATATAAATAGTTTAGGAAGTCCTGTTGGGTGTAATTTCCTCTATTAACAGTAAACCATCTAGCATTGTGACTATTAACACCTGACTTTGTAACGAGCCTCGGCTCACTAGGTTGTAAAGATATACGTGAAAGGTTGATAAAAGTACGTAGAGCTTCATCGTAGGACCTTCTGATATCTGCTGGAGATGGGTGGGATAATTGTAAGCTACAATTTGGGCAAAATATGACCTTACCGCCATGACCGTGTATATGTGCAGAAGGGTTATGGTTGTTGTGTTTTAAACTACTGTTTCTTCTTTCTAATCCTTTGTCATCACAACAGGCAAAACAATCCATACAGATATACCATCTATTAGGGCATTGTTTTGAGTTTCGACTGTCAATTACGCTTTCACACTTACTATTTGAGCAATGAGATAAATATATCACCTCATTGTTAGTACAATATTCATTTAAGCATTGGAAACGTGTTGCTCTATCAAATCCATAATGTGAGCTCGTAGTAGGCGTTAAAACTCTTTGACAGTCTCTACAGTTAAGATGTAATAAAAAGTTATTAACTTTATTAATGGTTGCATACAGTAATTCCAAGCTCTCACGATTGAAAGAGATATTTAGTATCTTTAAAAAATCAGAAATATCATAGCTATGCCAGTCTTTTGGATCATGCTGGTCGCGACATAAATTGAAGCAAGGTAAATTTCTACACCAGAAATAATTATTACCACCGTTAGAAAGGTTAGGGGTATTATTTTTCGATGTAGAAAGCCTTCCTTCGCAGAAAATCGGCTTAGAGTGGAATTTACCATAAGAAACATACTCAACCTCTCTATCACTTTCGTCTAAATAAAACTCATTTATGTACCCTGGAGCATAATTAACCGAAACTTTTTTACTTTTTTCACGAATTCTTCCAGAGCATATAGGAAAATATCCATCCAAAGATAGAAGATCTTCTGAGTTATTCAAGATCGTGGATATAAGTTTGAGAATATCGCCTTTAAGAGAGTATTTGTTAACTCTTTCTGATTGAGCTACCTTTTTTATTAATTCAAATACGATTCGTGTAGTGTAGTCTGTTACATTCATTTGCTCGAGACTCTCAAGCGTCAAAGCGAAGGTCTGGCGATGTATAACAGCCATATGAAATATTTTTTTAACAGCCATTTGTTGATTGTCATCATCCAATGACGACAAACATTCTGCATAACTAGTAAAGTCAAAATACTCAATTGAGTCCTGCAACCATAATCTAATTCTTAGTTCAGTACTAACAAAACCAAAGAAAGAAGATATTAGATGGCTTAAGTTGTTATTACTTAATACTTGAAAACAGGACACTACTTGATTGCAAGTAGTGAACTCAATATTTTTTTTCTTAAAGCTATCAAACACTTCCTTTATTATGTTATCAGTACTTTCAGAGGGAATGTTATGTAAAAACCCATGATGATGTTTTGCATTTATCTCAAAGAAGTTTTTAATAATATATTTAACAGGTATTTTTTTGCTGTAGCCATCTAACCACAACTGATAAGTAAGACCCTCAGAATATAAGGAGGTGGCAAGATCATCAGATTCTACAATATATCTAACAAACTCATTTTGGTAAGACTGAAGTCCTAAATTATTCAGAATTTCAAATAGGCACTTAACATCATCATATGTATTCAGGTCTAGCGACTTATTCTCAAAACCTTTTAACACTTTTTCAACAGTACTTGGATATTGGCTTTCCTCAATATTGTGTAGAAAGCCATTAGGATAGTCACGGTTTAGTTTAGAGAAGTTGTCTAGTATAGATTGTATTGGGAAGTCTTTGATGAAACTATCTAACCACAGTTTATATACAAGATCTTCAGGATATATGGAAATAGCAACATCTTCGGATTCTATGATATGTTTAATAAACTTATCTTGGTAAGACTGGAGTCCTAAGATATTCAGAGTTTTAAATAATTGTTCAACATCACTGTAATTTTTTAGGCCTACTAAGTTATTTTCAAAACCTTCTAGCACTTTCTCTATAACGTATGGATATTGCTGTTCTTCAATATTGTGAAGAAAGCCATCGGGATAAGTGGAATTTAGTCGAGAGAAATCATTTAATATAGAGTCTATAGGGGGGTCTTTAACGAAACCATCTATCCAGAGCTTGTAATAAGTATCATGAATTGAGTCAAACTCTTGGCTCTGACTTATATAAGGAATCAGTAATGTTATAACCTTCTCAAGTCCATGTTCTTGAAGAACTCGGAGCATTTTGGCTGTTTTATGATAGCTGTTAAAGTGGAGCTTATTGTTCTTAAAATTTTCTAGTATTTTGTCTGTAATTTCAGAGAATTGATGCTTTTCAATATTATGCAAGAAACCTTTTTCGAACTTTTCATTTAATTGAAAGATATTATCAGCAATATAGTCAACAGGCACATCATTGCTAAATCCGTCCATCCAGAGTCTGTAAGGTAATTCATAGCTTGCACTGAATATCTGTGATTTGAGGGCATAAGGTAGAAGTATAGATATATAGGTATCTAAGCCGTGAGTCTTGAGAAGCTTAAATAGTTGAAATATCTCTTGATAGTCACTGAAATGAAGCTTATTACTCTTAAAGTTATCCAATACTTTATCTAATATGACGTCGAACATATGATCTTCAATATTATGTAAGAAGCCGTTTTCGAATTTTTTATTGAGTGTAAAGATATTATTAGCGATATACTCAACTGGTGGTTCACCTTTAGCGAATCCATCGGCCCATAGTTGATAAGGTATTGCACAGTTAGAAATTAATGGGTCGTCGCTAATCTTAATATAGGGAATAAGTGAAGATACGCGGTCGTCTTGGAAAGCAGATTGTAGTACTGTAAAAAGCTTATATACCTTTCTGTAAGTATCAAGTTGACACTTGTCACTTTTAATAGCAAATAACAGTTTACTGAAAGCCTCATCAAATTGAGATGGATCAACATTATGTAAAAAGCCTTCAGCGTAATCTTCATTTAGCTCAACAAAGTTATTAGTAATATAGTCAAGAGGAGCTTCCTCGTTAAATCCATCGAGCCATAAAAAATAGTGGACTCTGCTTTGAGGGTAACTTTCTATTAAATATGAAGCTGCTCTATTTGCCGCTTGTATGTCCGAATTGAAATACTCGATGAATCGATTAAATATCTCCTTTAAATCTAGTATCTCTAATTCATTTATGTAACCAAAAAGATTTAGCTTAATAAGAAGTTCGAAGATCTCTGATTCGTTTGAGTCAAATAAAGAAGAGTACAGTTGAGTGATATGTACAATATCCTGCTGACGCATTAATCCAGTATCTTTCATGTACAAGCTATTTAAAAGATGGTTTTTATATAGTGCTTTATTTGTTAATACGTCTTCTTTGTTAAATCCATAAAAGACACTTGTTATCTCTGAGAACGTAATACTTTCAGTTTTTTTCGTATTAATATGCCAGAAGAATTGATCTAGCAAGAACTCTGTATCTTTTTCATCTTCTAGAAGAGTTACCTCATAAGCTTCTAGTTTTCCTGGGTTCTTTTTGGACTCACGAACCTTATAAGTTACAATAGGAATCTCATAAAAACGATCTATTTTATCCTTACTAACTTTTAAAATATTATTTCTATGAAAAAATAGATTAGCCTCTTTATATTCAATAAATCCGTATTGATCACTTGTCTTAGTGCCAAATTTTAAAACTTCACCAATGTAGCGATTATCTGTTAAAACCAACATAGAATGTACCCTGAAGTGCACAGCTGTTTATATAATTAATATTTTTTAATCTGAAGTCAATTCAGTCTAATTAAAGTTATAAAATATGATTAATTATGTGTAGGATACAATAAGCTGTACTTGTGAAGCTAGAAAATTATTGCTGGATGAAGTTGATGATGGTTATTTAATGGGCTTTATAGATCAGAGAGTCATCGGGACTAATCCAGATACCATGAACTAACTACAAGTCAAGCAGCCTCATATTTTCATGCGCTATGACTCTGTACGCATTAAGCTGTATGGAACTAGGCCATTCATATCCTCTTTATACATAAAGATGTTTGTCATAATTAGCAAGTCATGACTGGCGTAAGGGTTGCCTCTGTAAGTGAGCTAGTTAACACCTTCTCATTAATACAAAGGCTATCATCCATAACCAGCATCATGTGGACAAAAAACCTAAATAAAGGCGAGTATTTCCAAGTGTTTTTGCTAGATGTAAAGCTGTTAGACAGGTCTCTAGCTTCTCGACTGGCAATACCTATCCTAAGTGTAGAGACAGATGGGTTTTTCTGATATCGCATACTTTTATACTCAGGCTGATTGAGTGTGGTATCTTTCAGTTGAGCATCAGTAGTTATAAGCCAGTTTTTTTCAGGTAGTAGTTGTTTTGCTATACCTATAAAGCGTTTAAAGTCTTCTATTCTTGATTCCGGGAAGGATATATAAGCCTTACTGATAGATATTTTCTGACAACAAATATCCATGAACCATTGCCAATCTTGCTTGTATTGAGTGCGTAGTAGGCTGCCATTATTTCTTAAATGTGTAAGCAGTCTATAGTCACTATATTCTTGAGGCTTAAGAGGACTAAGCACAATCCTCTCTACCGAGTCTGGCTTGATAAAGCGCTCTTTATCTCGAGTATTGATTATATTGCTGATTTTATAAGCACGTTTCGCTAGGGTTTTTGCATCATCGAAGTTGATATTTAGTATTGTGGCAGCTTCTTTAAGTGAAATGCCCTTATCGGATAAGCAAAGTAGCTGTTCTACAGTATTCATACCATAGCGCATAAAGAGCTCATTAGTAGTGGTAGGTGTAAAATCAGAAATAAATTGAGCTGTTGTTTTCTCTATGACAAATATTGGTGATTTTCGTATGCCTTGATTGATGCTCCTAAATAATAGGCCACGGATACTAGGCAAGCTTATAGTATTATTATCAATATCAGCATGGTTCTGCACCAGCGTTTTATTTGAAAACCCTGTAATGTTATTTAGGGTCTGAGTGGGAAGCTTGATATTTGCTTGGCTAAGCTCATAAGTAGCCATTAAAGTGGCTACATGATTATAGTATTCAAAACTGCGCTGAGGGGACAAATGGCCCATAATACCAGCTAGGGCATACCAATGATCCTGGGCATCAATGTGCTCGCCTAACAGCCCGTATTTGATACGTAGCACATCATCTTCATCATAGTCTGTTAATGAAGCTATAAGATGTTCGTGGCCCATCAAGACCATAGATAGGTTAGTTATGGCAGTATGTCGAAAGCCGTGGAAAGTATGGTTAATTGCTGGATCGCCTTTTATAGTAATATCTTTTACCACTCGTTTAAAAAGTTGTAACGGCGCATGATCATGTAGTGGCTGACGATCAGAGGATAAAGTAAAGATAAATCGATTAGGGTTAGTGCCAATATTGCTTTGTATAAAGTTTAAAAAAAATGTTAATTCGTCAGGCTTAAGCAGTGCAAAGACTGGCACTCGACGAATGCTACCTTGAGTTTTAGTTGAGCGATAACGGTTGGGCCTTATTACTAGGGAGGGCTGTGACTGGGATAGACCTTCAATATCATTAAACTTTAGACCCAATATTTCTTTTTTTCGCATGCCAGTTCGATAGGCTAAAATAAATATAAGCGCCAACATGTCACGCTCTAAGAGGTCTACTGAGGCTAGTATCTGATTGATAATGGCGTTATATGCTTGAGGTGATATTAATTCAGAACGGACTCGTCGCCCTTTTTGTGAGTATTCTATGCTGACTTTAGGGAACTTGTACTTGTTGCTGGCAAAGCTATGCATACGGTTGAATAACTTTGCAGAGTAACCCAAATCAGTATTGCCTCTAGTAAAAGCTTTATACTCTAAAATGTCCTCATAAAGTGTTTCAAAATCTTCTTCCTCCCACATCTCTATTGGTTGTGCCATAGTAAAATATAGCCATTCATAGCCAATAGCTTTAATGTATTTCAAAATACTTTGATTGCTAGGAGGCTTTTTTGCATTTAATAAGCTGAGTATCCAGTGTAGTAAAACACGTTCACTCAGATCCTTATATTGATTGCAGCGCTTTTCAATCCGTTCAATTAGAGTAGGTGGTTTATAACTGAGCCGCTTTTTCTTGAGTTCCTTATCTAATTTAAAGTCCTGAGTCAGCTTATCAATCAGGTCCGATTTTCTAACTTTAATTTTCTTCTTATTAGTAATGACTGTATCAGTATCATCGGATTCGTGGATATTGAGTTCAATGATATCTTTGAGCTCGTAAGTAAGTTTCACTGCTTTATAGTTTTGACTTAACAGTGTTTCAAAGTTAAACGCCTTAAGCCCAGAGGTATTTTGCCTACCTCGCAGGACGGTTACGGACGCTTGGTCGATATCGACATTATCCAACACTTCCCAGTGATAGCTTGCGTAATACATGAGCTTTGCCAAAGTAGGTATCTTGATATCAAAAGGCTCGAGCACCGGTTTCAAAGCATTTTTTAGATGATTCTTTAGTGTCTTATCAGATAATTGGCAGAGTGTTTGCTCAGTCTTTTGTGGGCTAACCTGCTGATGATAGCGTATAAGCCAACATTGACTGACTAAATCGACAATGATTTGTTTGGTGTTGTAGAGAGTTTTGCCATCTTCAGATCGCTCATTGCCGTAATATGCATATTCAAACCTTGCGGATATAAAGGTTCTTTGATGAATAAAGGGTTTATATTCTTTGTTTAGCAATGCAGCAAGCCAAGCTCTAAGCATGTTACCTTCATTTATCCCACCATAGATGATGCCTGAGAAAATTAGCCAACCTAAAATTTCATCTGGGCTGTATTCTTTAGTTTGATACCAGTGATCATGTACGGCCCGAATAACCTGATTTAACTGTTTTCCCTGCTTAATCCAGCTTTGATTCACAGTCAGTGGGTTAGGTTTGGTTGGCTTCGGTGGATGAATGATAGGATAAAAATGCTTAGCCAGCATAAAGTGTTGATTCTGAAATTCAATAAAATCGGTAACGCCAATTCCTGCTTGTTTTTGCTCCTTTTTAGTTTTGAACTTCCTAGCTATTAGTGCATTGCACCGCTCATGAAATTTTTGATAGCCTACGCTAGATAGAGGCCTTAGTCTTTCATAGACTTGGTAATGGAGCTTAGAGGGATAAGAACTCCAATATAACTGCAGGCTATTAAATCCTTGTTGAGAGCTAGGTTTGAATTCAAACGAAAGGCTTTCTATAGGTGCTACTAACTCGAAAAAATTTGAGGCTGATTTTAAAAACCTTATATTGCCAGGATACTCTTTTTGTAATTGTTCCCACAGTGTTTGTAGCTCTGAGAGTATCGAGATCCGAAGCTTTTCAACCTCACTGCTTTGGTTATAAATTTCGGGGTAAGGGACATATTTCTTTTTTCGGCCATCAAATTTGGCAAGCCCATCAATTATTTTAGGAGTATTTAATTTAAGCATTACTTGGCTCTCCATAATAATGCAGCGTTTTACTTTTGACGGTGCTTAGTTCCAGTAAATTGGCAAGATGCTCCAAGAATCCTCCAACTCCTTTAATCTTTGCTTTACTAGAGGAAGACAGCTGGCCAAGCGCTTCTTGACGACCTTTCTCATGACCAATGACTGTATTAATCAGTGCAAGATTAACTCCATACTTCTCTAGCTGTGTTCTAACAAAATGACGAGTCCAATAGGGGTCAGCGTCGAGTATATCTTGAGTCATCCGATAAGCATCACCTCGCTTAATATTATCTAAGCCATCTGTACTGTCTGATAATAGTCTTAGTAAAGCAACGTCCTCTCCAAGACTGATTGCATCGACACACTCGCTTATCTCATACTTTAAGGGGTTGCGTAGCTGATAATCTATGAGGTAGGCCTTGTAGTCTGTTAAGTACCGTACTAGGGTAGGGCATAGGGGTACAAGCCTATGGTTTTGAACATTTTTGCTGGGCTTGTCATAAACTAATAGCCACCCTGTTTCAAGATCTATATCTGATATCGTACCGATGCTATTGTTTGGGCGCACTCCTGTTAATGTGCAGAATATAAACCAGACTAAAATGCTTGTCCTATTAAAGTGGATATCAGGATTTGGGCTATTCCGAACCCATGCTTTAAGCTCATTCATAAAGCTATGAACATAATCGACTTTAAAAGCAAAGGCTGACCCTAATGTGTATTTATGCCAAGCGGTTATATACGATAGATCAAAGTCTTTATTTGCATTTAATTTATTTAAAGCGGCTTTATAGTGAGTAATTAACTCTTCACTCGTATGACTGCTGTAGTACATTGCAGGCGCATGGGAAGCAGGTACTCGGCAAATAATATCTGCAATATGAGAATGGCAGTTAGGGGTGTATCGAGAAAGGATAACGTGAAGCGCAGTTTCTACTCTATTTATTGACAGATAGGGTAATTGCAGAGAGGTGCGCAGCGTTGATAAGTAGGCAGTTAACGCTTCTTTTGTGGGAAGTTGATTTGATGAGAGGTATCCAATTAACCAAACTGGTAATGGTATTTTGACCTCATCAAATTCGTTCTCGAAGATTGCGTTATCAAACTTCTTGGACCTTTTGGTAACACCCAAGTGGTGCTTAATGTAAGCTCGACTCATGCCGACACTAAAGACACTGGGCTGATCGATATATCCCGGCATCATTAAAGACTTAACAGGTAGGCCTGTAAGCATTGAAAGTAATAACAGACTAGCTGTACCTTTGTCACCCTCTTTAGCGGCTGCTTTGGCATCATGACTTAGTCTACTAAATAAGACTTGATATCCTGCCAAGGATAGTATTCGTGTATTTGAATTTAGCTCCAGCTCACGCTGGGACATATAGTTTTGTTGCAGTGTGATATCTATTGCTTGTAAAGGAGCTGAGTGATTAATTAGTGGGTCTGGTGGCCTACTATAGCTAATATAAGGTCTATCATAATGGTCAATTATTTCTTCAGTGCTTGCCTTTAATCCACTAGACTCATCTTCTTCAATTTCAGCCTCGAAAAACCGTGTATCTACTTTTGGGAGGTACGCCTCAATATCATTAGGTGTTGTGTCCCAATAATAAGGCTCAGGCTCATTATTTGAAGGTTCATAAACAGGATTATCCTGGGTTAAGTTAATAGCTTTAATCTTCTTTTTATTAAGGGCACCCTCTTTGTTTTTATGGCTTTTTGACTTTCTGCGCCTGGCTATTAAGAAGAAGACATCTTGATAAGCCAAGTGTATTTTTTGTATTTGCCCAAGCCTAGTGCTTAAAGGAGACCTACTTTTTTCTGATTCAATAAGACTGATAACATCACTGTTTTCAAAAGACTTAATCTCGTCTTCTTTTTGCTCAAGGATGCTTGATAGTATAAGTAAGATACTCTCTGTATCCATGCTTAACTCAGAGATGCCAGGTAGTGAATCCCATATCCAAGCTCTGTTAGCAGACTCATAAAACTGAGCTAACTTAAACTGCATTAGGATGTCTTTTTTAACACTGTATGACTGATAGTAAATCTGTAATACAGAAGTGTGCAGGGCTATAGATAGCCAAATTAACTGCTTTTTTAGTTGATAATACTGTTTATTAATCACGATATCCTGCATTAGCATAATCAATGTCATTAAACGTGGCTTGCTCGCTAATGCCGATTTGTTGATTTGCATATCATCATTGGAAACAGGTCTTTTTTGCAATTGCTCTACGATAATATCAATCAAGCTATTAGTAGATATGCTTGGATCCTTGTAGCTGAAATGTACGTATAAGGAGATGGTGGATATAGCAGACCAAACAGCCTTAGGATATTGGGGCTTAATATCAGTGTAATTGTACTTAGATAGGTCGATATTAGGACAATATCTCCAAGTTAGCTCTAAAGAGAAAGGGTTTATGCCCTTGTTATAATTGCTAAGGAAATATGATAGCTCTGGATTACATAACCACTTTTTTTGATTGGTTTGTACTTGATCTTGTGTCATAGCTTGAGACTCTTAGTTCTGCGAATATGGTAGGTTCTCTCCGTAATACCTATAAGTGCACAAAATGTTCTGATAGAAAAATTATTTTTTTTGAGAAGCTTTTGGGTCATATCCTTGGTCAGTATGTTATTAAGCTTCGTATAAATAATGCTTAAGTCTAGGATGGCTTTATATCTGGAGGTGGTTTCGAGTAACTCAAAAAAAGCTATACCAAAGCTACCTTTCTCTTCAGTTAATGAGCTGACAAGGACAATTTGTTTAAGTGAGCCTTGATCAAGGTTGGGACTTTTGATCAGGTAGTAGAGCTCGAAGTTATTGGCTAATAGCTGTTTTTTCTCGCTTTTAACAATAAGAGTCGGTTTGAATAAGGCGCGTCTTTGCTCGAGCTTAAGGTGCTTGTCTTTCTGCTTAACTAGGACAGGTCTGATATATGCAGTGTAAATTTCAAATAAATTGGCAATGATAGGGGAGATGAGAACCCCTTTCTTTTGCAACTTGGCTATTGTTGTTATATCCATTATTAAATCTCTAAGTTCAAAGCCATCATTAATAGCTTTGAACTTAGCACTGTATGCTCTGAATTTGAAGTAAATTTACATTTGAAGTGCTTGAATGTAAGTTTGGGCGGGTTTAAGTAAGTAAAAGTTTGACCTCTGCTGTCAACAACGGAGAAAAACATTTGGTAGATTTCATCAGGCAGCCTGACGGTAAAAGTCTTGGAATACTTGAGTAGGTGACTTAAATCCTAACCCTTTTTGTATTCGTTGACGGTTGTAAAAAATCTCAAT
>ERZ808037.639-NODE-639-length-29982-cov-15.818057_pt1 | contig 29982 bp, 23 predicted proteins | sample MGYA00380190_ERZ808037 | MGnify/ENA primary metagenome ERZ808037 (study PRJEB31490, sample SAMN06133399) | mouse gut metagenome | isolation source: J9 | host: mice | place: China: Chengdu | collected 2015-05 ...
GGTGGCGCTGGCGGCGAACTGGGGCGGCACGGCGGTGTAGGTGGCCAGGGAGCCGTCCATCACGTAGTTGTCCACCAGGCTCTCCCGGTCGATGGCGTTGGAGATGGCCAGACGCAGGTTGGCGTTGGCCAGCTTGCCGCCCTGGGCGTTCTTGTCGGTCTGGCTGAAGGTGAGGTACCACATATAGCCGGCGCCGGTGACCTTCAGCTTGCTGGACAGGGTGGAGTCCTCCTCGGCGGCGGCCACCTGGCTGCCGTTGATCATAACCACATCCAGGGTGTTGCTCTTAAACGCGGTGAGGGCGTTGTCGGAGGAGCCCACCACCTGGTAGCTGATGCCGGCCAGCTTGACCCGGTCGGCGTCCCAGTAGTCGGGGTTCTTCTTCAGGGACAGGCTGGCAGTGCCGGGGGTGTAGCTCTCCAGCACGAAAGCGCCATTGGACAGGAAGGTCTCGGGGCTGGTGCCGTAGGTGCCCTCCTCCAGGCCGGTGTAGAACTTCTCATTGATGGGGTAGAAGGCGGGGAAGTACATCAGGGAGGGGAAGTAGGACACCGGGGCGGTGAGCTCCACCACCACGGTCTTGTCGTCGGGGGCGCTGATGCCCAGGGTGTCGGGGGCGGCCTCGCCGGCGGCGATGGCGTCGGCGTTCTTCACGTTGCCCACGCCGTCACAGAACATGTAGTTGTACTCCGCGTTGGTCTCAATGCCCAGCCGCCAGGCGAACACGAAGTCGTTGGCGGTGACGGGGTCACCGTTGGCCCACTTGGCGTCCCGCAGGTGGAAGGTGTAGGTCAGGCCGTCGTCGGACAGGTCGTACTTCTCCGCGATGGCGGGGACGGCCGCGCCGTCGGCGTCCATCTGCATCAGGCCGTCGATGCAGTCGGCGATGACCTCAAAGGAGTCGCCGTCGGTGGCCAGGTTGGTGTCCAGGGACATGACGTTGGTGTACAGCATGACGTTCAGGTACTTGCTGCCGTCGCCGCCGCCCTGGCTGGGATCCTTGGAGGCGCCGGGGTTGGACGTGCTGGGGTTGTCCCCGCCGCAGGCCGCCAGACTGAACAGCATCAGCGCCGCCAGCAGCATAGAGATGGTCTTTTTCATTCTATATCCGCATCCTTTCTGATTCTATCACATTAGGACATTAAAATGGCACTGTACTAAAGTGATGCAAGTATGATATCACAGTGTTGCATTTTTTGCAAGTGACAAAATCAGCAAACATCAGTACAAGATCAGAAACCTCTTTGGGGCATCTGTTCAGTGATCGGCAATTGGTCGGCAGTTTAGCCCCCTGTTTTCGGGCACGTCCCCAAAAAAGCAGGCCGTTTCCGGGGAAAACGCGGAGCGCAGGGGCCTCGTTTGAGTCCCGCGAAAAACTGCCGCCGTGCGCCCTTCCGGTTTGCCCGCCGCCCCCTCACAGACCCGCTTCCACATCTTCCCAGAGCTTTTCCTGCATGGCAAGCGGCCTGACGGGGCGGCCAGCGGCCGGGCTCAAAAATTTGATGCCGGCGCCCGGCATTTTTTGAATGCTTGTACCATAAATATAGTACTCCCCGGCCTTCCATCGGCAAGGCGGGAGCGCACGGCTGTGCTCTGGCCCGTCGGATCATTGTCGTATGGATTCTGCTCCCGATTTCTACGCAAGGAGGTTCCTCCCATGACGCCGCAGCTATCCCCCTTCTCCAAAAACCGCTATTTCCCCCGCAAGCGTATGCGTGCCGTTGACTTTATCCGGGATCAGGAGTACGCTGAGAACAAGCTGGCCTTTCTCAGCCGTTGGGATTGGGGCACCGGCGTGGCCCTCGGGCTGGAGGCCCAGCGCATCGACGGGGACTCTCTGCTGGTGTCTCCCGGCTTTGCCGTGGATGGGCGCGGGCGCTGGCTGATCGTGGACGAGCCGGCCATCTGCCGCATTCGGACGCTGCAGGGCTTCGACAGCCTGTGCGGCGAAGCCGCCATCCTCTGGCTGACCTACCGCGAGGAATTGGCCGAGCCCATGTTTGTATCCGGTGAGGGGGAGGAGGTGCGGGAATACGCCGTGGCGCGGGAGCGCTTTTCCTTCCGGCTGACCGATCTGCGCGATCTGCCGGAGGCCGCCGGAGATCGGGCGCTGTTTTCCGATGTGGTTTTGTTTGAGGACGCCGATCTGCTCATACGGCAGGTGATCCCCAGAATTCTGCCCGCTCGGGGCCTGGTTCAGCTCAGATTGAGGATCGAGCGCTTTTGCCCGGAACGCCTGGAGATCGGGCTGCATTATTTCCCGGAGCTGCCCGGATGGAGGCCGGCAAACGGCGATCGGCCCCTTTGCCTTGACCAGACCCTGCATTTGGATCAGGGCGAAACGGAGCTTGTCCTGACCGGCGCGCTTGATACTACCGCGCAGGCTGTTGTGCTGTCTCTGCCGGAAGACGGATTTCTGCTGGAAAAACGGGGCGTTCCGCTCCGGGCGGGGCGCCGCTTTCAGGAGGAATTTCCGGTCGCCGCCGGCGATCCGCTTGCGGCCCTGGAGCACCGCCTGCTTGCCCAGGATCCGCGGGAGCTGTGGAACAGCGACGGAGAGGAAGGCGTTCCCATCGCGGGCGTGCGGCTGCTCCGCTATGGGGATCAGGTTCTGCTGGACAGTATTTTCCCGCTATCCGGCAGCCGCCGGGCGGTGCTCCCCTATTTACAAGAGCGGCTGCGGTATTGCGGATCCTTTTTCCCCACCTCCCCTGAAGCGGGGGCCCGGGAGAGCACCGCCGCCAATCCGCCGCCAGCCCAGGTTTCTTCGGAGGACCGCCGGCCCATGGCCACCGGCATCGTCACGCTCACCGCCGGACTGCACCTCCAGGAGGGCAATATCCTCTGCTCCGACGAAATCGCCCATGAGCTCGGCCCGGGCACGGTGTTTGTGGAGTTTGGCATCGAGAATCTCTATCCCGCGGCGGGTGTTGACCGGAATTATACCGATCTTCTGCTGGGCGATGCGTCCCTGTTCTCCCAGGCCAGCGGCACCTATGACTGCGGCTTTGACCGGGGCGTGCGGATCCACCCGGAAAAGGGGACGTTTGAACTGGCCGTCCGGCTGAACGGCCAGCTGCGGCAGACCTCCCTCCGGCTGCGCTGGTTCGCCTGGCGCACCCAGGAGCACACCGCCCACAGCCTTCCGGCCGGAACCCTGCTGCGGCTGGAGCCGGACGTGATCCACGCAGAACCCGGCGCCACCGTCAACTTCCTTCCCGTGTTTGCGGGCGGCGCGGGCTCGCCCTGCGACTTCCTGATCCCCGATAAGCAGTCCGGTCTGATTACGCCCAACGGTATCTATACCGCCCCCCAGAAGGACGGTTTGTATCAGATCTGCGCCCAGATCAAGGATATGCCGGAGACAAGGGTGAACGCTTTTGTCATTGTGCGGGCACACATGGAGGGCGCCGAATATGCGGACGGCGGCCTTTGACCACCTGCAGACGGTTCGGCTGGCCCGTGAGAGCCAAACCGGCCGCGGGGAGCTCTGCCGGGAGCCGGACGGCACATACCGGGTGAAGCTCAGCGTCAGCTCCGAGGCCTGCCAGCACGAGATTTTGGACGCGCTGGATCGGCGCACCCCGGTTCGCCTGGAAAACGGATCCCTGGAGCTGCTGCTGCCCTGGTACGAGGGAAGCTCGCTGCGCCAGTGGCTTTACGAGCGAACGCCCTCCCTTGGGCAGCGGCGGGACGTCTGCCTGTCCCTGCTGGAACAGCAGGTGGAGCGGAAGGGGAAGCTGCCCCCCTGTCTCACGGCGCTCTCCGCCAGCACGGAAAATCTGGCCATTGACGGCACATCCGCGCACCTGCAATATCTCCCGGATCTGAGGGACTGGGAGCCCGGCATTGGGGAACGGGAGGCCGTCCGCGCCGTAGCCGCGGTGATCTGCGAAGTGCTGACGCCGCAATTGGGGAGAGGGCTGTTCCGGCAGCTGCCGGAGGAGCTTCAGTTGCTGCGCCGCCGGCAAAAACAGCGGGACTACACCAGCTGGGGCCAGCTCCAGCGGGATGTGGCCGCCATCCCGGACGACCTGCCCCGTATCAGGCCGGTTTTGTGCTCCTGTCTGCTCCGGGTTCACAGCAGGCTGTCCCGCTATGGCGGCCATATGCTGCGTATACTGGCCGCCGTGCTCCTGATCGCCGCGCTGCTGTCCCTTGTGTCGGCATACCGCCAGCGCGGCAGCCAAAAGGACGCCGTCTGGCCGGGAATGCCCCAGGTCGGCGACCAGGACTTCCGAAGTGAGGAGGGCGGTGCATGAGACAGACCATACTCGCATGGCTGCGTCAGCGGCGCCGTCTGCTGCTCCGGGAGGGGATCGTTTTGATCTGCGCCCTGGCCCTGGGCCTTGGATACAGCCTATGGCAGTCCGACGCCTATCTGCCCTCCCTGGACGGCAATATCTACTCCATGCTGGCCCTGGAGGATTCCCTGCTCATGGTGCTCTCCAACGGAAACCGCAACAGCCTGATCCGAATCGACCATACCGGAACGCTGCTCAACTGCGCGGACACAAAAAACGGACAGGCGTTTCAGTACCTGGAGTCAGACGGTGAAACGGTCTACGCCATCCTCTCCTATGAAAAGGACGGGGCCGCCCTCCAGCGGCTGGTTTCCCTCTCCCTGAACAGCGCGGTGATGCGAACCAGGGTTCTGACCGAGCTGACCACCCTGCCTGGCGCTCCGCCGGGGGTTACATGGCGGGAGCTCTATCTCGTCCCCGGTGAGGACGGCGCCCTTTCCATCAAGCTGGCCGGGGTGGACAAACAGGGCCGGGGGCATCTGGCCCACTGGGACAGCGCCGCAGGCCGCGCCCGGTTTGAGGAGATCCTGCCCGGGGAATCCATCCTGTTTCTCAAGTACGTGGAGGACGCGCACTACCTCTGGGTCAGCCGGGACAAAGCCGTCGGGCAGTATCTGGACGGCGTCTGGCAGCGGGATCTGCTGGCGGGCGTGTCCCATACGCCGCTGCATATCTCCACCTGCGGGACGCGCTGCTTTCTCTCCGACAGCGTCAGCGGGGACATTTTTGAGCTTCTGCCGGACGGAAGCTCCATCCGCCGGCGGGAAGGCGGGCACGAGATCGGCGGCTCGGGCTTCCAGTACCGGGAGCTGGAGGTTTACACCACCTACCTGAGCCCGGACGGCGCCATCCGGATCGTGGGCCTGTGCGCCGCAGAGCATGGCGCCGTCGTCGCTGGGGAGGACTGGAGCGTGGAAACGCTGCGCCTCGGGCTGCTGATCCTGCCGATGATCTGCCGGCATGGCTGGCTGGCGGCCCTTGTGTGCTGGGCGCTTCTCTCCGCCCTTGTGGAGGCGGTTTACCGGATCCTCCGCTCCCCCCGCCTGTCCGTCCGCCTCTTGTTGTGCGAGGCCGTGGTGGCGGTCATTCTCCTCACAAGCGTCACCGCGGTGCAGTACCACTCGTTTCAGGAAACCATCCGGGAGGAGGCCTATCAAAAGCTCCGTCTGATTGGCGGAAGCCTGGCGGCCTCCCTCACAACCGGAGATCGCGCCGACAGTGAATCGGCGGATACCGCCGTCGGCCGGCTGGAGCGCCAGGTCGGCATGGCCATGGGGGGGTACGGGAACGAGTACGACGCGGGCGTGTATCAGGATATCGGGTACGGCCCGGTGATCCTCTCCGACAGCGCGGTTCCGGAGGGATATCTGCTGGAGGACGTAAAATCCAGGGAATACGTGTCCGTCGTCTCCCAGGTGCTCCGCCAGGGGCAGGCCGTATTGAAGCGGATTCAGACCGATACCAGTTACCAGTACCTGTACGCCCAGGCCTTTTCCACCGGCGGCCATACCGGCTGCGTGGCGGTGTCCCAAAACGAGGAGGCCATGCTGTCCGGCCGGGCGGAGTTTTTTCAGCGCCTGCTCCCGATTGCGGCGGCCTGCCCGATTCTGTTTTCTGTGCTGGTCTGGGTTACGCTGGGCCTGCTCAGGCCGCTGGACGAAATACAGCGGGGGCTGGAGGAGTTTTACACCGACGGCAGCGGCGGGCAGATGCGGCTGGACGGTATGCCCCATACGGAGCTCTACGAGGTGGGGCGGGTGTTCAACCAGCTGTCCATCCAGACAAAAATACAGTTTAACGAGCTGCAAGGCATCAACGACGCCTATGCCCGCCTTGTGCCGGACTGTCTGCTGCGTATGCTGCACAGGCAGAGCGTGACCCAGCTCCAGGCCGGAGATCACACCGCGGTGGAGGGCGGCCTGCTCATTCTCATCCCCAGGGCGTTCTCGGTGAGCTGGGTCAGCCTGAACCAGCTGGCCGGGCTGGCGGCGCAGCCGGTATCCCAGTCCGGCGGTATGCTGGTGGACTATGACGAGGGTCTGAGCGCCCTGACCGCGCTGTTCCCCCGGGCGGAGCGGGCCCACGCCTGTGCGCTGGACTGCCTGGAGCGGCTGGAGCGGGCCCAAACGTCGGCGATGGCCGCTGTGTTGGAGAAAACGGTGGAGCTGGGCGTATTCGGGTGTGAGCGGCTGATCTATCCCTTCGCGGTATCCAAAGAGCTGCGCCGGAACCAGGCCGTGCTGGAGCGGGTTCTGGACTTCGGCGCGCCGCTGGTGCAGACCGGCCCCGCCGGACGGGCGGATCTGCGGCTGCTGGGGTGGGACGGCAATATGGAGATCTACGAAGATCCCGCCTGCCGTCCGTCCGACTGGCAAAGCCGGTGGCGCACGTCCGCCCGCCTCTGGGAGGACGCCCTGGGGCTGTTCCGCCGGGGGGAGTTCACCTCCGCCATGCGGTTGTTCGCGAAGGTGCTGCGGCTGATGCCGGAGGATATGGCCGCCCGCTGGTATCTGTTCCGCTGCGAAGCCCTGCGCGGCCGCTCGTTCCGGCCGGCGGACACCGGGCTCCTGTTCGACTGGGAGGGATCCGGTTATGAGTAGCCCCGGGAGCGGGCGGCGGGGCCGGGAGCCGGAGGATTATTGGCACATCGGCCCGGTCTATGTGCAAAAGCGGCTGGTTCCGCCGGCCATCATCGCGCTGTCCGCCGCGATCCTGCTTCTGTTCGGCCTCCCGGTTCAGCTGTTCCGGACGGAGGAACCCCGGCTTCCGGCCTATCGCTACGACGATCCGGAGCTGGCCGGACTGTCCGGACTGGTGCAGGTGCTGGATGGGGAGAACCGGGTGCGCTATGTGGGCGAGGTGGCCGCGGGGGCGTACACGGGCCGGGGGAACGTGTTTGACGAAGCCGGGGCGCTGCTGTACGACGGCCCGCTGATCGACGGCGTCTACGAAGGCCCGGACGCAAAGGTCTACCAATCCGGCGTGCTGGTTTACACGGGGGAGATGGCCGGAAACCTCTATGAGGGCTATGGCCGCAGGATAGACCCCGCCTCCGGGGTCGTCAGCGAAGGGCAGTTTTCCCGAGGGCTTCTGGAGGGGCCGGCTCAGCAGTTTTACGCGGACGGCACCCTGCTGCGGGACGGCATCTTTTCCCGCGACCTTTTGGAGGGCGAGGGCCGCGAATACGACCCGGCGGGCGTCCTGCTCCGGGAGGGCTCCTTTTCCGCGGGATTGCTCCATGGGGAGGGGCGGGACTATACCCCCGGCGGGAGGCTGCGCTATGAGGGGCAGTTTTGGCGGGGGATCTACCATGGGCAGGGCACCCTTTACAATCCCCTCCTTGGGGTTCCCAGCGCGGCGGGCACCTTTGTATACGGCGCCCTGACCGGCCAGGGTACCATCTATCATCCCAGCGGGCAGCTCCTGTACACCGGCCAGGTCTGCGGGGAGCGGCCTCAGGCGGATGCCTTTCTGGGCCTGTCTCTGGCGGAGGTGGAGGCGGCCTTCACCTCCCACTGGGCGCTCTATTCCTGGGAGGGGATCACCGCCTTTGTCTACCCCTATTTTAACCTGATGTTTATCACGGAAAGCCCCGTCGCGCTGGTATCGCCCGCCCAGGCGGGGGAAACGGCTCGGCAGGAGCGGCAGGAGCTTTTAGACGCGCTGAATCCCCCCGCTCCGGAGCCCGCCGCGGGGGCCGGGGAACCAGGGGCTTCCCCAGCCGTGGAGCCGGAACCCGACGGGGCGGGCAGCACGCGGAATCAGAGCGCCGCGCCGTCCCGGCCCCCGGTTTACGAGGATGAGCTGCTCTCGCCGGATACGGATAAGCGCTCCATCGTCATCACACAGGTTTTGTCCTATGGACTGCCCCTCCCCTGCGCCGCCCAGCCGGAGCAGGAGGCTGAGGCCACCGGGCGGCACCGCCCCGGCTGGCGGGAATGGTTCAGCGACTTCGCGCTGAGCGGGTCGGCCCAGGGCGCCCGCGTCCGTCAGTCCGGGCAGTTTATCTGGCGCTTTACCCCTTCGCTCTTGGAAGAAGACAATACACTCATCGACGAGATTTGGGCCGAAGCCGCCGGGGTGGAGACGATGACGGTGCGAAAGGCACACAAGGATATGCAGCTGTGGTATCAGACGGCGCAATGGGGGGATGGTTCATGAGTCAGGAACCGGTTTTTGAACAGCTCGGCACTCTGCTGCTGGAGCGCCTGCGGGGGGAGCTGGTGCCGGCGGTGCTCCAGCAGGAGGACGATATCAAGCTGACCCATCCGGGTTCGGACACCGATTACCGCTTCGGTGTGTTCCTCCACGACATTGAGGAGGTGCGCCCCTATGGCCCACCCTCCTCCGTCCGGGTGGACGAGGCCACGCGCCGCCACCCGGATCGGCTGCTGGCCCTTCACTTTCTGCTCTATGCCAACCGGAAGGCGCCCTTTGACAGCATGGGGGCGCTGGACGAGATGGTGCTTTTGGAGGCGGCCATACGCGCGGTGCACAGCATGGGGCCGTTGGAGGTGGACGGCCGGAAGGTGAAGGCGGGGTTCCACGGGCTTGCCGCCCAGGAAAAAGCCGCCCTGTGGCAGAGCCTGGGCAGCCCCCTCCAGCCCGCCGCCTACCTGACGCTGGAGCCGGTGCCGATTCCCAGCGCCCGCATCCGCCGCACCCCGCCGGTTCGGGAGGTTCAGCTTACCGCCAGGAGAAAGGAGGAGGCCGGTACATGAGCTTCTGCCTGTGCACGGGCGCCACGCTGTCCTGTCCCTTTGGAGCCGCCCCAGCGCTCTTCAGTGCCCTCCCCGCCCCCAGAGTCATGATCGGCACGATGCCCGCCGGGGTCATGACGGACATGGCCCCCGCCGTCAACCTCCCGCCCTTTGGTCTGTGCAGCAGCCTGAGCAACCCGGCGGTGGCCTCCGCCACGGCGGCGGCCATGGGCGCGCTGACCCCCATGCCCTGCGTCCCGGTTCCCACCGGGCCATGGCTGAATCCCGTGCCCGACGTGCTCGTGGGCGGGCGGCCGGCAATCAGCGACGGCAGCAGGCTGATGTGCGCGTGGGGCGGGCAGATCTCCGTCCAGTTCGCCGGCCAGACCGGCGTGCAAGTATAACGCTATCGCTATCATAACAGGAAAGAGGGTATTTTGATATGGCTGAATATTTATCCCCGGGCGTCTATGTGGAGGAATTTGACTCCGGCGTCAAGGCAATGGAGGGCGTCGGAACAAGCACCGCCGGGTTCATCGGTCTGGCGGAGCGGGGGCCGGTTACGGGCCGGCCTGTGCTGCTGACCAGCTTTGCGGACTATCAGCGCCGGTTCGGCGGGTATCTCTCGGAGCTGGAGTACGGGAAGTACCGCTACCTGCCCAACGCGGTGGAGCAGTTCTTTACCAACGGGGGCAGCACCTGCTACGTCATGCGCGCCGCCCCCGAGGACGCGGCCTGCGCCAAAAGCGCGGAGGGCCCCGTCGTGGTGCAGGCCCGGGATCCCGGCGCCTGGGCGAATACCATGCAGGCGCTGTTCACCCGGGGCGTCCGGGCCAGGACGCAGATCCTGGCCACCCAGGACGGAGTGAACGGTACACAGTACCGCCTGAAAAACGCCGCCGGGTTCCGGGTGGGCGATCTGATCCGCTATTGCGGGGAGGGTTCCACGGCCTATTACAAGCTCACCGCCCTGAACGGCCCTCTGGCCTCCTTCCACGAGGCGCTTCCGGAGGACGCGGTGGATACCGCCCTGGTTCCTGCCCGCACGCTGGAGGCGTGCGGCGTGGATATGGTGATCCGCTGCGGCGGGCAGGAGGAGAGCTATCCCGGCTGCTCCCTCAACCCCACGGCCCCCGACTATCTCGCGGCGGCGCTGGGGAAATCCAACATGGCCGTCATGACGCTGAACCTGCCGGAGGCTGTGGACGACCCCCTGGTGCTGCTGGGCGGGGCCCCGGAGGCGGAGAGCCTTCGCATCGAGCTGAGCGGCGGCCTGAACGGCACCATGGACAATGTGAACGCGGGCACCTTCAACGGCGCCGACCTGGGCCCCGGCAAGCGCTCCGGCATTGAGGCGTTTCAGGAGATCTCCGATGTGTCCATCCTGGCGGTGCCCGGCGTCACCGACGCCAACGTGCAGGCTAAGCTGATCGCCCACTGCGAGGGGCTCACCAGCCGGTTCGCCGTGCTGGACGCGCCGCTGGACTGTACCGCCGTGGATGACCTGAACCGCCACCGCAGCGCCTACGACACCTCCTATGCCGCCCTCTACGCCCCCTGGGTACAGGTCTATGACCCGCTGCTGAAGCGTCCAACCTTCCTGCCGCCCTCCGGCTCCGTGTGCGGCATCTATGCCCGCACCGACATACAGCGGGGGGTGTTCAAAGCCCCCGCCAACGAGATCGTGCAGGGCTGCACCGGGCTGTCGGTGAGCTATAACGCCGCCGAGCAGGGCAAGCTCAACCCCAACGGCGTCAACCTGATCCGGGCCATCCCCGGCCAGGGCATCCGGGTCTGGGGGGCGCGCACCTGCTCCAGCGACGGGAACTGGAAGTACGTCAACGTCCGCCGCCTGTTCATCTTCCTGGAGGAGTCCATCCGCGCCAACACCGGCTGGGTGGTTTTTGAGCCCAACGACGAGGGCCTGTGGTCCCGGGTGCGGGGAACCATCGCGCTGTTTCTGGAGACCCAGCGGCGCCTCGGCGCGCTGGCCGGTTCCACGCCGGAGCAGGCCTACTATGTGGATGTGGGCCCCGCTACCATGACCCAGGACGATATTCTCAATGGACGGCTGATCTGTGAAATCGGCGTAGCGCCGGTGCGCCCCGCGGAGTTTGTCATTTTCCGCATTACGCAGATCACCCAGTCCGCCACTTAATCGCCGAGGAGGGAGCATCACATGGCAGAGATCATATACCCGTTCAAAAAGTATAACTACAAGGTCTTGATCGATCAGTCCGAGGAGGCCGGCTTTTCCGAGGTGTCCGCGCCGGACATCACCGCCGACCCCATCGAGTACCGGGAGGGCAATATGGCGGGCAAGACCCCGGGCAAGCAGCCCGGTATCCTGAAGTATTCCAACGTGACCCTGAAGCGGGGCACCACCGAATCCCAGGTGTTCTGGAACTGGATCAAGGACATCCAGGACGGCAAGGCCACGCGGAAAACGGTGGTGATCACCCTGATGGACGACGAGATGAAGGATGTGGCCTCCTGGCAGCTGGAACAGGCGTGGCCCACCAAGTATACCGCCCCCGACTTCAACGCCACCAGCAACGAGATCGCCATTGAGAGCCTGGAACTGGTGACCGAGGGCATTAAGCGCACCAAGTAAGGAGAGATGACAGATGGAGTTGCAGACGTTATATCCATTCCGGCTCCCCAAGGGCTACGTGGACGGGGAGGGCACGCTCCACCGAGACGGTCGGATGCGGCTGGCCACCGCCGGCGACGAGCTGGGCGCGCTGCGCGATCCCAGGGTCAAGGTGGATGAGCGCTATCTGAATGTGCTCCTTCTCAGCAAGGTGGTCACCCTGCTGGGCACCCTGCCGGAGGTGACGCCGGAGATCATCGAGGGCCTGTTTCTGTCCGACCTGGAGTTTTTGCAGGATATGTACGACACCGTCAACAGGGCGGAAAAGCCCCAGATCCAGGTAACCTGTCCCCACTGTGGGGAGGCCTTCACCGACACCATAAATTTTCAGGGGGCGGGATGAACCTCCGGCCGCCCAGGGAGCTGTACCGCCAGCTCTCGTTCATCTCGTACTATTTCCACTGGGGCTTGGAAGACGTGCTCGACCTGCCGCACCTGGAGCGGGAAGCCTTCTGCCGGGAGATCAGCCGGATCAACCGGGAGAGCAACAGCCAGGAGAAAAACCTGTTCGACGTTTGACTGCAAAGGAGCGTGCGTCCCATGGATCCACTGGCGGCCTATACCTACCACGTCTGGCTGGATACGCTGGAGTTTGGGTTTTCCAGGGTGTCCGGCCTGAGCAGGGAGAGCGAGACTACCATCTATCAGGAGGGCGGCGTCAACGACCGCGTCCATGTGCTGCGCGGCCCTGTGAAGAATCCCGGCACCCTGCATCTGGAGCGCGGCGCCTACGCGGGGGAGTATTTCCCCTTTTACCTCGCCGGCGAGCGGCTGTCGCCGCCCATGCGGATTGAGGTGCGCTCCCCGGACGGGCTGTGCCCGGCGGGAAAATTCTACACGGTGACGGGCCTGATCGTCAAGAAATGGGAAGCCGGTGAGCTGGATGCACAGCAAAACACACTCCTTATCGACAGGTTTGACCTTCAATACGAATTCCTGTACGTCACGGTACAGTAGCGTCGCCCGCCTGGCCAGCCGCCGGCACGGCCTCAGCGCCCGCCCCCCGGAGCTGGTGTACCGGACTGCGCGCCCCCTGGCGCGGCCCGCTCCGCCGCCCGCCCCCCGGATCGTTCAAAACACCGTCCACCAGACCGTTGTGCACCTCCATCAAACCACCCACCAGCATATCCTGAACCGGCTGTCCGCCGCAAGGGATCCGCGGGGAAACACGACACTGCTGGTCAGGCAGACCGCCGTAGGGCCACCGCCCGACGGGCCCACGGACGAATCCCGGCCCGCCTTGTCGGCGCGCAGAATGCTCCGCGTCCTGTCCACCGAGAGCGCCCGGCAGGCGCTGCGGCCCTTTTACCGGGAGCTGCTTCAGGGGCTGCTGGAGGAAAAGCGGGAGGAGTACCGCGGCAGGCCGGCCCATTCCCTGCTGCTGGTGCAAACCCTGCTGGGCCGCCGCCGGACGCTGGACGCCCTGAGTCTGTGTCACCGTCAGTTTGTCAACCAGATTAGCAAATCCAGTTTACAAGTTCTGATCCACCGGTGGTCTGTCCGGCATATCTGGCGGGAGGAACCCGGCGGCCTTACGCACCGGTACGCCCGCCGGGAGCCGGATGGGCCGGAGGAGCTCTGCCGCCCGCCGGAGGCAAAACGGCCCCCAGCCCCCACACCGCCGCCGGAGCCGGAGGAGCCCCGTGAGCCGGAGAAAAAACGGCCGGAGCCGCCGCCGGCGGAGCGCGGCCTTCGTTTGACGGATCGGGAGCTTCAGGTTCTGGTGCGCGGTGTGGCCGACGCCCTGGGCCGTCAGAGCCGGTTGGAATCCTTGCGCCGGGGAGGAATGTAATCCATGAGCGTCTATCAAAAAGCGCGGATCTTTGATCCGGACTCGCCCGCAGACGTTTTTTATGTGCAGTTCAATCCCAACACCCTGGAATACTCCGCCAGCATCAGCCAGGAGACTCAGAAGAACGTGCAGGATCGGAACGGCGGCGGCAGTATCCAGACACCCAATACGCAGCAGTCTCCCCTTGCGGCGGAGCAGGGCTCGACCCTGGTGGTTCGGCTGTTCTTTCATTCCTATCTCAACGACCTTGTGTTTCACGACGTCCGGCCCGACGTCAACCGCGTGCGGGCCTTTCTGCCCGCGGCCTCCGGGAGCAGCACCGGCAGTCCCCCCGTAAGGGCCAGCAGCCCCCGAATCACCTTCGCGTGGGGCACGATGATCTACACCGGAACGCTGGAGTCCTTCCAGGCGACCTATCAGATGTTCGCCTTTGACGGCACGCCGGTTCAGGCCGAGGCCGTGGCCACCATCCGGGGCGAGGATCAGGAGGTCGCGGCGGCCTCCGGCAATCAGGACGCCGATCCGGGGGCTGAAGCGGATTCCTCGCAGCAGGATGACCCGCCCCTGCCGTCCGATCTCTCCTGGCTGTTTCAATAGGGAGGGAGCACAGGATTATGAAATTTTCCGCCCTTTATCAGACCTATGGGGCCATGCGCGAACCCAGCTACGCGTTGCAAGTGGGGGGCACAGCCCTGGACATTGGCGATGACGCCCGCCTGCTGCGGGTGGAGTGCGAGCTGACCTGCACCCGGCGGGCGGGCGTGCTGGCGCTGGAGGCCGCCCTGAACCCGGATCGGAGCCCTGGCGCGGCGTGGCTGGACGCGCTTCAGCCCGGCGCGGCCTGCTCCTTCTCCCTCGGCTACGGGGACTGTATGACCGAGGTGTTTTGCGGTTTCCTCTATGATGTGGTGTGGAGCGACCCGCTGGACGGCCCGACGATGCACATGGAGGCGGTCTGCCTGGATGTGCGGGGGCGGCTGATGCTCACCTCCTGCGCCGGCGCCGGGAACCAGCGATCCTTCTCCCAGATGATCCGCGATATGCTCGGCCAGGACTGCTGCCAGGCCCTGGCCGCCCGGCAGACCATAGTCCCGCCCCCTGAGGACTGGGATCTGCCCACCCTGCGCCCGGGCGCTTCCGATTATCACATCCTGTGCGCGGCGGCGGATTTTCTGTGCTATGAGTTCTACGCCTTCGCGGATGGGCTGTATTTTGGAACGCCCCGGCCGGAACGCGGCGCTGTGCTCACCTTTGACGGCCCCAACGGCCTCATGAGCCTGAAGCGCCGCCGGACGCTGGCCGGACAGTGCGCCGCCATAGCGGTCGCCGGAACGGACGACAGGGGTGAGCGGATCTATTCCCGTCAGGCCCGTGAAGCGGACGGCGGCTTTGGGACGGAGCAAATGGGCGGCGTCCTCTCCGGCGCCCTCCACCAGCCGGAGCCCTTTGTGCGAACCATGGCCCAGGCCCAGTACCTCTCCAGGGCCAGGATGGAACGGCGGCAGCGGCAGTCGGGCGGCCTGGCCGGGCATGGCGTGGGCCTGCCCGAGCTGCGGCCCGGGCGGTTTGTGGAGCTGTCCGGGCTCAGTCAGCCGCTGAACGGAACCTATTATGTCCATACCGTCCGGCACCTTCTGGACGAAACGGGCTTTGAAACCTGGTTTGAGGCGGAGGATTGACCGATGGCGGAGCGTGAGATTTTGCGGGGCAGGGTCCTCTCCTATCCGGCGGAACAGGACAAAGGCCTGGTAGAGGTGTCCATCGGCGCCTATGCCGAGGAGATCGGATCCGTGTATGCCCGGGTGGAGCAGAGCATGTCCGGGGTCTACTGGCTGCCGGAGATCGGGGATGTGGTGGAGGTGGAGCTCCCCAGCCACCCCGGCGGGAAGCCCAGAATCGTCCACGTCCACCGTCCGGGGGAGGACGCGCAGACCGGTGCGTGCTGGACGGAGCAGAATAACGTCAAGCAGTTTTTGACCCGTTCCGGCCACCGCGTCACCTTAGATGACACCGAGGATCAGACCGCCGTCACCATTCACACGGCGGGCGGACTGGAGCTGAAGCTGGAGGACGGCCCCAAGACGGTCACCCTGTGCGCCGATGGGAAGGACACGCCGCTTTTGCAGCTGGATCTGGAACACGACGCCATCAAGCTCAGCGCCGGGAAAGCGCTGACCATCACCTGCGGCGGGGCCTCCATCCGCTTTGACAGCAGCGGGAATCTTGCCATTGAGGCCAAGGGGACGCTGGAGCTGAGCGGCCAGGACGTGGAGCTCCGCGCAAAGGGCAAGGTGTCCGCAGCCGGACAAAACGCGGAGCTGACCGCCTCCATGGCCGCGAAGGTGGAGGGCAAAAGCCAGCTGAACCTGACCTCCAGCGGCATCACCCAGGTCAAGGGCGGCATGATTCAACTCAATTGAGCGAAAGGGGGTGCTTTTATGGCGGCAGTGGCCTTTCCCTGCCGGCTGGATCCCGGCCTGGGGCGGTTCCGGCCCTTGACCGAGCTGGAGGAAATTCAGCAGTCCGTCCATTTGATTCTGACGACCCGGCCGGGAGAGCGCCCCTTCCGCCCCAAATTCGGCGCCAGCCTGGATCGCTATGCCTTTGAGACGATGGATACCACCACCTGCAACCTGATCCGCCAGGGGGTGATTGCCGCCCTCCAGACCTGGGAACCGCGGATCCGGAACATCCGGGTGGAATTTGACCACAGGCCGGAGGAGGGGCGGTTGATCGCCACGGTCTCCTATGAGGTGCGCCGATCCGGCGTGGCCGCCAGCCAGCCGGTCAGCCTCCAAACCGGCTGAGGGCGGCGGAGAATGGGAGGGGACGTATGTTGGATTCTTTTTGGGACGCCTATCACGCCTATCTCCGCTCTTACCTGCCCCAGTGGCGGTGCGGCCTGGAGCGTGAGGAACCGGAGGCCGCCGTCCTGCGCGCCGCGGCGGAGCTGATCGAGGACTCCTGGACGCGCCTTGCCCGCCTGCCCCAAAAGCAGGAGCTCGCCTTTCTGCAGGGCTGGGCGCAAGCTCCGCTGGATGCGGATCCCATGTACGCCTATGCCTCCCTGACCAGCCCGGAGGGTGGCCCCGTCCGGGAAGGGAAAGAGCTTTATCTGTCCGGCGACGGCGCGCGGATCTGGCAGACGGCGGAGGACGCCCAGGCGGAACCGGCCCGGCTGGCGGAGCAGGTTCTCACCGGAGGGGGAAACGTGATCCCCCTTCCACCCCCGGCCCCTGAGCGGCCCGCCCGGCTTTTTGACCTCCGGCAGGCGGGACTGCCCGGCCCGGAGGTGCAGTTTTCCCACCCGGACGCCTTTTCCTCCCGGCATGGCTGCCAGGTTGAGCTGACGCTGCCCCAGGCGTCTCCCCGGCTGCTGGCCCTGTTCAGCGGCGGCGGCCCCGTCCGCTGGCGGCTGGCGCAGTCCTCGGGCGGCACGGTTCCGCTCTCCCCCCCGGAACAGGCGGGGCACAGCCTGCGCTTTCACCTTCCGGCGGCGGAAGATGCCGTGGCGCTGCGGGCCAGCCTCCCCCCCGCCGACTTGCCGGCGGATCCCATCGGCCCTGCCGCCGTCCGCACCGAGCGGCGGGAGCTGCCCCCGGATCTGGTATGGAGCGGAGAGGGCCCCTGCACCGGAACGCGCTGGCTGCCCTTTGGGGAGGTGCCGGAGGTCTGGCGCACCTGCTGTCTCTCCTGCCCGGACGCCCTGGCCCTGCGGGGCGCGCAGCTCACCATCCGCTTTGCCCTGTCCGCTCAGGAGCGGGTAGATCCGCTGCCCGGCATGGAGCGGGAGCCGGAGTACCGCCCCATCATGCGCCGCCTTCCCCCTCCGCCGCCCCCAGTCCGGGACGTGCGGGCTGATCAGGTGCTGTGGGAGTACTGGAACGGCCGGGTGTGGAGTCCCATACCCGGTACGGAAGGATACACCAAGCTCTTTGCCGTTCAGGAAACGGGCGCGGCGCAGGTGGAGGCTCGGTTCCCCTGGCCGGAGGACGCCGCCCCCTGTGAGACGGGGGGACAGTCCGGCCTGTGGCTGCGCTGGAGGATCGGGCGCTCGGAGCACAGCGGCTGGCTGCCCCGGCGCTGTCACGCGCCTGAGATCACCCAGATCCGGTTTTCCGCCCTTTTGGAGAACGCGCCGGCCTCCCTATCCATCCGCGGGCAGACCGAGCAGGCCTTTCACCCGCCGGACAGTCCCCGCTCCCCGCCCTTCCAGGCGGTGACCCCGGAGGGGGACTGCTGGTGGCTGGGCTTTGACCGCCCGCCCTCCGGCCAGCTGCTGCGGCTGTATCTCTCCCTCCAAGGCCGCGTCCCGGGCGGGGCGCTGACCGCGTGGGAGCCTGTGGGGGAGCGCCGGGAACGGCCGCTTGCCATTGAGGACGGCACGGACGGCCTTTCCCACAGCGGAGTTCTCACCATAAGCGGCATACAGGGCGTCATGAGCACCCGGTTCGGGCTGTGCCGCTGGTGGCTCTGCCTGCGGGACGACAGCGGGCGGCTGGCCCAGGGGCGGCGGTTCCCCTGCCTGCGGGAGCTGGTTTGCGGCGCCGTACTGCTGCGGACGGAGCATGGCGGGCCGTGCGAAAAGGGGGAGCCCCTGTCCCCGCTCAGGGGCGGAACCCTTCGGGCCGTCACGCTGACGGAGGGCTTCGGCGGTTCGGGGGCGGAGGGCCAGGCGGCCTTTCTGCGCCGCGCCCGGGCGCACCGGCACCATCTGGGCCGGTGCGTCTCCGCCGAAGATGTGGATCAGCTGGTTTGCACCCGGCTGCGGGATGTGCTCCGCACCCGCTGCGTGCGGGGGGGCGGCGCTCTCTCTGTGGCCGTCCTGATGCGGGACGTACCCTGCCATGCGGCGGCGTTCGCCCTGCGGAAGGAGCCGATCCGCCGTCTGCTGGAGCGCGCCAGCGCCCTGCCCGCCTTGGGCCTGAGCCTCGTGGTGCGGGAGCCAGTATTCTATCCGGTGGGTGCCATGGTCTGGCTGCGTCCGGCGGAGGATCTTCCCGTGGAGGCCGCCCGGCGCATGGTTGAGGACGCGCTGGATCGGTTCTTGGATCCCGCCGCGGGGCATTTCCACGGAAACGGGTGGCAGATCGGGCGCCTGCCCGCCGAGATGGAGACCCGCAACTACCTCCAGGCCGCCTTCCCGGAGCTCACCATCGTCAAGCTGCTTTTGACCGCGGCCGCGCCGGACGGCCGGGAGCTGGACTGCGCCCAGGTGGACGACCCCTATGCCCTGCCGCTGTCCGGCGTCCATACCGTTCATCTGCTCCAACAGGAGGGATTGCTTTGTACTCCTTAACTCTGGATACCGCCAGCCGGCAAGAGCTCTATGACCGCGCCTGCGGACGCATGGCCCAGCTGATCCCCGGCTGGAGCGACGCCATCCCCAGCGATCCGGCGGTGGCGCTGCTGGAGCTGGCGTCCTATCTCTCCAGCGTACAAAACCGGGAGATCGACACGCTGCGGGAGCGGCACTATCTGGCTTACTTGAAGCTGCTGGGGGAATCGCCCCGGCCATTGACGCCCGCCCGTCTGCGGGCGGTTCCGGTGGAGGGCGGCCCGCCCTGGCCCGGTCTGCGCTTTTCCATAGACGGCGTCCCCTTCGAGGTCATGGATGCGCCGGAAAACGGGGCGTGCCAGGTACGGGAAACCTTGCTGATACAGGGCGGGCGATCCACGGCGCTGCGGAGGGACTCGCCGCTGGTCATAGCCCCCGGTGCGCCCGCCGGACTGGAGCTCCGCTTTGACGCCCCCCTCCCGCCCGATCCCCCCGCCCGGCTCTGGCTGGAGCTGCAGCCGGAGCCGGGGCGCGTCCCGCCGGACGGGGAAACGCCGCCCCCCGTCCCTCTTTCCGCCCAGGCGTGGGATGGCAGCGGGTGGCGGGACGTCCCCTGCGTAGACGGCACCTGCGGCCTGCTGCAAAGCGGGTATGTGGCGCTGACGCCGCCTGTGGCGTCCGACCGGCTGCGCCTGCTGATCAACGGGGCGCCGGAGGGGGAGCCCCGGATCTCCGCCGTGGCGCTCCACCCCGTCCTGCTGGAGCAGCGCCGCAGCCGGAGCCGCTGCGTCCAGATAGAGGCTCCCTGCCGCCTGCCGCGGGACTGGGCGGGAACCCGTCAGCTGCGCTTTTTCCTGCCCCAGGGCGATGGCTGGCGGGAGGAGTCCGCCCTGTTTGTCCGGGACGGCCATGTCCACGGGCCCTCCGGCCAAGCGCCGCAGGTTGTGCGGGTGGTGGCGGCGGAGCCCGACTTTCCGGCCCTTTACCCCCTTCGGGAGCTGCCGGCGGAGGAAATTTTTCTGGAGGAGGACGGGATCCTGCCCGATTCCCTGCGCCTGATGGTGGAGGAACACGGGATCTGGTACGACTGCCCGGTACGCCGGCCGGAGGACGGCCGGACGCTGCCCAGAGGCTGCCGGTGGGACAGCGCCCGCAGGGCGCTCCGGTTCGGCGATGGACGGGACTTCCGCATCCCCCACGCCGGGCGGCTTTTGGTCGCCGGGTGCGCCTGTACGCTGGGCGCGGGCGGAAACGGCGCGGGCGGCCTTCTGAAGCGGGCGGGCATTTCCCTTCTGCCGTTGACCCCTGCCGCCGGCGGGCAGGACGCGGAGGACGCAACCAGCGCCTTTTTCCGGGCGGCAAAGGGCCAGGAGCTTCCCGCTCGCGCGGTGTCCCTTTCCGACTATGAGACGCTGGCGATGCGAACCCCCGGCCTCGCCCTGGCCCGGGTGAAGGCGGTGCCCGCCGCCCGGCTGGGCAGAGCGGGCCCGGGGGTGGTTGTGATCGCGAAGCCGCGCTCGGCAGATCCGCTGCCGCCCCTGACCCGGTGGCAGAAAGACCGGCTGGCCGGCTGGCTGGAGGGTTTCCGGCTGATCGGCGTACCGCTGGAGGTGCGTTCCCCCCGCTACTGCCCCATTGAAGTGCGGGTTCATATCCGGTTTTATGGCCCGGCGGCGGAGTGTCCGCTGCGGGCGGCGGCGCTTCAGCATACGGACGGCGTCACGGGGCCGCTGGATTTTGGCGCGGAACTGTCTTACACGGCGCTGTTTGCCGCCCTGGGCGCCGTGCTCGGTGTGGAGGCGGTGCGGGGCCTGGAGCTGCGGGCGCTGTCCGGCGGCGGGCGGCGCACCCAGGAGGGCGGGATCCGGCTGGACGCGGATACGCTCCCCTATCTGGAGCGGTTTCAGCTGACGGAGGAATAGGAGGGGAAACAGCATGGAGCAGGCGATCCGCCGGTACAGATCCGACCGGGAGCTTACCCGCTGCGGGCAGCTGCAAAACGGCATTTACCGCTCCCGCCGGTACCGCGGCCTGCGGGCCGGGATGGAGTGGATGCGGCTTTCCCTGACGGCCTCCGAGCCGGTTCTGGTGAAGGTTTACGCCACGGACGAGGAGCCGGACGGCGCCATAGACCGTCTGGAGCCGGTGTTGGAGCGGACGGCGTCGGATCTGATCCTCTATGGCGTACAGGGGCTGTTCCTCCGCTTCACCGTGGAGCCGGGGGCGGCGCTCCAGGCCTACGAGCTGACCTTTCCCGGCCTGTCCATTGACAGCCTGCTCCCCTCTGTCATGCAGGGGGACGGCACCCTGCGAAAGCTCCTGGGCGTTTACCAGTCCCTCTACATGGATCTGAACCGGGCGCTGTCCGCGTTTCCGGGGCGGCTGGATCCCCTCGGCCCCGATCCCCTGCCGGAGCTGCACCGCTGGCTGGGCACGTCCTCCTGGATGGGGCTGGGCCTGCCGGATCAGGCTCTGCTGGCCGCCGCGGCGGAGCTGAACCGCCTCCGGGGCACAAAAAAAGGGCTTTTGCTGCTGGCGGAGCTTGTGACCGGACAAAGCTGTGAGATCGTGGAGCGGTTTCAATGGGACAATCTGCAATCCGCCCAGGAACGGGACGACTGCGCCCGGCTCTATGGCCCGGGTCAGGCCGGCGTGACCCTGCTGTTTCCATCCGACACGCCGAAGCAGGCGCTGTCCAGGCTGAACGCCGTTTTAGACGATTTCATCCCCCTGGGCGTCCCCTATGCGGTCGTCCGGCTGGAGGAGGTGGCGGAGCTGGATGGCCACAGCTGCCTGGACAGCGGCGTGCGGATTGCCGACCCGCCGCCCGCGGAGCTGGACGGCCCGGAGGGGGGAGAGCCGGTTCTGGAGTGACCGGGAGACGGGAATCAGACGCTGACGGGAGGCGAACACCATGGAGGGCTACAGGGACAACGCAGCGTGTATCCTGGACTATCTTTCGCTGTTCCAGGCCCTGTCCGCCCAGGACGTGGACGAGGGACAGTGCCGGCGGCAATGGCAGGCTGTCCTGACCCGGGAGCAGGCCTCCGGCGAGGCCCAGCTGGCCCCACCGGTTCTCCGGCGGCAATTCCGCCTTGGGGAGCGGGACTTTCTGCTGGCCATGGCGGCGCTGGCCCTGGAGATGGACGGCGGGCTGCGAACCGCCTTCCGCAGGAGATACGCGCTGGCGCTGCCCACCATTGAGTACGGCCTTCAGCTCATCTCCCCCATCTGCCCCAGCGGCTGCGGGACACTGGCGGAGCTGGCGGGGGAAAACGGACTATGCGGGCTGCTGCTCGCCCCCGCCGAACCGGCCGCCTATTCGCTGGAACGGCCTTTGATTTTATGCCGTACCATATTGGCGTTTCTGACGGGCCTGGCCATGGCGGAGGTTCCCGGCTGCACCCCCCTGATGGAACATCCCGAACCGTGGCTGCCGCTCTATGGGGAGGAGTGCAGACAGCTTCAGGACTGGTATCTCCACGGGACGGAGCACCCGTTGTACCTGTGCGCCCCGCCGGGCTCCGGCCGGAAAACCCTTTTGCGCCGCGTCTGTGGGAACGTGGTATACGCCGATCTGACGGATCTCTCCGACCGCCCCTTTTTTGAGCAGGAGCATACCCTGCGGGAGGCGGCGGCGTTGGCCATCCTTCTGGGCGCCCCAATCTGCGCCGCCCCCGACGCTGCGAGGACGGCCTTCCGAGCGCTGGAGCGGCTGTGCCGCCGGTACCACATTCCCCTGGCGGTTCTGGCGGAAACGGATCAGGAGTTAGCCGGGGCAAAGGAGGTTCTGCGCCTGCCCCGGCAGCTTTCGGCGGAGCAGCGGCGGGCGGTCTGGCAGGCGTTTGTCCCCCAGGCGGAGCCTGACGCCGTGCCAAAGGGCGCGATGACCGTGGGCGCTGTGCGGGAAACCGCGCTGCTGGCCCAGCGGCTTGCCGCGGCCGGCGGGCGGCAGGTGGCGGTGGAGGACGTCCGCCGGGCGGTGCTCCGGCGGGGCGGGGCGCTGGAGTTTGGCGTGCGCTACCAGGCCGAGTTCAGCCTGGAGGACATGGTGCTGTCCGCCGCCGTGCGGGGGCAGCTGGAGCTGATCTGCCGGGCGGCCCTCCATGGCGATAAGCTGTCGGCCTGGGGCCTGCCCCGGCAGCGGGAGGGGGTCACCGCGGTCTTCCACGGCCCCTCCGGCACCGGAAAGACCATGGCGGCCTGCGCGATTGCCCACAGGCTGGGGATGCCGCTGCTGCGGGCGGACTTGTCCCGGATCATGGACAAATATGTGGGCGAGACGGAAAAGCACTTGGGCCGGCTTTTCCGCAGCGCCAGGGAAAACCACTGTGTCCTGCTGTTTGACGAGGCGGATGCCCTGTTTGGGAAGCGGGCCCAGATATCCACCGGGCATGATAAATATGCCAACCTCTCAACGTCCTATCTCCTGCAGGAGATCGAGCAGTATGACGGGATCGCCATTTTGTCCACCAACCTGCTGGGCAGCTTTGACGACGCGTTTTTGCGGCGGCTGCACTATATCGTGCGCTTCAGCCTGCCGGACGCCGCCCTGCGGGAAACGCTGTGGCGTCAGGCCCTGCCGCCGGAGCGGTGCGCCGAAGAGCTGCCCTATGCGAAGCTGGCCCAGGCCGAGCTGAGCCCGGCGCGGATTCTGGCCGCCGTCCGGGGGGCCGTGGTGGATCTCCTGGGCGACGGACGGGAAAAGGCGGATACCGCCAGCGTGGTCAACGCGCTGCGCCTTGAGCTGGAAAAGAGCAATAAGGCCCTGCCGAAGTGCCTGGCCGCATCGGGCAGGGGGGAAAGGGGAGGAGAATATGTTTGCTCATGACAAAAAAACCTCCGTTAGACCCGCGGTACAAGGCAAGCCGAACCGCACGGGGCTTCCGGACAGGCTGAAATCCGGCGTGGAGTCCCTGTCGGGGGTAAGCCTGGATTCCATCCGGGTGCACTACAACTCGCCGGAGCCCGCACAGCTTCAGGCCTGGGCCTACGCCCGCGGAACGGAGATCCACATTGCCTCCGGGCAGGAACAGCACCTCCCCCACGAGGCATGGCACGCCGCCCAGCAGCTGCAGGGGCGGGTTCCGCCCACCGCGCGGAGCATGGGCGCCGCGGTGAACGACGACCCGGCCTTGGAGCGGGAAGCGGATATCATGGGGAGACGGGCCGCCCAGTATCAGGGCGGCGCCCGTTCCGGCATAAGCCCCCGGGCGGCGGGGAGAGCCGTTCCCTCCGTGGCCCAATTGGTAAAATTCGGCCCGCCGGGATCCACAGGGCAATATTTCTCTATGGACAGTTTTAGCTTTTATTTTCAGCGTATTACAACGATTGAGAACAGCAGTTGGGAGCTTATAAAGGGGATTTGCTTTAACAGAATACGTGATGAGAGGCGCAAGCTTCCCGAGGCGGAAGGGGTAACAGACGACGAACTATTGGTAGACGACGCCGTAAAGACTATCATGGAGAAGATTGAGAAAGAGCTCCCCCTGCTGGAGGAGCTGTTCAGGCTTTATCGGGAGCTGGCCCAGTTTAAATTCGCGGGAACGTCCCCCGCGCAGGGAGCGGGAGGCCCTCAAGGTGCCGCCCAGGCCGCCGCTGCGGCCCCGCGGAAGCGGTGGTTCCGGAAGGATGGGTCTCTGACCGACTCCGCGGCAACCTTTGTTGAGGATTATAAAGCTGTGTTGGAGAAATCTGGTTTGATTGCGCGCTATCAAGCCGCCATCGCAAATGAGCTTAACGTCAGAGAGTACGGCGGGAGCACGGAAACGCCGCTGTATCATTATGACCGCGCGTATCATATGTCTCCCAAATTTGCCCAGACGCCCGACCAGGACGCGGAGAAGAACATCGTCCTTTACAGGGCCATGACGTCGGCAGAGTATCATTATTTACAAACATATCTCGATCAGTTTAAGAGCCAGGTAGATGCAATATACAAAGACACCCCAGTTGACAATAAGATAGCGGAGGGAAAGGGGAAATCCCCGATCGCAGAGATCAACGCCCTTTATAACCAATATAAAACTGCTCTTATGGCCCTATTTACGGGTCTACCAAAGAATGTCCTGCCAATTGGCGCCCATGTTGGCGATATCGAACAAGTTATCAAAGGCTATTTACACAGAGCCGGCGAGGACGAGCGAGTCGTGGTCAAGTTTATTATGAAAAAAAAGCGTAAAGGCAAGCTTGGCAACTTTATACAACAGCTGAACGAACCGGAGGGCGGGGGTGAAGGGACGTCCTACATCAGTAAAGACAGGCATATTGATGATAAGATAGGAGCCAAATCTGAAGACGCCGGTAATTTTAGCTTAAATGTGGGAGACACTAAGTGGGCGTCCTTCATGTTTCTGTATTTTGTGGATAAAATTGAAGTCCTCAATCCAGGCGCAGTCAAGTGAGGCAAAAACGAAACCCCTCTGATTTCTTTGGAAATCGGAGGGGTTTCTCCTGTCAGGGACGCGTTGAAACGAACAGCCTCTGGGCTGTGCCCGCTCCAGCGATGGGCTCGTTCCAGCACTGCCAATCCGTTGATAAACGCCCCCCATATCTCAAAAGATATGATAGAATAGATGCTGGATCTCCTCTCCTTGCATCCGCTTTCCCCGCCCCCGCGGGGCGGCCGATGTATCATGAGGGACGGAAAACCCGAATCGCAAAAAAATTTTTCGCCGGGGCGCAACGGCGGCGAGGAAAATGCTGTCTGTCTATATATAGGGAGGTAACGCGATGAAAGATATCCAGATCATCGAGCTGTTTTTCCAGCGGGCGGAGGAGGCCATCGCCCATTTGGCGGAAAAGTACGGCGCCATGTGCCGAGCCATCGCCCGGCGCATTTTGTGGGATGAACGGGATGGCGAGGAGTGCGTCAACGACACCTGGATCCAGACCTGGAACGTCATCCCGCCCCAGCGCCCCGCCTACTTAGGGGGCTTCGTGGGCCGCATCACCCGGAACCTGGCCCTGAACCGGCTGGCCTACAACCGCGCCCAAAAGCGGGACTCCACCCTGGTGGAGGCCTTTGAGGAGCTGAGCGGCAGCCTGCCCGACCCCGGGGACACGGTGACGGACGAGGTGGCCTTTCACGACTTTCTCAACCGCTTCCTCCGCCGGCAGAGCGAGGAGCACCGCCGCTACTTCCTCCGGCGGTACTGGTACGGTATGAGCGTCCAGGAGATCGCCCAGGAGTGCGGCGTGGGGGAGGAAAAGGTCAAGTCCGCCCTGTTCCGCACCCGCGGCAAGCTCCGCCAGGCCATGGAGGAGGAGGGGATCTCCGTATGAGCGACTCCATATCCGCCCGGTTTTTCCTGTTTATGAACGCCGTGGACGACGATCTGCTGGAGGAAGCCCTGGCCGTCCCGGCGCGCAGGCTCACAGCCCATTGGCGGATCCTGGCGTCGGCCGCCGCCTGCCTGTGCGCGGTAGTGGGCATCGTCCTGCTCCTCCAGAGCAGGACGCAGGTCGGCGGCGTCACCGCCGCTGACCTGGCGGAATACGGCTATGAGCTGCCCCTGCCGGCGGACGCCCGGGATGTGCGCTATGACCTGCTGCCCAGCCCCAGCGCGATCCCCATCGCCCAGGCGGAATTTGATCAGGATGGCCACGCCGTCACCCTCCGGGCCTGGAAGACCGAGCAGCCCCAGGACATCTTCAACGGCGACGGCGAGGCCTGGACTGAGCAGATGGACTGGAACGCCGGCGGCACCGCCCTGACCCTCCGCTCCAACGCCCACACCGCCCAGGTCAGCTGGTACTCCAATCAGATCCAGTGGTCTGTCCGCTCCGACATGACCCCCGCCGCTCTGCTGGACACGGTGGACAGCATCTTCTCCGCCCTGGGCTACCAGCTGAGCAACGCCCCGGAGGGCGCCCGGGACATCCACTACAACGCCTTCCATCTGGGCGACCTGGCGGTGGGGGAAACCACCTTCACCCTGGACGGCGTGAACTGCGCCTACCGCATCGCCCCCACCTATGACACCCGCCCCGACTTTGCCGACATCTCCGGCGTGGAGGGGGACTTCGCCCGGCACGACGAGACCGAGATCGGCTGGTGCCCGGCCCGGCTGGACTGGGACGACGGCGGCGGGGGCAAGGTGGTCTGGTTCGACCCGGTGCCCGGCCAGCTGTACAGCCTCAGCGTGGACGCGGGAGCCAGCCGGGAGGGCCTGCTGGAGCTGGCTACCCAGCTGTTCCTTCCCGCCCAAAGCGAACTTTGACAGGAGGTCATGACTATGAAACGTACAAAACGCCTGCTCTCCATTTTCCTCACCCTCTGCCTGCTGCTGGGGATGCTGCCCGGTACAGTATTGGCGGCGGAAGGGGATATCATCATCTCCGATCTTGCGGGACTGACGGCCTTCCGGGATGCGGTAAACAACGGCAATAACTACGCAGGCAAAACGGTCACGCTAACGGCGGACATCGATCTGGGCGGCAACGAGAATAACAAGTGGACACCCATCGGTACGAAAGGCAATCCCTTCAAAGGCACCTTTGACGGAGGCAGGCACAAGATCACCGGCCTGTATATCGTGTCCGACATCCAAAACTGTGGCCTGTTCGGCTATCTGGACGTTGGCGGCACGGTAAAGGATCTGGGCGTTGAGGGTAGTGTGACCTGCAACTACTCTAATAGTAATGTTAGCAGCTACAGCGGCGGAGTGGTCGGTTATAACGTGGGCACAGTGGAGCACTGTTACTATATTGGCTCCGTCAGCGGCACACAACTGTATGCTATAGCAGGGGGTGTAGTTGGCGGTAACGGCAGTGAGACCGAATTTAATTTTGAGACCGGCGGAGATGTAGTGTTAGCGAGCGGCACAGTGAGGTGCTGCTATCACATCGGCGGAGATGTCTCATGCCGCAGCTCTGCCGGCGGCGTGGTCGGTTATAATTTGGGCACGGTGGAAAACTGCTATAACACCGGCGCAGCTCGCAATGCTCACTATTCCGGCGGCGTAGTAGGGCAGAACTGGGGGGGCACGGTGAAAAACTGCTATAACACCGGCGCTGTTTCAGGCACCGGCACGAACCCCGGGGTCGGCGGCGTGGCAGGGTGGAATCGCGAAAGCGAAAGCGACAGCGCCAGCGTGATAAACGGCTGCTACTTCCAGTCCGGCAATGCGTCAACGGCCGTAGGCAATGATGGGGGCACCACCAGCAACTCGGGGAGCAAGACCGGGGAGGAGTTCAAAAAAGAGGACACCTTCAGCGGATGGGACTTTACCAGCGTATGGAAAATGAGCACAGACCTGGGCCGGCCAATTCTGATTGATAGCCGCAACCCGGGGCCCGATCCGGAGCCTCCCCACAGCAGTCACCCCGTCTGCGGGGCGTCTTGTTCGGGGCATACGGAGAACCACGTGGCTGAGACGTGGACGGAGCTGACGCAGGAAAAGGTGAATGAGATCAACAACTGGAGCGAAGCCATCTACAACTTGGATGCGGGCAGCTACTACCTCAGCGGCGATGTTACGATAAACAGACCGATTGATTGCGCCTCAGGCGTTAACCTCTGCCTGAACGACCACACACTGACGCTGGGGGAGAATTATATCAGGGCGGGAAGTCTATTCAACATCTGCGACTGCGGCACGGGCGGCGTCATTACCAGTAGTCGTGCGTCTAACGACAGTCAAAGCGCAACGATCCAATTAGTTGATATTGCTTCGTTTTACCTTTACGGCGGGAAGATAGTGAACACCACCGGCGGCCAGGCGATCAGAGCCATTGAGGGCAGTTCCGTGTATCTTTATGGCGGAGAGGCGGTTTCCAATTTGGGAAGCGCGGTCATGGTGGACTCCGCATCAGATAATTATTACACCTCCGGCGCAGCTCTGCACCTCTCCGGCGCACCCAAGCTCCAGAGCGGGGCTGGCCAGGCGGATATCTGTTTCAACCTTATCAACCCGACCCTTACGCCCATCACCCTGGACGGGGCGCTGACCCAGCCCACCCAGCCCTACAAGGTGGGGGCGAATAAGGCCGCTGTCCTGACCCTCACCAGCGGCTGGGCCAACAAAATGGGCGATGTCGAATTTAGTAAATATTTCCAAGGATCCGCCATGGGCTCAATCGTGGAAAAGTCCGGCAACGAGCTGACCCTGAGTATCCATGGTCATAACTGGGCCACGGACTGGAGCAAGGACGAGACAGGCCACTGGCACGTCTGTACCGCTGCGGGCTGCCCCATCACAGACTACGCCACCTGCGGCGAGACGGACGCGGCATACGCTGTCCACGTCTACACCAACGACCAGGACACCACCTGCAACACCTGCGGCTATACCCGCACCGTCACCCCGCCCGACGCCGGCGCGATCAATGGCAAGGTGGATGTGGGCGAGAACGCCCCCAATGTCGATGTAGCCGAGGAGGCCTTGAAGGAGCTGGCAGGATCGCCGCAGACTGGCGAGACCGTTACCGTGACGCTTACCGTGGAGAAAAAAGACGATCGCGCCGAAGGTGCGTCGGAGATCAAAAATATGGCGACCGGAAAAACGGTGGAGTTCCTGGATCTGTCGCTGGTAAAAACCGTGACCCCCTCTTCCGGCGGCAGCACCGATACCCCCATCACGAACACCAACGGCAAGGTGCTGGAGATCGTGGTGACCTATGACTTCTCGGGCAAGACGGCCGTGACGGTATACCGCAAGCACGGCGGCGACGCGGCCGCCGCGCTGGACACGCTCACCTCCAGACCTGCGCCGGATGCCATGCAGGACGGCAGCTTCTTTGCCGACAGCGCGAGCGGCAAGGTATACATCTACGCCACCAAGTTCTCCACCTACGCCATCGCCTACACCCCCGACAGCGGCGGGAACCAGCCCCAGCCCCCCTCGGGCGGCGGCGGTACTGGCGGCTGGGGCGGCGGCTATGTCCCACCCACCTATCCGGTGGAGCTGCCCGCCTCCACCCCGGGCGGCAAGCTGACCGCCTCCCCCAAGAGCGCGTCCAGCGGCGCGACGGTGACCCTCACGCCCACCCCGGACGAGGGTTATGCGCTGGGCGGCGTGACCGTCACCGACCGGAACGGCAAGCCGGTGGCCGTCACCGCCGGGAAGGATGGCCGCTACACCTTCACCATGCCCAGCGGAGGGGTGACCATCAAGGCCGAATTTGTGAAGCGCCAGGGCGGCTACGCCGCCTGCCCCGGGGACAGCAGCTGCCCCCTCTGGCCGTATACGGACGCCAGCCCCACGGCCTGGTATCACGACGCGCTGCACTTCTGCCTGGAAAACGGGCTGATG
>ERZ808037.641-NODE-641-length-29908-cov-9.595656_pt1 | contig 29908 bp, 29 predicted proteins | sample MGYA00380190_ERZ808037 | MGnify/ENA primary metagenome ERZ808037 (study PRJEB31490, sample SAMN06133399) | mouse gut metagenome | isolation source: J9 | host: mice | place: China: Chengdu | collected 2015-05 ...
TTGGTAGTAAATTCAGCTTGAAATCCTGCTTGTATGCCCGTAAATCAAGGCTTTTTTGAGATAATCAACCATTTTAGTACAAAAAACAGCCTTACGCCCTGCACCTGTAAGATGCACCTGCCGCCGTCCATCACCGCCAATTCATCGGTTGACATCAGTTCTTTGCCACATTGTCAAGGAGTTCAGTCTCTATTGAAAAAATGGGGCTATATGATAAAATAATAGGTAGAAATAAAACGGAATTTAACAGAAAAACATAAAGCAGATATGATTTATTGGCTTTCATGCTATTTGTATGATATGTATTTTCAAGATGATATAAAGAAATTTATAAAAAGGGAGGAAATTTCACTATGCGAACAGAACAGGAAATGTATGACTTGATTATAAATATGGCAAAAGAGGACGAGCGCATACGAGCAGTTTATATGAACGGTTCTCGCACCAATGCAAATGCTCCAAAGGATATTTTTCAGGATTACGATATAGTTTATGCTGTCACCGAAACCAAGCCGTTCTATGAGGACAAATCATGGATAGATCGTTTCGGAGAGAGGCTTTATATGCAGTGCCCCGACGAGTGTGACAAATCCATGGGATTGGAAGTGGACTTTAAAAAATGCTATGGTTGGCTGATACAGTTTGCAGACGGTAATCGTCTTGACCTGCACGTTGAACCTTTGGATAAGCTTGATATTTTGGACGATAAACTATGTAGGATTTTACTTGACAAGGACGGGATACTCCCGGATATTCCGGAAGCTACCGATGTTGATTTTCATGTAAAAAAGCCCTCGGAAACGGAATATCTTGCCGTATGCAACGAATTCTGGTGGTGTTTAAACAATGTAGCAAAAGGATTATGGAGGAATGAGCTTCCATTTGCTCACGATATGCTAAATGGAATAGTAAGACCACAGCTCGTGAAAATCCTATCATGGAAAATTGGTAATGAGACGGATTTTTCTGTAAGCGTGGGAAAATCAGCAAAATATATGTATAAATGGCTTGAACCAACGGTATGGGAAAGATTCCTGCAAACTTATGGCGGAATAACATCGGAGCAGGTGTGGGATTCTGTAATGATAATGTGCGGCCTTATGGACGAAATTGCCCCCGAAGTTGGAGAAAAACTTGGATTCCAATATAATTACACCGAAGCAAAAAATGCGAGATATTATCTTGAACAAGTGAAAAATCTTCCTGCAAATGCTGCACAGATTTTTTGATATGTTAGATTATGATTTATCATATCATGTGACTGTCCGGCAAGCTAACTTTGGATACGCACATATTTACGGTCGGGTGAATTGCACCGTCTGCGAAAAAATTCTTTAGGTTAGAATCATCCACACCCCAGAGCTGCTTTATGATTTCAGGCCCAGTCTTGTCCTTCAGCTGTGATAGGTAAGCCTTGCAGCCCAGCAGGTTCCGGCACAGGGTGATGTGCTTTTTCTTGTTAGCAAGGAAAATGAAAGTGGGGCGTTTTGAAGATAAATCGGAAAAGCAGTTGGATTGGTGGTACTTATGTAGCATAGAATACTTAAAGGAAAAACATATGATGGAACCCCGGATTGTTCCTATGCTTCGTTTATAAAACAAAATTGCCAGGGGGGTGGGAAAGATATATTGCAGCATGTAATTCGCGGAGAGAATAATTCATGGAAACAAAAGATTTGATATTAAGAAATTGGCAGGACAGCGATGCAAAGGCTTTATATGAAATGTGTCTTGACGAGGCTTTGAGAAAAAGTGGGATTGATTTCTACAATTCGATTACTGACAGCTATAATATAATCCAATGTTGGAAGAATAGCAGGGGCTTTCAAGTGATTGCCGACAAAAGAAACGATAATTTCATAGGATTTATAAGCCTGGGTGATATGAACCGATATGACGGCTATATGGAAATAGAGTATGCTGTCGCTGCCAGGTACCGGAACAACGGCTACGCAATGCAGGCTGTGAAAAAGATGCTTGATTATGGATTCAAAGAGATGGATTTATCAGCCATTGCCGCATGGGTGCGGTCACATAATAAGGAGAGTATAAGAGTTTTAGAAAAATGTTCATTTACCTTTGAAGGAGGACATATGTATGGAATACCGAGGTCTCAGCGTAGCTTGCTGCCAGATGCTCGAATCGGTACTTGGTTTGCGTGCGCTGTTGGAGCGTATCTGCAATGACCCAACCTGTTGCGTTGAGATACGGCACAACTACTTGAACTGCTACTATCGGGGTGGCTCTCTTTTTAAAATGAAATTCAAGCCTAAGTCCAAACAGTTAGAATTCAAGTTTGACCCCAGGTATTTTGTATTGAAGCAACCTCCCTGTGCTGCATACGAGAGGTTAAAGGCTTGGAATGACTCCAGCCCCAGCGATCCGAAGGAGTGGTTGGAACGGCTGGAGGAACTGAAGCTGATTATGGACGCCTGGTTGTCGGAACATCCGAAAGCAGAGCGCGAAACACAGCAGGAAATCGTCAAACTCAATACATTTGTCCAGGGAAAATACCAATCAATTGACATAGAGTTGGCTATCCCAAAGGATCAGAAATCCGGGCGAATGGATATTATTGCAGTTCGACGGGAGGGGGAACGGTACGTGCCTGTTATTGTGGAATTGAAACATGGAACAGGCGCTTTCGACCAAAAGAGCGGAATCCGTGATCACTATGTTAAAACGACACGATTCCTGGATCATGAAGGCGGCGAGCAGTACCTGATCGAGACGATCCGCCGAATCTGGGCTGCAAAAAGGACGTTAGGGCTTCTGGAAGAGCCTGTACCGGATGCCGCTGCGTTCGAAAGGGCGGAGATATTGTTCGCTGTGACTGGTTGGCCGAAGGGGAATACGGATGATATCCGCAAACGGCTCCCCGAAACGCTGAGCCGGACGGTTCGTGTGGCGACCAGTCCCACTAAGGAACTGTATTTTGAAAGCGGGGTACCCCTTAATAAAAAGTAGATAGGAGAGCATGACATGGCGGAACTGACCATCCACCGCGGCACTCACCAGATTGGCGGCTGCTGTATCGAGCTCACCTGCGGGGTTACTGTTCCCCCCCACGGCGACCACTACGGGCTTTATAAGAAGGTGCCCGAGGACGTGCCGATGTATATCGGCCCCATGGCGAAGGAAATTCTGAAAGTCCTCGTCTCCCGTCTGGACTATCTTTCCGGGGAGAAGGGCCTGCCGGTGCTGGAGCGGATGAGGACCTATCGGGCAGGGGAGGAGCTGGGCGCGTTTCAGAATATTTGGATGCTGCCTTTCTACGTGGATCATTCCGCGCCGGACGCCTATATGTTTTACATCCAAGCTGCCGGAAAGAAAATTCTCTTTTCTGGGGACTTCCGGGACCATGGTATTGTGGGTGAACGGGACTGGCTCTGGCGGACGCTGGAGAAATTTGTGCCCAAGGGCATCGACCTGCTCGTCACGGAGGGGACCATGCTCTCTCGCAAAGCGGAAGCGGCCTCCAGCCCTGTTCAGACCGAGGAGCAGATGGACCAGAGGGCGGAGGAGATGTTCCGGCGGCACAAGTACAATTTTGTGCTGGTGTCCTCCACCAATCTGGACAGCATTATGGAATTTTACCACCACACGCCGAAGGGAATGCACTTTGTCAGTGACGCCTACCAGGCGGAGGTCATCCTCACTGCTATGCACGGGATGGAGCGCAAGGGGAATTACCCGCAGTACCAGCCATCCGACGGCCATTCTACTATCTGGGTCAAAGCGCGGCACTGCCCATGGAGCCATTTGCGCAGACTTGGCTCATCGCTGAAAAAGCCAGTCGAGATCGCGCCGATATCCGATGATGATAAACTAAAACTAAAACGTGCCGGTTTTGTGATGCTGGTGCGCAAAAATACCAATCCAGTAAGGAAAACAATATTCGAGGAAATGCGGGACGAATTTTACCCCTTGGATGGCCAAATCATCTACTCCATGTGGGATGGTTATCTGAAACCGGAGCATGCCGACCGGGCGCTGATTGACTTCATTGGGGGGGCCATAGAGCATCTGCATACCAGCGGTCATGCCTATGTAGAGACGATTTCGCGGCTGATCAAGACAGTGCGGCCAAAAGTGATCGTCCCTATACACACTGAAAGAGCCAACGAGTTTACCGCTATCCCGGACTTTGCGCCTTATCGGGAACGGGTGCGGGTGCTTCAGGACGGCGAGAAACTTCTTTTGGACGAGCTTTAAGGTAGTACATAAAGCTGGATTTGGCTGGATTTATGATGCCGCTTATTTGTGCTTGAAAAGGCGGAATTTTTTATTTCTTCCAGGCCTGATTATGCCAAAAGATATTATCAGGACGAAGCCGTCTGTGTGGTGACAGGACACACGCCGACTCCACTGATAAGGGAAGGTGGGCTATCTCTGGTCTATCAGGAGAACGGTCATATCGCGATAGACTGCGGCTGTGTATTTGGAGGCCAGCTTGCGGCTTATTGCATTGAGTCAGGAGAAATCAATTATGTCAAAAGTAAAAATTGTGAAAAATCAGAGGAATGATTGAAAAAGTAAAAGTAGATTCAGGAACAGGCCGAGGCCGACAATGGGTTCTTTCCTGTTTTCTTTGGAGGGGCCTTTGCGGCGGAAGCTGTCTTCCCGGTCGATCTCAAAAGAGAAGTTTGGTTTAAGTAACACAAGAAATTAACATTACCCATACACATCCCCGGCAGAAATGCCGGGCTTTTTTGTGCGCGTTGCAGCATTATCAGACAAAATGCTGCTGCCTGTGCTTTTGGATATTTTCGGATATTATCAAAAAATATGAGGAGATTGACGGAAAAAGATGTCGGATACTGATTAGGCCCCATCCAAGGGACAGCCTTGATTATGCGAAAGAGTTTCCGGAGCTTGTTGTATTAGACGCAATGTTCCCGATGGAAATCCTGAATTGAATTACACAGGCAGGACGAAATGATCTGATAAGGGGAGCTTTTGGAGCTTAATTCTGTCATGCTGGATTCTCTTTTGCAGCCGTAAGCAATGTGTTTTTCGTTGACAGCCCGTAAGTTATATTGTAGAATAATAACATATGTTATACAAAAGAAGGGGTGAATAACATGGCAAGAAAAGAAACGATAACCAAAGACGCGATTATCCAGGCGGCTTTTGCGATTCTGCAGGAGGAGGGGATCGAGCAGGTGACAGCCAGAAAGCTGGCGGCGAAGGCAAATTGCTCCACGCAGCCTATTTTCCGTTTTTATAAAAGTATGGATGAGGTGACAGCAGAGCTGGCCGACAGATCCTGCCAGTTTTTCCAGGACTATTATGATCAGTTTCAGAGGCAGACGGTGACGCCGTTTGTCAATCTGGGACAGGCTTATATCAGGTTTGCCGGTGAACATAAGGAGATTTTCAAGTTTATTTTTTTATCCCCTGACCGCTGCAAAAGAAGCATGTATGATATTTTGAATGGCAGTAAAGGCAATGTAAGCAAGGAGATCCAGTCGGCAACCGCCCAAGGAAGCAGAAATGCCGGGGATTTATTTACAAAAATGTGGATTTTTATTCACGGCGCCGCCTGCATGTCTCTTACAGGGGACTATGATCTGTCAGATAATGAAACCATGCAGCTTCTGCGTGATTCCTATCATTCTTTTAAATGAAAGAGAAACAGAGATACCATGGAATGCTTTTACTTAAGGAGAAGGAAAACAGGGAATGGAACAGCAGGAACATGATATTATTACCAGAATGAATGATAAATACATGAAGATGAGCAAAGGACATAAGGCAGTCGCCGCTTACATATCCGACCATTATGAGCAGGCTGTCTTTATGACGGCGGCCAGGCTGGGGGAGACCGTGGGAGTCAGCGAGTCCACGGTGGTCCGGTTTGCCTCCTCTCTCGGCTACGGAGGCTATCCCCAGTTCCAGAAGGCATTGGAGGAATGGGTCAGGAGCAAGCTGAACTCCGTACAGAAGATGGGAGCCAAATATGGGAAAAGCTCACAGAGAGAAATTCTGCATTCCGTTTTAGGCGCAGATATAGAAAAGATACAGGATACCATTGTCAATCTGGACGCGGCGGCCTTTGAGGCGGCGGTAGATATTATTCTTGAGGCCGGAACGGTTTATCTCGTGGGGGTCAGAAGCTGTGAGCCTCTGGCGGACTTCCTTCATTTTTATTTGAATATAATCAGGGGAAATATTGTCCTGGTGAAAACGACAAGCGTCACAGAGATGTTTGAGCAGATGATACGCATTGACGAGGAGGATGCGATTATCGGCATCAGTTTTCCCAGATATTCCATGCGTACCTTGAAGGCAATGGAATTTGCCAATGACAGGAATGCCAAAGTAATTACCATCACAGACAGCATTCATTCCCCGATGAATCTGTACTCCTCCTGCAATCTGCTTGCCAGAAGCGATATGGTTTCGATTGTAGACTCTCTGGTCGCGCCCTTAAGCGTGATTAACGCGCTGGTAGTGGCGCTGTGTCTGAAACGGCCCGAGGAGGTCAAGAAAAATCTGGAAACCCTTGAAGAGGTGTGGAATAATTATCAGGTCTATTCAAAGGACGAAATCAATTTTATAGATGAGGAGCCGATGCTTGGTTATCCTCTCAAAAAAGACTAAAATATCCTTAGAGCGTGTTTGAAAGATTTTATGAAAACAGAAAAAGAAATGAAGCAAATGAGGCAGGTCATCGTCATTGGAGGCGGGGCAGCAGGAATGATGGCGGCGTTTAGCGCGGCAAAGCAGGGAGCCCTTGTAACCCTGCTTGAAAAGAATGAGAAAACAGGAAAAAAAATCTACATCACAGGAAAAGGCAGGTGCAATCTGACCAATTCCTGTGAGCAGGCTGTTTTTTTGGATAATATAGTCAGCAATGGGAAATTCCTCTACAGTGCCTTTCATCAAATGGACAATCAGGGAGTGAGGGATTTTTTTGAAGCGGCGGGCTTAAGGCTGAAGGAGGAGAGGGGAAACCGGATTTTCCCGCTTTCGGATCATTCCTCGGACGTAATTTCGGCGCTGAACAGACAGATGGAAAAGGAAAAGGTTAAGGTTCGCCTGCACACACAGGCAGCGGAAATTTTGCTGTCCGGAAATAATCTGTCCACAAAGAATGAGCCCCAGGGCGGGGGCAGGGTTCACCCGATTTCCGAGATCCGGGGCGTGAAGCTTGCCGATGGAAGGGAGATTTCAGCGGACGCAGTGATTATTGCCACAGGCGGCAAATCTTACCAGTCCACCGGCTCTACCGGGGACGGCTATGGCTTTGCTCTCCGGGCCGGACATCAGATCAGGGAACCCAAGCCTGCCCTGGTTCCTTTTGTTACCAGGGAAAGCTGGCCCAAAGCGCTGCAGGGATTGTCCCTGAAAAACGTTTCGGTGACTCTCAAAAACGAAAAAAAGAAAATTTATGAAGGGTTCGGGGAGATGCTTTTTACCCATTTCGGAGTCAGCGGCCCCTTGATTTTAAGCGCAAGCAGCTATTATGTGAAGAAGTATAATAACATGCCGGTGCAGCTTAGTATTGACTTAAAGCCTGCCCTTAGTTATGATCAACTGGATAAAAGATTGCTCCGGGAATTGGAACAAAGCAAGAATCGTCAGTTCAAGAATGCATTAGACACCCTTCTGCCGTCAAAAATGATCCCCGTTATCATTGAGCTTTCGCGGATTTCACCCGAAAAAAAGGCAGGAGAGCTGACCAGAGAGGAAAGAAACAGGCTTGCTTGCTCTCTTAAGGAGCTCACCGTGACGGTGACGGGAACCAGAGGGTTTCAGGAGGCAATTGTGACCCAGGGGGGAGTGGACGTAAAGGAGGTTAACCCTTCAACGATGGAGTCCAGGTTTGTAAAGGGGCTTTATTTCGCGGGAGAGGTTTTGGATTTGGATGCCTTAACCGGAGGCTTTAACCTGCAGATCGCCTGGTCTACCGGCTATCTGGCAGGACTGAGCGCCGCAGAAGGCAAAAGCCATACACATTAAATAAGAAAGGAATAAAAAGTTGAGCTATCAGATTGCAATTGACGGGCCTGCAGGAGCAGGAAAAAGCACCATCGCCAAAAAAGTGGCAAAGAGTAAGGGATACATTTATGTCGATACAGGGGCTATGTACCGGGCTATGGCCTATTTCCTTATAAAGGAAGGGGTAAATCCCCTGGATACGTCGGCCATAGAAGAAAAATGCCAGGAAGCGGACATAACCATACGCTATGAAGGCGGGGAACAGATGGTACTCTTAAACGGAGAAAATGTGAATGCATTCCTGCGTACGGAGGAGGTGGGGAACATGGCCTCCCACCACAGCAGCGGCAATCCCAGGGTGCGGGAGAGGCTTACCGCCCTGCAGAAGGAGCTGGCAAGAACCAATGACGTGGTGATGGACGGACGCGATATTGGCACCTGTGTTCTTCCCTGCGCAGATGTAAAGGTGTATTTGACGGCCAGTACCCGGGTGAGAGCCCAGAGGCGTTTTGACGAGCTGCAGGCAAAGGGAATCCCCTGCGACCTTGCGCAGATAGAGGAAGACATTGCAAGCAGGGACAGGGAGGATATGAACAGGCCCATCGCTCCATTAAAGCAGGCGGAGGATGCAGTGCTGATCGATTCTTCAGACATGAGCATCGATCAGGTGGTAAAGGCAATTCTGGATTTGTGCTGAAATACAGGAAAATCAGGAGAATGAGGAATGGAAGTAATACTTGCAGAAAGCGCCGGTTTTTGTTTTGGGGTGGAGCGGGCGGTAAATAAGGTATATGAGCAGCTTGAAAGGGGTAAAAAGATCTACACCTACGGGCCGATTATCCACAATGAGGAAGTGGTCAGGGATTTGGAAAAGCGGGGCGTTAGGGTGATAAACAGCAAGGAGGAGCTCGCAGGCCTCACAGAAGGGGCTGTGGTGATCCGGTCCCATGGGGTGTCCAGGGAAATTTATGATCTCATTGAGAAAAACGCTCTGGAATGTATTGACGCTACCTGCCCTTTTGTAAAACGGATTCATACCACTGTGGAGAAGGAAAGCGCCCTGGGCAGGTCGATCGTTATCATCGGCAATGCAGGCCACCCGGAGGTAGAAGGGATTATGGGCTGGTCCCAAACCCCCGCAGCGGTGGTCGGGACGGCCCGGGAAGCGGAAAAATTCAGTGCAGATCCGGGGATTTCGTTGTGTATCGTATCTCAAACGACATTTAACTACAACAAATTTAAAGAACTGGTTGAAATTTTTCAAAAAAGAGGTTACAATGTTACTGTTGTAAATACTATCTGTAATGCAACAGAGGTTCGGCAAACGGAAGCCGCGCAAATTGCGGCGCGGGTTGATGCGATGATAGTGATTGGTGGCAGGCACAGTTCCAATACGCAGAAGCTATTTGAAATCTGCCATGAGAAATGTGAAGCTACATATTTCATACAGACACTTGATGACTTGCATTTAGAACTGCCTAAAACTGCTGCTTTGGTGGGTATTACTGCAGGGGCTTCCACCCCTAACAATATTATTGAGGAGGTTCAAAATCATGTCAGAATTAACTTTTGAACAAATGTTGGAAGAATCATTAAAGACGATACATACAGGAGAGGTTATCGAGGGGACAGTAATCGATGTTAAGCCGGAAGAAATCATTCTTAACATAGGATATAAGTCTGACGGAGTCCTGACCAGAAACGAATACACCAATGAGTCCAATGTGGATTTGACCACGGTAGCCAAGCCGGGCGATACCATGGAGGTGAAGGTTCTTAAGGTGAACGACGGCGAGGGACAGGTAACTTTAACCTATAAGAGATTAGCTGCAGACCGCGGTAATAAGAGAATTGAGGAAGCTTTCAATAATAAGGAGGTTCTTACCGCCAAGGTGGCAAGAGTCCTTGAAGGCGGATTGAGCGTTGTGATAGATGAAATCAGGATCTTTATACCTGCAAGTCTCGTGTCTGATGTTTATGAAAAGGATCTGACCAAGTATGCGGGTCAGGAGATTCAGTTTGTGATCAGTGAGTACAACCCTAAGAGGAGAAGATATATCGGCGACCGCAAGCAGCTTCTTGTGGCCGAGAAGGCAGAGCTGCAGAAAAAGCTCCTCGAGAGCATCCAGATCGGCGATGTGGTAGAGGGCGTTGTCAAGAACGTGACAGATTTCGGCGCGTTTATTGATATTGGCGGCGCAGACGGGCTTCTTCATATTTCAGAGATGTCCTGGGGACGTGTGGAGAATCCCAAGAAAGTATTTAAGGTGGGCGACCAGGTTAAAACCTTTATCAAAGATATTTCCGGAACCAAGGTGGCTCTCAGCCTTAAGTTTGAGGAGGACAACCCCTGGACGAATGCAGACGAGAAATATGCCATCGGCAATGAAGTGACAGGCAAGGTTGCCAGAATGACGGATTTCGGCGCGTTTATCGAGTTAGAGCCGGGCGTGGATGCGCTTCTTCATGTTTCACAGATCTCCAAGGAGCATATTGAGAAGCCTTCGGATGTTCTCAAGGTAGGCGATGAGGTTACTGCCAAAGTGGTTGACTTTAAGAGCGAGGATAAGAAGATCAGCTTAAGCGTCAAAGCACTTTTGAATCAGTCCTCTGATGATCGGGAAGAGAAATCAGAAGAAGAGGCTGTGAGTGTGGACGTGGAAGCAGTAGCAGCCGGCGTAGAAGAATAGGCGGAATTTTATGGCTTATGGGTATGAACAGTTTAAGAGCGCTGTATTCGGACTGACAAGGATAGACCTGAATGCTTATAAGGAGCAGCAGATGAAGCGCAGGATCGATGCGCTTATTGCGAAGCATGGTATCAAGGGCTACGAAAATTATATGCAGGTACTAAAGACGGACAGGGCTAAATTCGAGGAGTTCGTTAATTACCTGACTATTAATGTTTCGGAATTTTACAGAGATACAGATCAGTGGCAGATTATGGAGAGAACAGTCATACCTGAGCTGATAAATAAGTTTGGAAAAAGTTTGAGAATCTGGAGTGCGGCATGTTCCACAGGGGATGAGCCGTACTCCCTTGTGATGGCTTTATCCAGGTATATTCCACTGCATATGATTCATGTGGTGGCTACCGATTTGGATAAACAGGTGATTGCCAAGGCAAAAACCGGACTTTACAGCGAAAAGAGCATCGCAGGGGTTCCGGTGGATTTTAAGAAGAAGTATTTCACCAAAGTGGGGCTTTCTTATCAAATTTCCAATGATATTAAATCAAAGGTAGAATTCAGGGAGCATAACCTGTTGGGAAATGATTTCCCCAGGGGTTATTATGACATGATTGTCTGCCGTAATGTGCTGATCTATTTTACGGAGGAGGCAAAGGATTTAGTATTCAGGAAGTTTTATCAGTCTCTGGTTCCCGGAGGGATGCTGTTTATCGGAAATTCGGAACAGATCCTGAATTACAGGGAAATCGGCTATACGCGGAAGAATTCCTATTATTATGAGCGTACAGCAGAGGAACGTTCAAAAGAATAATTTATCAAAGCGCTATCAATATTAAGAAGGGATGTTTGCCGGAGCGGGCAGGCATCCCTCTTTTTTATAATTTTGCTGTGATTGTCTACTAAAAGTAGACCAATAATCAAATATTTACCAGTATAATGATAGCTGAATTTCAAAAGGCAATGCCTGAGAGGAAGAAAGGAGATTTACAAGCAATGAGAAACCGAGGAAAAAGGCTGGCGGCGATCCTGGGAGCTGCGGCCTTGGTAGTATGCCAGAATGGAGTTATGGAGGTGAAGGCAGAGGAAGCCCAGACCTTAGAGGAATCTTTGCTTCTGGATGCGGCGTCGGATGAGAAAGCGGAGGAAACCCAAAGCCCTGAAAAAGAGGCGGCCGAAGCTGTCCCGGCTGTTTCTGATACGGAGGAGGCCGAAACGGCAAACGAGGCTGCGCCGCAGCAGACAGAGAATGCAGATGCAGATGAAAATATGGAAAGAGCAGCCGGCCTTAAAGCAGCGGAAAATTTGGACTGGCAGGATAACTATGTAAAAGGTTACGCAACTTTTACCATTCCTAATGAAAAGGGGACTGCATCCTATAAAGTGTCTCTCTGGCGTAATGGGGAGTTTTATGCAAATGGAGGCAGCGGTTACAGTGATCTGGATAAAGGCGAAGTGGTAGAGCTGTTCCTGTTCCATAGCATAAAGGAAAGCGGAACCTATAAGGTTCAGGTAGCCACGCTGGATCCTGACGGGAATCCGGTTAATCAGGCCTTTAGCAGTGAATTGGAGTTTGAGGTGTCTGTAGAAGAGCTTCCTGTCCCCGCCAACATATCCTGGAACGAAGAGGGGATTTTTTCTTGTGACAGGCCGGATAACGAGTACTTTTTGCAGTATTCTTTTGTTGTATTTGACCAGAATAAGAATCAGGTAGGCCCTCAGTTTGGTTCCCCTGTATTGACGGAATATGTAATCAGTGAAAATGAAGAGGGAATTACGTTCAGGCTGAATGAGTTTCTGGAAAAGGAATACGGCAGAGCCGCGGAAAAGGGATTTTTCATATTTGTTCAGTCAACCACCAGGAACTTAAGTGTATATAAGGACAGTAAGTGGTCTAATGCAGTTTTCTTTGGCAATGCATCTTTTCAGACGCCGGATACAGAGAGAGAGGATTCGTCCTCAGATGAAGATTCAGAGGATGAGGAGCCATATGTTGAGGAGGCCGTGTATGAAGAGTGGAAACCTGTAACGGCCGATGAGATCAAGCGTTATGCTGTCTACAGCAAGGAAAAGGCAGAGTTTGCCGCAGCCAAAGAGAACGCTTATCCGGTGACAGTCAGTAACGCCATGCAGGGAAAGCAGTGCTTTGACTCCTTCGAAGCAGTGTTAGGAGACTGGACTATTGGCAGAACCTACAATATTTTGCCTAACGGAAAGCCGGCCTATAGGATGGACAGCAAGGCCCGCATTGCCTTAAATATCCCCGGGACGTTACAGAAGGAAGGCAGAGAGTTTAAGATGATCTGCGTTACGGAAAAGGGACTTCCCGTTATATTGAATGATGTGGATACCAATCCTGAGACAATCACCTTTGAGACAGACACCTATTACGCATTTGCGCTGGTTTATAAGGATGCTGCCGCGAAGTAAAGAAAGCGGGTCGGCGGATTTATAAAAACAGTGAAATATTGGTTTATTTACAATAGTCAAAAAATATGCCGGATAAAATGACAGGTTCCCGGACTGTCATTTTATCCGGCTCTTTTCGGGTAAATCTGGGGAAATATAGTAAAACCGTGTTTTATAGATTTGCCGCAACTGGAACCGGCCTTCGTCCCGGATGGTTTTAGGTGGACGTATTAACTGAAAAGGTCGTCTTACAGATTTCTTGATTTTCAGCTTTAAAACGCATATACTTGAAAATAAAGATGCGGATAAAATTATGCGAAAGATGGATATATAGGATTATGGAATATGAAGAGATCAAAGAACTGAATCGAAGTGAAAAGAGCGCGGTACACCTGGTGCGTGAAAAGAACCCGGGGGGGGGCAATTTTTGTCCGGAAAATTCTGAAAGGACGGCACGAGGTATACAAGGTGCTGCAAGGCTGTCCTCATCCTTTTTTGCCGAGGCTTTACGAGGTAACGGTGTCGGATGAGAGTACGACAGTAATAGAGGAATACATAGAAGGGGAACTCCCGGATGCGGCAGAACTCTCCGGCCGGCGCCTTCGGCGGATGATTGGCGAGCTGTGTACTGTCCTGGAGTTTCTTCACGGGAAGGGGATTATCCATAGGGACATCAAGCCCTCCCATGTGCTGCTTGCAAAGGACGGGCATATCCGTCTGATTGATTTTGACGCGGCACGGATGCCTAAAGAGGATCTGGAGCAGGATACCAGGCTGCTTGGAACCAAAGGCTATGCTCCGCCGGAGCAGTATGGTTTTGCACAGACTGACGAGCGGACAGATATTTATGCGCTGGGAATAACTCTGAAACAGGTTTTGGGTGAGAGGGCGGAAAAACAGGTTTATAAAAGGATTATCCGCAAGTGTACCAGGCTGGATCCTGATAAGAGATACCAGTCTGCCGGGCGGGTGAGGCGGGCTCTTTTTCAGACGGAGCGGACGGCTCTGTGGGGGGCGTTTGTCCTTCTTTTGTTTTTCTGTATGTGGCGGATGGGGCCGGGATTTTCAGAGCCTGAAAAGGATTTGGTTCAGAGCGGCGGACTGCAGGTTCTCCCGGCGCCGGAGAATCCCAGGTGGGATGAGGAGACTGGGATCGGGCTCTGGGGTAACGTGCCGGATTCGGGATTGGCGAATAGTAATAATGTGGAATACAAATGGAAGCTTTGCAGAATGGATACGGCGCAGCCGCCTGATTTCGAAGACGATGTGTGGGAGCGGGAGGGCGGCATGAGGGGGAATATGTTAAAGGATATAGACGGTGTTCCCACCTTTGGGCTGAATCTGTCCATGGAATTGTGGGATAACGGATTTTATTATTTCGCGGTAGCGGCGGTGGGAGACGGCGTTCATTATGGGGACAGCCCTTATGTAATATCGGATGCCTTTGAGTATAGAGGGCAGAATGCGCCCTCCCTGCCCGTGCCTGCAGATCTTGCGTGGAAAATGGTGGATCTGAATAATAGCTGGGTATTTTTTGCAACCTGGAGCAATATGGACGACTATGAGGATGAGGATAGCTTTAATGTGACGGTTTACGATAAAAACGGCGAGTATGTAACGAATAATATCTGGACAAAGGAATTTATAATGGAGAACGGTTATGAGGGAGTCAGGATCCGGCCGGAGTTCCTGACACAAAAGGACGGTGCATACCGCTTTACCGTACAGGTGAAAACCTCCCGGCCCAACGAATACAAGTCAAGCCCTATGCCGGAGCCTGTTCCGGAGGAGTATTTCAGCCCGTGGTATTACTATTAAAAAGATGGCCAAAGGCAAATTCAGAGAGGGCTATTCCCGGTAGGTGTTTAAAATAGCAAGGCCCTGGGTATCCAACAGCTCATTGGCCTCCAGGATCGATTGACTGCGCTGCAGGGCAAAGAGGATTACGGCATCCCGCTCATCCCGCGGGTACAGTTCCCTGTTACCGGAGAGCCTGAGCATTGCCTGTGTTTCCTGATCAGTAAGTCCAAGCCCGAAAGCGATAGCGAGCAGCTTATCCCTTGAGGGCTTTTTTTCACCGCAGAAAATCTTGTAAACATAGGCTTTGCCAAGCAGGGAGCCGCGTATGACGTCGGACTTTCTAAGCCCTTTTTGGGACAGGAGCTTTTCTAAATGCTCCGGCAGGCCCTCGGCAAGCAGATTTTCTTTATTTTTTGAAAGGTAGTCTCTTATGTTGGATGCGGTTTTCAGTTCATTCTTTAATTCTTCCGTAGTTTTGTGTGTCATAGAAAGCCTCTTTCTCATTAGCTTACGGATCGTCTGCGGAACGCGGGATCCCTTGTTTGGCCGCCCGGGCGGACCGTATTGTGTTTCCTATTATACAGAATTGCCGTGGGAATGACAAGAGAGCATGCCTGTCCGGGCGTTCTTTGGCGTGAGCATGGAAAGTAACCGGCCATATCCTTTTCAAACGCAAATGTGAGAAAAGGTATTGTCAACGGAAGTAGAACCATGTATAATCAGCTTGACAGTTATTTAAGGAACAGACAAGCGGTTATTTGAGGCGGAAGAGGTCTTAATGATTAAAGAGGCAGGAAGGAATGAAAACGTCTGCTTATTTTTTTACCAACAAAAAAATAAACGTTTATTTACCCGTCCCTTACTGGGCTGTAAGCCCAGGGGATTTTTTCCTGAACAGGCTGTAAAAAAGGATTATGAGATTGCATTGTCAGTGAGCAATGATATATAATAAAGACATTGTGATCAAAACCTATGAGAACCAAACAAGGAGGAGTGTGGGCATGGATACCCGGGTTGAATGGCAAAACGAATATAATATCGGCGTTGAAAGGATCGATAAAGATCATCAGAAACTATTTAAAATCATTAATAAGATTTTTACTTTTAAGGATGATGAGGCAGGTCATCGATGGGTTTGTCAGGAGGGAATCAAGTTTTTCAAAGGACATGCGGTGCAGCACTTTGCGGACGAAGAGGCGTATATGATTTCTGTGGGCTACGAAGGCTTTGATGAACACAGGAAGGTACATAGGAATTTTCGGGAGAATACGCTTCCAGCCCTGGAGTATGAGCTTGAAAGCACAGACTATTCGCAGGAAGCGATTAATCATTTCCTGGGAGTCTGTGTGGGCTGGCTGATCGGGCATACGCTGACGGAAGATATGGAGATTGGAGGAAGACCGGTCAGAAAGTGGGAGAATCTTCTGCCCAAGGAGGAGATTAAGGCCACGGAGGAGGTTATAGATCAGCTTGTCCGTGAGTTGTTCCGCTTAGATGCGCGGATGGTCAGCGATGCCTACAACGGAGAAAAATTCGGTGAAGGAGTCTACTATGATCTGATTTACGGGACGGGAAAAGAAGAAACAAAGCAGGAGATCATTCTGGTCTTTGAAGAGAAGCTGCTGATCAATACCGTGGGAAAGGTCATGGGAATGCAGTCCAATACTCTTGATACCATGCTGGTTCATGCCGCCAGATATGTAGCCAGACAGTTTGTGAGAAAAATCATGGAGCATTTCCCTGCCATGAAGGCTTATGAGCTGAAAGGAGAGAGATTTTTATCCTATGAACAGTTCCAGAAGGTGCTGGGAAGAGAAAGAATGCAGCTCAGCCTTCTCTTCAGCGTGGAGGATGCAGGCTACTTTGCGTATTGTGTGATTGCCCCTCATTTACTGCAAAGGGGAGTGGGGAGATCCATTGAGGCGGAAAATGATGCCATGGATGAGATCGACCAATATCTCATGATGAGGAAGGAGCAGGAGGAGAAGAAAAAGATACTGGTGGTAGACGATTCCATGCTGGTTCGTCAGAGTATGATCGAGCTGCTGGGCAAGGATTATGAAGTGTCGGTGGTAGAATCTGGGGTGGCTGCCATCCGGGTGATTACTTTAAACAGGCCGGATCTTATCCTTCTGGACTATGAGATGCCTGTGTGCGACGGAAAGCAGACCTTGGAAATGCTCCGCTCAGAGAAGGAATTTGCCGCTATTCCGGTTATTTTCCTTACCGGAAGAGGGGACGCCCAGAGTGTAAAAAATGTGCTGGATTTAAAGCCCGCAGGTTATCTGCTGAAATATTTAAAGCCGGATGAAATCAAAAAAAATATTGACGATTTTTTTCAAAAATAGAAATGGACAGGATGACAGAGAAGAGGGCCGCGGCACTTTTAGTGTGACGGCCCTTGGTCAGAGGATAAGTCCGCTTTAGACCAAACTACCCGTTTTATGCCGGTATTGAGAAGGAAGGATAGACAGAGATAGGAGGTGTCAAAAAATGCGTTTGAAGAATTTCGCATTTAAACCTTTTGTTATGTAAATAGCTGTAAAATACGCAGACCATGATTTTCCGGGGAGATAGTAAGGCTATCTCTATATGTTGTGCGATTTTACAGCTATTTTTATGCCTAAAATTCATAACATGGAGGAAAATATAATATGCTTAAAGGAATTCTCTTTTTTATAAAAAACGGCTGGAAATATGACAGAAAATATATTCTCTGGAGAGTGCTTTACCAGTTTATCAACTCGCTGATCCCGATTGTTGCCACAATAATGCCCAAATTAATAATTGATGAATTAATGGGAAACCAGGAAACCGGTAAGCTGCTTGTGTATGTTTCCGTTCTGATTGTCTATACTGCAGCAGCGACTATACTCTCTGAATACTTTAATTGGGACGGATTCAGCAGACGATGCAAAGTAAACTTTGAGTTTGACAGTGACCTGCATAAACATCTGGCGGAGGCTGATTTTGAGAGACTGGAAGATCCGGATTTTTTAGATATGCAGAAAAAGGCCAGTAAATTCTTATACTGTGACTGGCATGGATTTGGTTATTTGCTTGACTGTTCAATGAATGCACTTGGTCAGATTTTTACTTTAATTGGAATCGCTGCCATTATAGCTACAATAGACTTTAGAATATTGATCTTGTTTATTGTATTGATCATTTTAGGAGCATTGATTGAAAAAAGGGCTAAGCAAAATGCGGTCAGATTATCGGAAAGTATCATTCAGGATCAAAGAGGCTGGATGTATTATGCAAGTCTGTTCGAAGACCAGAGTTTTGCAAAGGAAATCCGCTTAAATTCTCTTGTAAAGTGGCTGCTGGACAAAGAGAGGAATTATTTTGCTAAAGTAAACGAGAACCAGAAGAAACAAAATGACGGATTTATTATCTCCGGATTTTTTGGTGCAGTCTTTACATTGATTCAGCAGAGCGCAGCGTATGCGTATTTGATATATTGCGTAATCAGCGGCGCCATTTCAATTGGATCATTTGCAATGTATACCGGTGCAGTTACAACCTTTTCTATAGCTTTCCGTAATGTGCTTGATAGTTTGATCGAGATTCAGACGTATGACATTTATTACGACAAACTTGATGAATACCTGAATTTGCCAAAGACGTTGCGGGAGGGGAAGGAATTGATTGATGCGGACAGAAATCATATAATTGAATTCAGGAATGTCAGTTTTCAATATGCCGGCAGTGATGTATATGCGCTGAAAAATATCAATATCACAATTCCCTTTGGCCAAAAACTTTCCATTGTGGGGGAGAACGGCGCCGGAAAAACAACATTTGTCAAATTGATGACCAGAATGTATGACCCGACAGAAGGCGAGATCCTTTTGGATGGAGTAAATATTAAAACAATAGACTATGAACAGTATATGAGCATTTTTTCATCAGTATTTCAGGATTACAGGCTGTTTTCATTTTCTATCAAAGACAATGTTGCATTCGCGCAGCCTATGGATGAAGATAAAGTGAGAGATATTCTTGAGTATGTAGGGTTCGGCGAAAAATTGCGCAGTCTGCAAAATGGTATTGATACTTCTGTTTTTAAGAATTTTGACGAAGCGGGATTTGAACCGTCGGGAGGAGAGGGGCAGAAACTTGCTTTGGCGCGTGCTTTATATAAAGATGCTCCGATCGTACTTTTAGATGAACCGACTGCCGCCATGGATCCGAAAGCTGAATATGAGCTTTATCAAAGATTTAATGAAATGGTACAGGGTAAAACCGCAGTATATATTTCGCATAGGCTGTCAAGCGCCAAATTTTGTGATGTGATAGCGGTGTTTCGTAACGGGCAGATCATCGAGTATGGAACCCATGACGAATTGTACAGTAAGGGTGGATTATATAAGGCGTTATTTTCAATGCAGTCTCAGTTTTACCGTTAATGGTTTTGACAGCAGATTGAGGTAGAGCAGAGATCCGTTTCTTGAATTATGCAAAAGCAAAAGGGTATGCTGTTACCGAAATGGCATATCCTTTTTGCCGGTCAGGAGGAATATCAGAGACGGCGGAATGAACTGGTCGCAGGGTACGGGGCGGCCAGGGATGAAATGAATCGCTTTATTGAAATATGCCGACCCATTTGGTATAATGTGTTTGTTTTCTCCGTGCAAATTCTGACAAAATTTGTGAGGCCGCGTTTCTGTTTGGAGCAGTCCTGCAGCCGGCCGCCTGCGGAAGCAGTAAGTTCGCTGCCACCATGCACCTGATAAGGACCGAAGGGACCGTCGGCGTGTCTGACGTTGATGGCAGTGCGTTGGCCTCATGGGCAATCTGGGCCTATACAGCGGCTGGCAGGTGGAGACATGGACGGAAAGCTGCGTTGGATCAACCTGGACGCGTATAGATAAAGAACAGAGAGAATAGGAGAACCACGATATGAGACATGGAGAAAAGAAGCTTTTTCGGAGGGGCATTGCCCTGTTTTTGTCGCTGAGTCTTGCGCTGGGCTGTGCCGGGTGCGGCGGCACCGACAGCACGGGAATGAGTGCAAGCGCCGCTACGATGTTTTTGCGCAAAACGGAGGGAGCAGTGACAGTTTCCGACGCCGAGGGGCAGAGCATAGAGCCTGCAGAAAACCTTGGGCTTTACAGCGGGTACGGCGTGGGAACGGAGGCCGGGAGTTTTGCGTGGATCGATCTGGATAAAGTAAAGCTTGCGAAGCTTGATGAATACAGTGAGGCCGCCATTTCGAAAGACGGCAAAAACCTTTCGATCGAGATCCAGTCCGGCAGCCTCTTTTTCAACGTCACTGAGCCGTTGGCTGATGACGAGACGATGGAGATCCGCACATCCTCCATGATGGTGGGTATCCGCGGCACCTGCGGGTGGGTGACGGAGAATACCGCCGCCCTGCTGGAGGGCACTGTAACGGTCACTGCCGAAGGCCAGTCCGCCACGGTCAGCGCCGGGGAGATGGCAGTCCTGACGGATGGGGGGACGCTGGAAGTGAAGCCCTTTACCGCTTCTTCCGTTCCTGCTTTTGTGGTAGCGGAGCTGGAGGACGACGAAGTCTTGGCCGAGCAGGTCAAGGACGCCGCCGGTATCGACGTACTGAACCCCGTTGACCTCATCCGCCTGCGGGATATGTACACCTATTCCAGAACATTGACGTACAATGCAGACGGTGAGCTGTGCGCTGAGGGGGAATACTTTGCGGATGAACAAGGGAGGATTGCCAGAAGCATAGGAAAGCCTGTAGGAGAATATGATGCGACGAATGATACTGTTACAACTTACGAATACAATGACGAGGGAACCCTGCAGACACAAATTATAGACCGCGTCTCCAATAATGGTGACCTTGTGTATTATGAGGTTACAGAGGACACGGCGGATCATCGGACAATGGTGAATATATCGGATGAAGACTGCAGAAGAGAAGTTATTTATTATTATGATGCGCAGGGCCGTATAACCAGGTCGGAGGATGTGGTTGATGGTCAGCTTCTCTGGGAGGATACTTACACATATGACGGGGATGGGAAATTGATTCGCAGTGATAGAAGCAGCGGTCATTATGTCTTATATGAGTATGACTGACAAAAGTGCTTTTCTGAAATCCCGGTGGAATCCGTGCAGTGTATGATTCGTGATAAGTGGCATAAGGGCAGAAAGGTGGACATATGGACGATACATGGAAATTGACAGTCTGGGGAGTACGGGGTTCGGCTCCTGTGCCGGAGCCGGATTATGCCGGTTATGGCGGAAATACTTCCTGCTTTTCCATAGAACGGGGGGATGAGCTGGTGGTGCTGGATGCGGGCAGCGGACTTGTGGCGCTGGGGGATGAGCTGGTGCGGCGGAGGATGCGGCGGGTGGATATCCTGATCAGTCATCTGCATCTGGATCATGTGATGGGTTTGTTCATATTCCCGCTGCTCCATGATGCGACGGCGCAGATACACCTTTACGGCAGGCCGGGACTTGGTCAGGCGCTTAATGGACTGGTGGGGCCGCCTTTTTGGCCGGTGGGGCTTACACAGTGCAGGGCGGCGGTGCAGGTGCATGAAGTCCAGGCAGACAGGCCGTTTACCCTGGCGGATGGCGGCGCGCCGGGGCTGACGATTGCCGCCCTGGAAGGGAATCACCCGGATGGGTGCTGTTATTATCGACTGGACTGGGACGGCCGCAGCCTGGTGTATGCTCTGGACTGTGAACTGGAAGAGGATATGGCTGTCCGGATGGCACGGTTTGCCAAGGGGGCTGACGTGCTGGTATGGGACAGCGGCTTTTTCCCCGGTGAACTGGTTCGGGGTTGGGGCCATTCCACCTGGGAGGAAGGGCTTGCAGTGGGCCGGGCGGCGCAGGCAGGGCAGATGTTGATGACACATTATGGCAGGAAGCATTCTGACCTGTCCGTGCGGGAGCAGGAGCGGCTGGCATGCCGGACCGACAGCCGCATTCAATTTGCCAGAGAGGGTATGGTGATCGGGTTATGAGACTGGAAGATATGAAAAAGGTGCTGGAAATCGGCGTGAAGCTCTCCTCCGAGCGGGATTTGGAGCGGCTGCTGGAGGAGATACTGTCCTGCGTGATGGAGCTGGCCCGGTGCGACGCGGGGACGCTGTATCTGCTGGACGGAGATGTGCTGCGTTTCCGGATTTCCCGCAATAATACGCTGAAAAACTATTCCAACGGGGAGGGAATGCCCCCGGTTCCGCTGGAGCGGGCGAATGTGTGTGCACTGGCCCTGCTGGAGGACAGGACCATCTGCGTGGAGGATGTGTATCACAGTCCGGACTACGATTTCTCCGGTCCCCGGAGGTACGACGCCCGCAACGGCTACCGTACCCGTTCCATGCTGGTGGTGCCCATGCGCAGCCGGGGCGGGGAGAAGCTGGGTGTGCTCCAGCTCATCAACGCCATGGATGGGGATGGGCAGGTGTGCCCTTTTGCCCCGGATATGGAGCTTGTGCTGGAATCGGTGGCTTCCCAGGCGGCGCTGGCCATCCAGAATGTGCGCTATATCCGTGAGATAAAGGGACTGTTCAACTCATTTGTCCGGGTGATGTCCACCGCCATTGATGAGCGTTCCAGCTACAACGCGAATCACTCCCGGCGCATGGCCAGGTGTGGTGAGCGGTTCATGGACTGGCTTAACGCACGGTCAAAGGAGCCGCACTTCTCCCTCCGGCGCCGTGAGGAGCTGCTGATGGGCATCTGGCTCCACGATATCGGCAAGGTCACCACGCCTCTGGAGGTGATGGACAAGGCCGGGCGGCTGTCTCCGCTTCAGGAGGCGCGGCTGAAGAGCCGGCTGACGGAAATCTGGCTGACCAGACGGATCGACTGCCTGGAGGGTCGGGCGGACAGCGGCGGCCTGGAGGCTTTCCATCAGAGCATTCGGGAGGCGGAGGAACAGATCGACAACATCAATGGAGCGGAGTTTGTCACAGACGATCAGCTGGCATGGCTGGACGGGCTGAGGAGGCGTACTTACACTGATCAGGACGGCAGGGAGCAGAGCTGGCTCACCGACGAGGAATATGAAATGCTGTCCATTCGAAAAGGCACTCTGTCCCGGCAGGAGCTGGAAAAAATGCGCAGGCACGTGGTGATGACGGACAAAATGCTGTCCCAGATCAGGTTTTCCCAGGAACTGGCCCATGTGCCGGAGTGGGCGGCGGCCCACCATGAGAAGCTCAACGGCAAAGGCTATCCCAGGGGGATGAAAGGCGATGAAATCCCATTCGAGGTGCGGATTATCACGATCCTGGACATCTTCGATGCGCTGGTGGCCAGTGACCGGCCCTATAAGAAGGCAAAGACCGTGGAGCAGGCCATTCGGATCCTGCGCTTTGGGGTGAAGGATGGCGAACTGGATCCGGAGCTGACGGAGCAGTTTATCGAAAGCCGCTGCTGGGAAGGACTTTACGGCCAGGCGGAGGAAAAAGCGTTTGAGGTAAACGTATGAGTAAGGCAAGACATATCCTGTCCCTGTGGGCGGCCGCTCTGGCCATAGCAGGGGCGTTCACCCTGCTGGCAGGATTAGGGGTGCTGCGTGTCCCGGACCTGGCGGTGTCGGATGCCCTTTACCAGCGACGTATGGCATCGGACGGAGAGATTGTCCTGATCGGCATTGATCAGAAGGCGCTGGAGGAACTGGGACCCTATTCCCAGTGGGGACGGGGTATTTTGGCCCAGGCCGTAGAAGCACTGAACGTCGAGGAGGATTTCCGACCGGCTGTCATCGGCCTGGATGTGCTGTTTGTGGGAGAGACCGACCCGGCTGCCGATGCGCAGCTGGCCCAGGCTGCAAGTCGCCATGGCAATGTGATCGTGGCCTGTGCGGCGGAGTTCGGAACGGGGTTGATAGAGTACGGTGACGATTACCGGCTGGACGGGTACCAGATGCTCTCCTTTGACCAACCCTTTGAGGCGTTGCGGCAGGTGACCGGGCAGGGCCATATCAACGCCATGTTGGACAGTGACGGTATCCTGCGCCACCACCTGTTGGCTTTCTCCATGCCGGACGGGACACAGGTGCCTTCCATGGCGCTGGTTTTGGCGGAACGGTACCGGGAAGTACATGGTGGGGAGCCCGTGAACCGCCCGTTCACCGATTCCAGAGGCTTTTGGTATCTGCCCTTTTGCGGCACGCCGGGAGATTTCAGTCAGTCCATTTCCGTGGCAGATCTATTGTCCGGCAGTGTGGATCCGGCCCGTTTTGCCGGTAAGATCGTTCTCATCGGTCCCTACGCTGCAGGCCTGCAGGACGGCTATGTGACGGCGGCAGACCACGCTCAGCTTATGTACGGTGTGGAGTATCAGGCCAATGCTGTCCAGGCCCTGCTGTGGGAGGACTATAAAGTTGAGGTGGGGGACAGTGCGCAGCTGGCCCTGCTGTTTGCGTTGCTGCTTGTGGCGCTGGCCTGCTTCTGGCGAAGGCCGGTGAAGTGGGCTGCATTTTTGTGGGCAGCGTTGTGCGGGGGTTGGGTGGTGCTGTGCCTGGGCGCTTACCGGCAAGGATTAGTGCTTCACGTTCTGTGGGTTCCTGCGGGCGTCACCATACTTTTTGCGGGGTGTCTGGCGGCAAATTATACCCAGGCCGCCTTGGAACGCCAGCGGGTGACACGGACTTTCCAGCGGTATGTTGCGCCGGAAATCGTATCCGAGCTGATGGGCTCCAGTTCCGATGCCCTGAAGCTGGGCGGAAAAAAGTGTGATATCGCAGTACTGTTTGTGGACATCCGCGGCTTTACCACCATGTCGGAGGCTTTGGAGCCGGAGCGGGTGGTGGAGATCCTGAATCAGTACCTGACGCTGACCACGAAATGCGTCATGGATAACCACGGCACATTGGATAAGTTCGTGGGAGATTGCACTATGGCATTCTGGAATGCACCCCTGCCTCAGGAGGATTATGTCATGCTGGCCTGCCGCGCGGCGGCAGCTATGGCAGAGGGGGCGAAGCCATTGGAGGAGATGCTGCAAAAGGAATATGGGAAGACTGTGTCTTTTGGTATTGGGGTTCATATAGGCCCGGCAGTGGTGGGTAACATCGGCGCACCCATGCGGATGGATTACACTGCCATCGGCGATACGGTGAATACCGCCGCACGACTGGAGGCCAACGCCCCTGCCGGAAAAATTTATATCTCCCGTGCCGTGGCCGATGCGCTGGCGGGTCGGATCCAGGCGACGCCGCTGAAGGAGCTGCCGCAGCTCAAAGGCAAGGCAGCGGGCTTTGAGATATTGACGCTGGACGCTGTTTTGTAGAAGGTATACAGTTGGTGGAAGTGTATTGCATGTCTCATTTGGAGAAGGAAGAGATAACGGAAGAAAGGGAAAGCACCGGCAAATAATGGCTGATGCTTTCCCTTTTTTGAATTTACTTTAATCAGTATGGTTCGTTTTTAATAAACCGCTGATTTTATTGACCTTTATTTCGTGCAGTCAAAGCCCGGATTAAAGGCATAGAAGTTCTTTTCATTTAATCTGTCCTGTACGATTCTCAGGGCTTCACCGAAATTAGCAATTTAAGTAACTGCCGTCAAACCCAGTGTTTATCAGGGGTTGAGGGTGCTTTAGATTTTGAGAAATATGTAAGAAAATCAGGCTGTCATATAGGTGTTCAGACGAATTTTGGTGAAAATAAAATGTTTGTTTTTTAATGATATGTATATTATAATGATAGCAAATAATTTTGAAAGTAGAAGACTTTATAGGATGATTGAGAAAGGTGAGGTCTGGTATGTCAACATTACAGAATCAAATTACACAGTCTCTGGAAGGACTTTCCGATGATAGCCTGAGTTTTATTCTGGAAATGATACAGCGATTCGTGATGCCGGCAGAATCAAAAAGCATGGCAATAAATCATGACATTGCTATACAAAAGAAAAAACGTAGGATTGGAAGCATGAAAGGACAAAAATTTATTGCGGACGGTCATGATATAGACGAGTGCAATGATGAAATTGCTGGATTATTTGGGGTGGATGACTGATGAAGATTTTGCTGGATACGCATATTGCAATATGGGCAGTACTGGATTCGGAAGAATTGCCGGACGAGGCACAGGCAAAGTCGGAAGGGATGAAGTTTATGACACATGATGGATTAATTCCATATTACAACGAATCTTTTATTGTCAGTGTTTAAGAGAAATTAGAGAGTGATTCCATGACACATTATTCCATCATGGAGCCACTCTTTTTTATCCGTTTTTATCCGTGTCTGATGACAGTTTTTATTAAGGGGCAGTGTATCTTGGACGTACAGTTTGCATTGCTGTTTTGAGGTGAATTGCAATATAATAAAGGCAAATAAAAAGCCAGAGCGAAGAAATATCTATTTATGAGGAGGTAGTTTTGTGGCATTATCAAGTATTTTTGCTAATGTAAGAATTACAGATCCACGACAGGCAGAAGATTTTGCGGAGGCGCTAGATGTCTCTGCTATGGATTCGGTAAAAATGCCATCTGCATCTATGATTCCGCTTGTGACAAATATAGAAGAGATACGAGAATTTATGGCAGATGAGGGTAATGACGAAAGCGAGGGTTGTGAATAAATGCAAAAATGGATATATTATTAATGAAGTTTGATATTTTTGAAGGATTAGGAATCAGGCAATGATATATAGTGGTTTGGTACTGCCAAGGAGGGACTGAAATGTTACAGACAATACAGAACTTAATGGAGCGGTATGTGTTTGAAATACAAAATATATATGGAGATCATCTTAGGCAGATTATTTTGTATGGTTCCTATGCAAGAGGAGATTTTAGCGAAGACTCAGACATAATGATTTTACTGGATATGTCTGATTTAGAATTGAAAAAGTATAGTCAACAGCTTGCCTATATGACATATGATTTTAATTTAGATAATGATGTTGATATAAAGCCTATTACCAAGAGTGAAAAATTTTTTGAGATGTGGGTTGCGAACTATCCGTTTTATGCCAATGTTCAAAAGGAGGGTGTCATATTATATGGAACGGCCTAAGGGCGAATCAGGAACAAAGAAGGATCTTGTTTTGTATCGGCTTTAGACATCGAGAGATGCTTTAAAATCAGCAGAAATTCTGTTTGCTGTTGAAGAATATAAAGGAGCTAATAATCGGGCCTATTATGCTGTTAATGCGGTACATGCTTTAACCGGAAAAGCATATAAACGGCATAAGGATGCAATATGTAATTTCAATAAAGATTATGTAAAAACTGAAATATTTTCACGTGAGACAGGAAGAAAAATCAGTGAAGCAGAGGAAATTCGTCATGTCAGCGATTATGATGATTTTTATATAGCCAGTTGTGAAGAAACAGCGCGACAGATTGAGGTGGCAGGTGAATTCATTCAGATGGTCGAAAAGTATTGTATGAATCAGTTAGAGAATGGGTAGATTATCTTGCTGTTTAACCGATCCTGTACGATTCTCAGGGCTTCACTGAAATTGGTAATTTAAGTAAGTGGTCGGAAAGCCAGAGTTTGTCCGGGGTTGGAGATATTTTAACAGACAGTTATTCCTTTGTAGTGTCTAAAATACTGAAACCGTGGTCAATCAATGATTCATTTATCTCAAAAACTGTCTTCTTTTTCAGCAAGGCAAATAGAATCAAGGCATCACGTTTATCCCGTGCATATAATTCCCTGTTGCAGGTCAGTTTTAACATTTTCTGAGTCTCGTCATCAGAAAGACCCATCCCGAATGCTATGGCGATCAGCTTATCACGGGATGGGGTCTTTTTACCGGAAAAGATCTGGTACACATATGCCCGGCCGAGTTGTGAACTTCGTATCACATCGGCTTTTTTTAAGCCTTTTTGCGTTAAGAGCTTATTTAAATATTCGGGAAGATTTGAAGTGAGCATATTCTCTTTGTTTTTGATCAGATAGTCTTCAATATTCGTGGCGGCTTTGATTTCATGATTTAATTCATCGGTAGATTTTTTTTTCATGTTGTGTCTCCAATAGATTATTTGCTATAATTATATAAAATAACCAATAAAATGACAAGGCTGGACAGAATATATGTACTACAATGAGATTAAATCACTGAAACACAGCGATAAAAGTACGGTTGATCTGGTACAGGAAAAAGACAGCGGGAGAATTTTTATCCGGAAAATATTAAAAGGACAACATCCGATTTATTCCATATTACAGGAGTGTAAGCATCCATGTTTACCGGACTTGTATGAGGTGGCTGTAACGGATGACTGCACGATAATTTTTGAAGAATATATTGAAGGAGATATGGCAGGCAGTGAAGAATTGTCTGAGAAGCAATTTTTATCTGTTGCTAAAGATTTGTGTTCTGTTCTGGAATATTTGCACGGGAAGGGGATCATCCACCGTGATATTAAGCCCTCCAATATCATTCTGGCAAGAGACGGGCATATTCGCCTGATTGACTTTGACGCAGCGAGGATGCCGAAGGATGATCTGGAGCAGGATACGAGGCTGCTGGGTACAAGAGGATATGCACCGCCCGAACAGTATGGATTTGCGCAGACTGACGAACGGACGGATATTTATTCCATGGGTGTGACGCTGGGGCAGCTTATGGGAGACAAGGTTTTTAGGCCGCGTTATAAAAGGATTATTCGGAAATGTACCGATTTGGATCCGGATAAAAGATATCAGTCGGTATGCCAGGTGAGAAACGCTTTTTTCCATGTAAAAAGAAGAGTTTTATATGCAGCGGCAGCGATGCTGGCCGGTATTGTTGCCGTGTGTGGGTTATCATGGTATCAGTCAGAATTTCATGGTGATATGAAGTCTGGAACCTCAGAACTGACTATGCTGCCTGCACCAGAGAATCCTCACTGGGATGTGGAGACAGGGATAGCGTTATGGGGACACGTGGAAGATTCGGGAATGCAGGAGGATGAGGAAGAATACGCGTGGAGAGTGTACTACAGGGAAGATATGTCGGCTCCGCCGGAACCTGATGATAGCGGATGGATCAGTGAAGGAGGTATGAGAGGTAACCGGGCTGTCCAGTCAGAATCTTTTTTTAGAATGAACATAGGAGGGTTGTTCTCTGAAAACGGGTTTTATTATTTTGCGGTATCTGCTGAAGGCGATGGGATTCATTATACTGACAGCCCCTATGTAGTATCAGATGCATTTGAATATACCGGTGAAGATGCACCGTTCCTGCCAATACCGACAGGGCTTTCCTGGAGAATGTATGAGGACAGTGAAGGAGAAGGAAGGTTGTACTATGCAACATGGGATAATCTTGATGATTATGAAGATACTGACTGCTTTAATGTGACTGTCTACGACAAAGCCGGTAACTATATAATGAATAACATATGGGATGCAAAATATATTAAGAAGGTAGGATATAATGGAATCCGTGTCAGGCCGGAATTTTTGGCAGAATCGGATAATGCATATCGCTTTACAGTTGAAGTATACTCTTCCAGACCCAATGAATACCGGTCGGTTGTTGTGCCGGATCCTGTGCCTGAAGAAGCATTTAGCCCATGGCTGTATCGTTGAACGGAAATATCAGATTTATATTTGAATGGCATTCCAATCGTCCTCTGATATGAGACGCCATTTTTCCACGATTATTCGTGATTGTGATTGGCTGACTATTGTTATTAACATCAGATAGTATTTGATAGACATTATCTCTTGCCTTTGTTACACTGATTGCAGTCATGACATCATCTTCTCTCTGTCATATTATAGCGTACGGTTTTGCGTACGCCAATGCTGTTTCTACTATTTATATTAGTATGAGAAGATTTTCAATTAAAGGAACCTGACGAAAAAGCGACGAAAAATGATAAATTGAGAAGTAAAAAGACTGATTGCAAATTCAGATCATCTGTGTTAGCACATAGCCGTTGAGTAAATAAACCATAAATCCAGAAGATAAGGAAGGCTTGCCATGCAAAAAAATGCCGCATGGCGGGAGCAGTCTATATTGTCAGAGAAAATCTGGTATGGACTTATGAAGGAGAGCAGTTCGTCTTGAAGAAATAGTAGGGATGATACTACTGTCTATGATGGTTTAGTCAGCGGCCTGAAAAAGAATATGGGAATGTCGAATGTAAAGTATCCACAGA